>Ga0080004_1158416_pt1 | contig 77430 bp, 83 predicted proteins | sample WasSprMetagenome_FD_69207 | JGI IMG/M metagenome (GOLD analysis project Ga0080004, IMG submission 69207) | Sulfidic aquatic microbial communities from Washburn Spring, Yellowstone National Park, USA - WS (SPADES assembly) (version 2) | ecosystem: Environmental > Aquatic > Thermal springs > Hot...
TGTTTATATAGTTGCAGTACTTATGTGGTCACCAGTAACAGCAGCATTCATAGCAATGTTCATAACAATAGCTATAAGCTTCATAAAGAAGGAGACATGGTTAACACCAAAGAAAATATATGAAGCATTAGCTAAAGGAGCTGAGGAAGCATTATCCATATTAGTTATAGGTGCTGCTGCTGGTATGATAATAGGTTCTATATCCTTCTCAGGTACTGGGCTTAGGTTAAGTAGTATAGTTCTTGAGGCCTCTATGGGTATATTAGTTCTAGCTTTACTTTATGTTGCACTATTAACGTTGGTTATGGGTATGGGTGTACCTACTACAGCTGCATATATAATGACCGCAGCATTATCAGTACCTGCGTTATCTAGGTTAGGTGTTGATCCATTCCTTGCACATTTCTTTGTATTTTACTATGCAACTATTTCAGCTATTACCCCGCCTGTAGCTTTAGCTGCTTTTGCAGCAGCTTCTATAGCTAAGGATGACCCTATGAAGATCGGGTTTACAGCTACTAGGTTAGGTATTGCAGCTATAATAGCACCCTTTATATTTATCTTCAAACCAGGACTACTACTAGTCATTAAAGAACCACTACCAATAGTCATTGAAAACATAATAACAGCATTCATAGCAGTATACGCAATAGCGACGGGAATCGAAGGATACTACAAAACAAACATGAACACCATAGAGAGGTCACTACTAATAATTAGTGGATTACTACTCTTCGCACCAACTGATCTAACAATAGATTTAATATCTACAGTAGTAATAATCGCTGTATTGTTAATACATAGAAGGAGAGCAAATAAATTAAGAACCCCTAATCAGAAAGTATAAACATTTTTAACTACTAATTAAATTCTCACTCGGTGTTTATATGTTAGATAGGTTAGCTAAGTTAATAGTTAATTACTGTATTAGGGCTTCAGAAGGTGATGAGGTTAGGATTTCAGCTACTTATGAGGCTATGCCGTTAGTTAGGGAGTTATGGAGGGAGTTAGTTAAAGTAGGTGCATACCCTATCTTAAATTTAGTTGATGAGGTACTTGATGAGATTTTCTACTCATATGCTGGTGATGGATTACTTAAGTATGTTTCTAGAGTTGAGAAGTTTATTCAGGAAAGTGTAAACGCTACGATATCTATAATTTCATACACCCATGCTAAGCACTTAGTCAGTATAGATCCTGAGAGGTTAAGGATTAGGTCTCAAGCATTAAGGACTTTAAATGAAGTCTTCATGAAGAGGGATTTCGAAGGTTCTCTAAGATGGGTAGTAACTATATACCCAACTAAAGCATTAGCTCAAGAAGCTGGTATGTCGTTAATCACATACGAAGACTTTATCTATAAGGCTTTAAAACTTTATGAGAATGACCCAATAAATGCTTGGGTAAGTCAATCACGTTTTCAGGAGAAGGTAATTAACGTGTTGAGTAGGGTTAGTGAGTTAAGGTTCTTAGGTAGTGATGTTGACCTAACGTTAAGGGTTGAGGGTAGGAAGTGGATTAATGATGACGGTAGGAAGAATATGCCTGGTGGTGAGGTCTACACAGCACCTATAGAGGATAGTGTTGAAGGTTATGTAGTGTTTACATACCCAGTGATATGGAGGGGTGTTGAGATGGAGGGGGTTAAACTAGTATTTAGACGTGGTGAGGTGATTAACGCATCAGCTATTAAAGGTGAGGAATTCCTTAAGAAGATAGTTAGTGTTGATGAAGGTGCTAGAAGAGTTGGTGAAGTTGCTTTCGGTCTTAACTACGATATAGATAGATTTACTAAGCAGATATTACTTGATGAGAAGATTGGCGGGACTATACACCTAGCTCTAGGCTCAGCATACTTAGCAACTGGAGGTACTAATAAATCAGCAATACATCTAGACTTAATTAAGGATTTAAGAGATGGTAAGGTATTCGCTGACGGAGACCTAATATACTCTAACGGTAGGTTCTTAAGTGATATACTATGATTAAAGTAGGTATAGTTGATACCACATTCGCTAGAGTTGATATGGGTAGTATTGTTGAGAAGACTATAAAGGAGTTACTACCTGAAGCGAAGATACATCGTTATACAGTACCGGGTATTAAGGACATACCAGTAGCTGCTAAGAAATTAATTGAGGAGTTTGGATGTGATGGTGTTATAACGTTAGGTTGGGTTGGTAAGACATTAACTGATAAGTTAAGTTATGTTGCTCTAAGCGTAGGTCTACAACTAGTTCAGTTAATGACTAATAAACATGTAATTGATGTGACTGTACATGAGGATGAAGCTGATGATGAGGTTAAACTATATGAGATAGCTGTTAATAGGGCTAAAGAACATACTGAAAACCTAGTTAAGTTGTTGAGAGGTGGTGGTGAGGCTCTTAGACCCTATGCTGGTAAAGGACTAAGACAGGGATTACCTGACGTAGGTCCGATAAGGACTTAATTAATAGTTAATATTTTAAACCAACATATGAAGTATTTACGTGGGATATGTTATAAAGGTATTTAAGGAATCTGCAATTAGTATAGCTTCATACATAGCAAATTCCGTAAACATCATTAAGGAGTATCAGGTTGAGGACTTCTTAAAGAACCTCATCGAGATCTATAGAGAGGGTAAGAAGGTATTAGTCGTAGGTGCTGGTAGGTCAGGACTTATTGGTAGGGCTTTCGCTATGAGGTTAATGCATTTAGGTTTTAACGTCTACGTACTCGGGGATACCGTAGTACCTCCACTACGTGCTGGGGATGCTTTAATAGCTATCTCAGGTTCTGGTAAGACTAGGTCTGTAATTACTGTTGCTGAAGCTGCTAAGTCAGTAGGTGCTAAGGTAATAGCTTTAACTACATATATAAACTCACCACTAGCTAAGCTTTCAGATATTATTGTTGAGATACCTGGGAGGACTAAAGTAAGTAGTGAGAATGACTACTATACTAGGCAGTTAATAGGTATTTACGAACCGTTAGCACCTCTAGGAACTCTATTTGAGTTAGTAGCTATGGTAGTATTAGATGCTGTAGTAGCTGAGTTAATGGTTCAACTAGGTAAGACTGAGGAAGACTTAAAGAAACTACATGCGAATATAGAGATTTAAGTAACTTAACAGTAGATCTTCGTACTACCTCAGCATCACTTAGTTTGAAGTACGTATAACAACATTCAAATAGGTCTTCATGAGGCGTTAAGGATAGTTTTATAAACTCCACACCATAAAGACTTCCTTAGGTGTTTAAGGGATGATGCTTAAATGCCCTATATGTGGTGGTAGTGTAGAAGTACCTGACGATGCATTACCTGGGGAGTTAATAGATCATGACTGCGGTGTTACTTTAGAAGTAGTTAATGATGGAGGAACTATTAAGTTAAGACCTCTTGAAGGTGTTAGGGAGGATTGGGGAGAGTAAGAGTAGCTCTACTATACGACATCCTCCGTTGGGAGGAGAAGTCATTCATAGAAACCTCTAAGAAGTTAGATGTAGATATAGTCCCTATCCACATACCGACATACTATGGTAGAGTTGGTGATGGTAATTCCTTAAGTACTGATGTAGATATAGCTATACAGAGGTGTGTGAGTTTCTACAATTCATTAGAATCTACGATAATGTTTGAATCATACGGTATCAATGTAGTTAATAAGTCATACACGATAATGGTTTGTCAGGACAAGTTATGGACTACATCGTTATTAGTGAGGAATAAAGTACCAGTACCTGATACGTACGTAGCTTTCAGTCATGAGGTAGTTCCTAAGGTCTCTGAGAAGTTAGGTTATCCATTCGTGATTAAACCTATCTACGGTAGTTGGGGTAGGTTACTAGCTTTGATAGATGATGAGGAGGATATGAGGACTGTAGTTGAGCATAGATCATATATGCATAACCCAATCTACAGTATATACTATGTACAGGAATTTGTTAAGAAACCTGGTAGGGATATTAGGATATTTACAGTAGGTGATGAAGTACCTGTAGGTATTTATAGGTATAGTAATCACTGGATAACAAACACTGCTAGGGGTGGTAAGGCAGTACCACTACGTATCGATCCTGAGCTTGAGGATTTAGCGTTGAGGGCTGCTAGATCTGTTGAAGGTCAGTTCCTCGGGATAGATATATTCGAACATCCTGAGAAAGGCTACGTAGTTAATGAAGTTAATGCAGTGACTGAGTTTAAGAATACTGTAGCAGTTACTGGGTATGACCTAACACGTAAGGTGTTAGAATACATTATAGGCTTGGTGAGACGTTAATGCCTCTTAAATACTTAAGCCTCTACGGTTCTAGAGGTATTAAAATTGTTAAGGGTGAGGGTCAGTATGTATGGGATTCCAACGGTAATAAGTACCTAGACTGCCATACATGTCATGGAGTTGCCTTCTTAGGACATAGACATCCTAAGATTGTTAACGCAATTAAAGAACAACTAGATAACATGATATCACTATCAACAGCTTTTGAAAGTTTTTTAAGGGATGAAGTCTTAACAGCTTTAGAACGTATAGTACCTAGGAGGTATAACTACGTATACTTCCTTAACTCAGGTTCTGAGTGTGTAGACTTTGCATTGAAAGTTGCTAGGAAGGTTAGGAAGAAGGTTAAATTCATATCATTTACTAATGCATTCCACGGACGTACTTTCGGGGCATTATCAGTTACTTGGAACCCTAAGTATAGGGAACCATTCAAGCCGTTAGTACCTGAGGTTGAGTTCTTAAAATATAATGACGTCAATTCCTTAGATAAGGCTGTAAGTGAGGATGTAGCCGCTGTAATTGTCGAACCTATTCAGGGTGAGGGCGGTATTAACCCAGCAACCCAGGAATTCATGAAGACGTTGAGGGAGGTTACTCAGGAAAGGGGTGTTATATTAATAGTTGATGAGATACAGACTGGTTATGGTAGGACTGGATATACTTGGGCTTCAGATATGTATGGGGTTTACGGTGATATAATGTTGGTTGGTAAGGCAATAGCCGGTGGTTTCCCAGTATCTATAGCTTTCCTAACTGATGAGATTGGTAGTCAGTTAGGTGAGGGTGATCACGGATCTACATTTGGTGGTAATCCACTAGCTTTAGCAGCTGTTAAAGCAGGTGTTGATGTGATTACTGATGAGGATGTTCCAGGTAGGGCTAGGGTTATGGGTAGTAAGTTAATGAGTAAGTTATCTAGTATTGTTAAAGACTTCAAAATCGTTAGGGAATTAAGGGGTGCTGGTTTGATGATAGGTGTTGAACTTAGGTTCGAACCTAAGCCAGTTATTGAATGTCTTCAGACGGGTGGTGTGTTAGCGTTGAAGGCCGGTACAACAGTAGTTAGGTTCTTACCACCATATCTGATAAATGATGACGACGTCGAGAATTTATCATCAGTTATGAGTAGGTGTTTAAATGAGGAAACTACTAGAAGACTTAATGTTAAGACTTCTTAAGACTTACAGTCCGACTGGTAGTGAAGAACTAGCTGTTAAGGCTTATACAGACTTCCTAAAATCTATAGGTGTTAATACAGTAGAAGTCGATGATGTCGGTAACGCGTTATTCACCTACGGTTTCGGTAGTAAATGGTTGTTATTAGCAGGTCATATAGATACTGTAGAGGGTGAATTACCGGTTAGTTACGATGGTAAGGTATTTAGGGGTAGGGGTGCTGTTGATGCTAAAGGTCCTCTCGTATCTATGACAATAGGTGCGTTGGAAGCTCTTAAGTACTTAGATACTAGTAAGTATAGGGTAACCGTAGCTGCGTTAGTAGGTGAGGAGGGTAGGAGTCCAGGTGCTAAAGCATTAATTAGGAGGGGTTTAAAACCTACAGCAATAGTTGTTGGGGAACCCTCCGGATGTGACGGTGTTGTTATCGGGTATAGAGGGAGTATTAAGTTGAGGTTAGTGTGTAGAGGTACCGGCGGCCACTCATCAAATCCTGAAGGCGGTATCTCAGCTATTGAGGAATTCATAAATACTTGGTTAAAACTTAAGGAGTTAAGTAAGACGTTGAATGTGAGTATAGGTATGAACTACATCAGCGGTGGTCAATTATTTAGTGTTATCCCTAAGTTGTGTGAGGGGGTTATAGATGTTAGGGTGCCTATAGGTATGAAGTTAAGTGATGTTAAATCTAAAATTGATGCGTTGTTAAGTACGTACTGTAGTTATGAAGTGATTGATGAGACACCTCCTGTTAGGGTAAGTGTTAACGTACCGGTGGTTAGGGCTTTAGTGAGAGCTATAATTAAGAATGGGTTGAAACCATCACCAGCTATTAAGTTAGGTACTAGCGATATGAACTTACTAGTAAGTCTAACAGATAATATAGTGAGTTACGGTCCCGGTAGGTCTGAACTAGCACATACAGATCGTGAGGAGATAAGTATTGAGGAGTTAGAATTAGGTGCTAAGGTCTATAAGGACTTAATACTTGAGTTCTTCACCAACACTTAATTTCTGGGTTATAATTCTTGAGAGGCATAGGTATATACCTGAGATATAACTACCGTCAACACCAAGTAAATTAGTTAGTTCATCAAATAATACGAACTCACCCTCACTTAACCTCCTACTAATACCTACTAAAGTATTTACCTTACCGCTATACTCACTACATATGCTACCGAGTTCCTCAAGACATACATCAATTAACCCGTAATTTAAATACCTACATAACTTAACTATATCCAGACCTAACAACATCGTTAAGTACCTCAACGATAACTCACAACATAAACCACTACATTCTCTAAGCACTCTAACAACCATAGTGACTAACTCACCATACCTTACCAACCAATACTTCAGGTATTCAACATCTACAACCACTTTAACAACCTATTCAAATTGATGTAATGCAGAATTAAGTATTAATACTTTAAATTAGTGTTTAAGTTGGTGTAGGTATTGAGGATTTCACTAGAACCTATGTTGAAGGACTTAGGGGCTGTGAGGGTTAAGACAGTTAAGCAACGTGAATGTGAGGTAGTAGTTGTTGAGTTTAAAGATGATATATTCTTGATATCGTTGAGTAGGGGTGGGATGACGGATAACTACGTAGCTAAGGTGGTACCGTCTACTAAGGTATATAGTTGGGGATGTATAGATATAGAGTACAGTCCTTACGGACTATACGTAGTTGCTGGGAATGAAGAGGAGCTTGCTAAGAAGATCATTAATAAGTTAAATATTTTAAGGTCTCGAACTTCAGGCCGTACCTAAAATACGTATAATATTTATTTACCCTAACTTACGAGTATATTTCGGTAGTTTTGATGCATATACCTCAGTTACCCTCCATATCTGATGTTGATTTAAACATGAAGAAAGTCCTTGTACGTGTAGATTTTAACTGCCCTATAGGTATTAATGGTGAGATATTAGATGATTCTAGGATTAAAGCTCATATACCGACTGTGAAGGAGTTAATCAGCCGTAACGCCTCAACAGTTCTAATAACTCATCAGGGTAGACCTGGTGAGCCTGACTTCGTAACTCTTGAAAAACATGCTGAGTTACTGAGTAAGTACTTAGGTATTGATGTTAAATTCATACCAGATGTTATAGGTCCTACAGCTATTAACGAGATAAAGAATTTAAAACCTGGTGAGGTTTTACTCCTAGACAACCTTAGGTTGGTTTCTGAGGAGGTTATTGAGGCTGTACCTGAAGTCCAGGCTAAGACCTACTTAGTCAGGAGGTTAGCACCACTCTTCGACTACTTCGTATTTGATGCTTTCGCAACAGCTCATAGGAGTCAACCAAGTATTGTTGGTTTCCCAATGGTGTTACCGTCACTTATAGGTAGTGTTATGAAGAAGGAGTTAGATGCGTTAAGTAGGATTTTCAACTTTGCTGAAGGTCCTAAAGTCTTCGTATTAGGTGGTGCTAAAGTTCAAGACACTATAAAGATTATTGAGTTCTTAAATAGGAATAAAGCCGCTGATAGGATATTAACTACTGGGTTAGTAGGTCTTTTCTTCCATGTCGCTAAGGGGGGTAGGATTAGTAGTGAGTCTATGAAGGTGTTAGAGTCTAAGGGTTTACTACCTCTAATACCTAGAGCTCGTAAGATAATACTTTCAGGAGCTCCTATAGAGACACCGTACGACTACATAGTACTGACACCTAATGGTGAGGTTAAGGAGGAGTCAGTATATAACTTAAGTGGTAGGGCTTTAGACATAGGTTCCTACACCATCACAATGTATTCTGAGTTAATGAAGGAGGCTAAGTTAATAGTTATGAGGGGTCCTGCTGGCTACGTAGAGGATGAGAGGTTTAGGAAAGGGACTGAAGAACTCCTTAAATCAGCACTTAATAGTAGTGCGTTCGTCATAGTAGGTGGTGGTCATTTAGGTGCTATGATAGGGGATAACGTTAGGGAGAACCTCCACATATCAACTGGTGGTGGTGCACTACTGATATATCTCTCAGGAGAACCTCTACCAGCTATAGATGCGTTAGTAGAATCTACTAAAAGGTTTTTCCCCACCAAACAATTAAGATCTTAAGTTAGGTGGTAGGATGTCATACTATAGGGAACCTACATACTTGATAAGCTTCATGTTCAGAAGGATTTTAGTACCTATTGATGGGAGTGCTAGTAGTTTGAAAGCGTTGGATATAGCTTTAGACTTTGCTAAAAGGTACGGGTCTAAACTAACAGCATTGATAGTTAACGATAAAACAATAAATGTTGAGGAGGTTAGCGGGGAAATCTCTAGTAGGGCACGTAAGTCCGGTATAGAGGTAGTCCTTAAGATTAAGGAGATTAGAAACCCTAACGAGAGCGTAGTTAGTAAGGTGTTGGAGGAGATAAGTGAAGGTAGTTACGACCTAGTAATACTTGGAGCTAGGGGTAGGACACTTTCTGAGGATTTACTCATAGGGAGTACAGCATTATCAGTAATAATAAATTCCCCCATCTCATGCTTAGTAGTTAGGTAGTGACGAATCCACTACAATTTTATTAGACGATCCATACTGTGTTGAAATGTGCTAAGTGGTGATGAACTTATACCCTCAGATGAAAGCCTCATGACATTAGATTTGACTAGAGCCACGGAGTGTGGGGTGAAGCTAAAGAACTCACATCAAGACTTAACCAGCTAACGGTACTTGTACCGTTAGCAGGGAAACGTAACCTTATTACTTCCTCAAATAAGTATTTAGTGATGATGAGTGTTAAGGTATGAGTGATGATTAAACTCCCATGGACTGATAAACTCATAGGAATTCCTCAACTAATAGCTTAACAACCCCTTCAAACTCTTTTAAGTCTCTAACAACTTTATTTATCTTCAAACCTAAGTACTTTCTTAAACTCCTCGATAAGAACCTCCTATCACCTAATACTACTAAAGCCCTATCATCTTCAGACCTAATAGACCTACCTATAGCCTGTAATGTCTTTATAGATGACTCCATATTATATATGTAGTCCCAAGCCTCATCAGCACTAACCTTCATCTTCAAGTTCTTCATAACCTCTACTAGGTAGTCATCACTTTGTGGGTAGGGTACACCTGCTACGAAGACACAGTTAATTAATGACTTACCATCCCTAACTATTTCAATCCCCTCACATAACTTACCGCCAGCAACTGCATGTATTAGAGTGTTATCACCGACGTAACTAATTAACTCATCTATAGTTGTCATCCTACTCTCAGTAAACCCCCTACTAACATACTTAAACACATTACTCATGAACTCATAACTAGGATAAACTACTAGCTTAACCCCACTTACTAATTCATCAACAACTCTAATGTACTTAGCATATAACTCGTAAATAGCCTCACCCCTAACCTCATACTTAGATGTTAACTGAGATGTAAGTAATACAACTAAGTTTTCGTAGGGTGACCAAGCACCTAATTCTAAAGCATCTACGAACTCTACACCCTTCATACCTATAACCTTCTCTAAGAACTCCTTAGAAGGTGGTGTCCCAGACATAAGTATTAAACTCTTATAACTACTTAAAACCCTGTTAATCACGTCATGACTAGTCGCCATAGTCGTTAAGAATATATTGTTTGAGTCCCTGTACGTGAAGAGTGCGAAGCCCTCGTAGGCTAAGTTCGATATGAGTGTAGCTACCTTAACTATGGATGCACCACGACTCATAACTGATGACACAGGCTTACCACTCATAATTAACTCATCTATAATCATCTTCTTAATATCTAAAGCCCTACTCATGACGTAGTTTATTAAATCCTCATCTATGTTGAGTATATCCTTATCTAAGATCCTTAATTTATCATCCTTTGCTTTAGACTCAGCAATACTTACTAGATTACTTAGGAAGTTCCTAAGAACTTCATCACCACCTAAGTAGTGATTAACCTCATTAATTGCTGTCTTTACCCTGGAGGCACTAACCTCGTATGAGTATATAGTTGCTGGGTTAGTTATCATGTGAGCTTCATCAACAACTACTGAGTACTCGTTAGTGTTACGATCTTGGAATAGGTCCTCAAAGAATTCTAGGTTAAACACGTATGGATATGTAACTACGACATAATCTGAGTAGTTAGCTAGTTTAGCTAGGGAGAAGTATGGACATACCTTAAGAGTATCAACTATCCTCCTCACAGCGTCGACATGATTTTCACTAGGGTAGACTACAGCCTCTATAACTTCAATACCTACCCTACCTAACCCCCTAAAAAACTCACATAACCTCAAGTCTCTCAATATAGAACAACTAATCCAGAAATCCTCAGGCTCAACATGCTTACCCTTAGTAAGTGGACACATAGTATGTGCTGAATGTATGAATGAATACCTAAGACTTCCTAACTTCCTACGTAGTAATTTCAAATCTCTTAAAACAGGTGTTATCTCATTCCTAGTCCTCACAGAATGTAGTACTGGAGGTCTCAACATACTTAATGAAATAGCTACCGAGGTCTTACCAAATCCTGTAGGTGCCTTAATAACTAATACCTTAGACCTACTTAATAACTCCTCACCTACCTTAAGTACTTCCTTCTGACCACGTCTGAAAGTGTCGTATGGGAAGAACCTTATAGACGTCACACTACACCTGATAATGTGTGTTACTAAGGGTTAATAATTATGAAGTATAAAAATTTTTAAATCGTAGGTACCAATACTTTACGGGACCTTGAATTGCATGTAGGAGTATTAAGGATAGGTTAAAACCTTGGTTATTAAATTCTGAGGGTTACGTATTCAGTGATGTTGATGCTGATGTAAGACTTCATCTGAATGAGTCACCATACCCACCACCTAAACATGTTGTTAGGTATGTTGTAGACATACTAGAGTATGGTAACTTATACATGAACTCAAAGCTATTTAGTAGGTTTAGAGAGTTATTAGCTGGGTATGCAGGTGTTGATGTAGAGAATATACTCCCTACATTAGGTGGTGATGGAGCTCTAAGAACTATATTCTACGAGTTAACATACCCTAACGATGTAGTAGTAATCCTCAACCCAACCTATAGTATGGTTAATGTATTCACATCATTAAGAGGTCTCAAGAAAGTTACTGTAGAACTCCACGAATGCGGTGATTGGTGGTGTGTAGACTTTAATGAATTACTAAATAATGCTAAGAACTCATACTTAGTAGTTATAGACGATCCTAACAACCCTACAGGCTCACCAATACTTAAGGGGAGTATCAAGTTAATCTCAGAACTAGCTGAAGTTGTTGAGGGGTTCTTAGTAATTGATGAGACCTACTATGAGTTCTCAGGATATACTGTAGTACAGTTAGTTAGGGATTACCCAAACATCATAGTTGTGAGGAGTTTAAGTAAGGCATTCTCACTAGCAGGTTTTAGATTAGGCTATATAGTAAGTAGTCCTGAAGTTATTGAGGTATTGAGTAAGGGGTACACACCATTCGATATCCCACTACCATCATTAGCTGTTGGGATTGCAGCACTAGAGGATAGCTCATACGTTAAGGTATTCGTAGATAGTATTAAGAGGAATAAGGAGTTACTCATTAATGGTTTAAGGAAGTTAGGTTTTAAGGTGTATAACTCACTAACTAACTTCGTATTAGTACGTAGTGATGTTAATATTAGGGAGTTACTCTTAAGGTACGGTATAGCTATTAAGTCCTTAGGTAATAATCTCTACAGAATCTCAGTAGGTTCTGAAGAGCAGTGCGTTAAGTTATTAGAAGTCTTAGGTGGTGTGTTATGAGGGTAGCAATACCTAATAAGGGTAGGCTACAACAACCAACTCTAAACCTACTCCAATCAGCAGGTATTAAGGTTATGTCAATAGATGAGAGGGCTCTCATCCTACCGACTAATTGGGAGAATGTTGAGGTAGTCATGGCTAGACCTGAGGATATCCCATACATAGTTGAGTGTGGTGGTGCTGACATAGGTATTACAGGTCATGACTACGTAGTTGAGAGTGGTGCGTTAGTTGATGAGTTAGTTAGACTTGATTTCGGGCAGGCTAAGCTAGTACTAGCAGTTCCTGAGAAGTTAATGGTTAACGACGTTAACGACTTACCGCAAGGTATTAGGATAGCTACTAAGTACTACAACATAACTAGAAGTTATATAGAGTCTAAAGGTTTGAAGGCTAAGATCGTGAGGATTAACGGTGCAGCTGAGGTAATACCTTACTTAGGAGCTGCTGATGCTATAGTTGATGTTATGAGTACCGGAACTACGTTAAGACTACACGGTCTTAAAATCCTTGATGTTGTTATGGATACCTACGCTACAGTCATAGCATCTAAGGACTGGATACGTAGTCCAGCTTCTGAAGATATAAACCTACTGATTACTATGATTAAAGGTGTCATAGCTGCTAAGGGTAAGAAGTTAGTCCTTATGAACGTCCCTGACGATAGGTTGAGTAAGGTGTTATCAGTACTTCCTGCAATGCTAGCACCAGCAATTACTAAGTTAAGCCGTAGTGATGTTTGGGAGGTAATTACTGTTGTTAGTGAGGAGTTACTACCTGAGGTTATAGCTAAGGCTAAAGCCTACGGTGCTAAAGACTTAGTCGTAGTTGATATTGAGAAGGTGGTTGAGTGAGGGTATTACCAAGTATTGACTTATGCCTAGGTAAGGTGGTTAAGAGGGTTAGAGGTGTTAGAGGTACTGGTTTAGTTGTTGGTGAAGCTGTTAGAGTTGCTGAGGAATTTTATGAGTTAGGTTATGACTCAATACATATAGTTGATTTAGACGCTGCTGAGGGTTTAGGAAGTAATGAGGATTTGATAAAGGATGTAGTTAAGGTTGGGTTTAAATGGGTTCAGGTTGGTGGTGGTATTAGAGATATTAGTAAGGCGATTAGGTTATTATCTTATGGAGCTACTGCAGTAGTGGTTTCAACGATGTTCTATACATCACGTAATACTTTCGAGGAGTTATTAAGGGTTATAGGTGGTGATAAGGTATTAGTAGCTGTAGATTATGATGACTCCCTAACAGTGAGGGTGAGGGGTTGGAGAGAGGGTAGTGTAGGTATTGATGAGGCGCTTAATGCTGTAAGTAGCTACGACGTATTAGGTGTCATATTCACATACATTGATTCTGAAGGTACTGAAGGTAGTGTTGATAAGAGGGTTGCTAACTTTGTAGGGATGGTTAAGGGTTTGAAGGAGTATGCTGGCGGTATCTCAACAGTAGATGATTTACTGTTCCTGAAGGGTATTGGTATTGATTACGCTATAGTTGGTATGGCTATGTATAGAGGTGCTTTACTAGGTGTTAGGTATGTCTAGGTCTTCACGTAGGGTGAGGGAGACTAAGGAAACCTTAGTTGAGGTATCCTTAGATATAGATAGTTGTTGTTCTGTTGATGTCTCAACACCTATACCATTCCTTAACCACTTACTAACGACTATGTTCTTCTATATGAGGTCTAACGCATATGTTAAAGCTGTCGATAAACTCGGTTACGACGACCATCACTTAGTCGAAGATGTAGCGATAACTTTAGGTGATGTTTTAAGGGATTCTCTAGGTGATAAAGTAGGTATTAAGAGGTTTGCATACTCTATAGTCCCTATGGATGATGCATTAACGTTAGTAGCTGTAGATATTTCCGGGAGAGGTAACGCTTATGTTAAACTCGATGTTAGGAGGGAGTTTATAGGTGGTTTAGCTATTGAGAACATCTACCACTTCTTAGAATCCCTAGCTAGGAGGTCTGAAATAACATTACATGTAGTTCAATTAAGTGGTTATAACTCCCACCACATACTTGAGTCAGTGTTTAAGGGTTTAGGTATGGTGTTATATGAGGCTACTAGAGTCGTAAGTAATTCAGTGATGAGTGTTAAGGGGTCTTTATGACTGCTAAACGGATTATCCCATGTCTAGATGTTAAGTGGGGTAGGGTTGTAAAAGGTGTTAAATTCCTTGATCTGAAGGATAAGGGGGACCCTGTAGAACTAGCTTCTAGGTATGAGGAGGAGGGTGCTGATGAGATAGTATTCCTAGATATCACAGCAAGTGTTGAAGGTAGGAAAACCTTATTTAATGTTGTTAGGGATACAGCCAACGTATTGAGTATACCTTTAACAGTAGGTGGTGGTTTAAGGACTTTAGAAGATATCTCTCAAGCATTTTCAGCAGGTGCTGATAAAGTAAGTATTAATACTGCAGCTGTTGAGGATAAGTCATTAATAGCTAGAGCTTCTAGGGAGTTCGGTTCTCAAAGTATTGTAGTAGCTGTAGATGCTAAGAGGGTAGATGATAAGTATGTAGTCTTCATACGTTCAGGTATGTACAACACTGGTTTAGATGTTAAGTACTGGGTTAAGACTGTTGAGGAATTAGGTGCTGGTGAGATATTACTAACAAGTATTGATAGGGATGGGACTAGGTTAGGTTATGATATCGAACTGACTAAGTTAGTTACTAGCTTAGTTAGGGTGCCTGTGATAGCTAGTGGAGGTGCTGGTAAGTTAGAGGATTTCTATGAGGTACTGTATTTCGGAGGTGCTGATGCTGCTTTAGCTGCAGGTGTATTCCATGACGGTGTTATTAGGATTTATGAACTTAAGAAGTACCTAAGGAGTCGAGGTATTGAGGTGAGATTATAGTAGTTTGTAAGTCGTTAGATGAATTACTTAGGTTTAGAACTCAAAGTATGAGTAATTACTTAGATTACGTCAAGGGCATTATAGAGTATGTTAGGTCTTACGGTGATAGGGGGTTAATAGAACTTACAGCTAAATTCGACGGTGTATCACTAAAAGATGTCGTAGTTAGTTATGACGAACTTAAAAGTATTGCTGACTTACTACCTGAGGATGTTAGAAATTCTATAGACCTGATATACAATCACTTAACCAGCTTTAACGAGTACTTCAAGCCTAGGGATGACTTCGTAGTTTATAAGGGTTTAAGACTAGGTATTATGTGGAGGCCTTTAGGTAGTGTAGGTATTTACGTACCTAGAGGTTTTAAGACATACCCATCAACATTACTTATGGCCGGTGTACCTGCTAAGGTAGCTGGTGTTAGTAGGATTTATGTAGCTTCACCTCCTAAGAAGGACTATATCGTTGACCCAGCTATAGCTTACTTAGCGATTAAGTTAGGAGTTTATAAGGTGTACTGTGTAGGCGGTCCTCAAATAATTGCTGCTATGGCTTACGGTACCGAAAGTGTTGATAGGGTTGATAAGGTCGTAGGTCCTGGGAACGTATACGTACAGGTAGCTAAGTACTTACTTCAGGGGGTAGTAGCTGTAGATGGTGTTGAAGGACCTACAGAGCTAGTAGTACTTGCTGATGATTCAGCAGACCCTGATGAGGTGGTCCTCGATATGAGGGCTCAGGCAGAGCATGGTAGATCCTCAACTATAGTCTTGATATCAAGCTCTGATAAGTTAGTAAATATTGTTGAGGATAGGTTGAGTTCTGATGAGCATACCTACTTCATAGTTAAGGTTAGGAATGTTGAGGAGGGTATGAAGCTAGTTAATGAGCTAGCCCCGGAACACCTCTCACTACATACATCAAGTAATTACGAATTATTAAGTATGGTTTCAAACGTTGGTGCTGTATCCTTGAAGACACCATCAGCTATCATAGATTACTTAGGCCCTAACCACATACTACCTACTAACGGCCTAGCTAGGTTTAGAGGTGCTCTATCAGTCTATGACTTCATGAAGGCTGTAGTAGTAGCTGAGGGTAGGCCTGAGAAAGAGTTATTAGATGCTGCTACCTCATTAGCTAGGTACGAAGGCTTTAAACTACATAGTGATAGTATGGGGGCCTTCTATGGACGTACTTAAGGAACTCTATAACGTAGTAGTTGATAGGATTAGTAAGAAGCCTCAGGGTAGTTATACAACTTACTTAGCAAGTATGGGTAAGGCGTATGTAGCTAGGAAGGTAGGTGAGGAGTCTCTAGAAGTTATTATAGCGTCACTGACTGAGTCTAAGGATAGATTAGTAAGTGAGGCTGTAGACCTCCTATATCACTTAATAGTCCTCTTAGTACTTAATAATGTGAGTATTGATGAGGTTTATGAAGAGATCTTGAGGAGGAGGAAATGAAAGCCTTAGTAGTAAATTGCAGTGTAGGTAATATATTTAGTATCTCATCAGCTTTGAAGAGAGTTGGTTTTGACGTAAGTGTTGATGATGTTAATGATTTAGTAGGACATGACTACGACTTAATAGTATTTCCTGGAGTAGGTTCTTTCTCAACAGTTGCTAAGTACGTTAACTCTAATACTGAAATTCTTAATGAGTTGAGGAGTAAGGGACCTACTTTCTAGGTATATGTATTGGGATGCATATCATGTTTGAGTACGGTCTTGAAGGAGGTTTTAACAGAGGGTTAGGATGGTTTAGAGGTTATGTAGACTTAATTAGAGCTAATGTTAAACTACCACATATAGGTTGGGATGTAGTATACGTAGATTATGTTGATGAGGTTAATGAGGTAATAGCTAATCAATATGTCTACTTCATACATAGCTACGTAGCATATACTATTGATGAACCCTACAATACCTACAGTTACTACGGTATTAAATTCCCAGCCCTAATCACTAAGGGAAACATAGTAGCTACTCAATTCCATCCTGAGAAGAGCGGTAAGGTAGGTATTAAGTTTTTAGAGAATCTTAAGAGGTGGTTAAGACGTTAGTGATGAGTAAGGAGGTAGCTGAATCTATAGCTAATAAACTTAATTACAGATTTGAAGGTAGTACAGTAATAACTGTTGTACAGGACTACGAATCTAATGAGGTGTTAATGGTTGGGCATATGAATAAGGAAGCACTGATAAAGACCTTAACTACCGGTTACCTACACCTCTGGTCACTTAGTAGAGGTAAGTTATGGTTGAAGGGTGAGTCAAGCGGTAATTACCAATTAGTAATGGATGTCTTAATAGACTGTGATTCAGATTCAGTCCTAATTAAGGTTAAGTCGTTAGGCCCTATATGCCATACAGGTAATAAGACATGCTTCTTTAGGAAGATACATAACCTAACATAGCCTTATTAAGTTGAAGTTAAGTTTACTTAGGTGTTGATATGGGGGTTAGTAAGCCTTATATAATCATCGATGATTTTAACTATAGATTCTGCGTTCATGCACTATCTTTAGGTGATGACTTACTAACTAAGGTATCTACAGCTGAGGGACATGTATTAAATGTTGATGAACCTAGAACTGTTGGTTGGTTAGGTAGAGCTCCAAACCCTATAGAGATGTTCCTTACAGCATTAGCTACTTGCTTCGTAATAACACTTAAGCTACATGCTAAGAGGTTAGGCTTAGTTATAGATTATGTAGAGGTATTTAGTGAAGGTTCCTTCGATATTAGAGGGTTTATAATGCCTGAGAAGTTTACATCAGGTTTTAAATCACTATCATTGAAAGCTAATATAAATACTAGAGTTAACTGTGAGAAACTCCTTAAACTACTGAATAAGGTATTCAATGGTTGGATTGTCGGGAGTACAGTCTCAAGAGCTATCCCGATAAGTATTGATATTAGGGCTAAGTGTTTAGATGTTGACGGTAATCCTAAGGAGTTAACTATTAATGAAGTTATTAGTAAGTCTCGTTAGAATGTATTTAAGATCATCTTAAGTAGTTTTACGATGTTATCACATCTCCTGAGGGAGTCACTACAAGCTACCTCAAGTACTGTAGTACCGTTGTAGTTAAGTTCCTTAAGGGTTGAGATGAAGATATCCCAATCTATAACTCCTGTATATGGTGGTAGGTGTAGGTCTTTAGAACCATCATTATCATGTATATGTATTAATGCTACGTTAGGATGTAGTCGTTTGTAGAATTCATGTGGTTGGAAGTTATTTATTATGGAATGACCAGTATCTAAACAGTACTTTAAGTAATCATCATTTATAGCGTCTACAATATCTATTAAGTCTTTAGGTAAGTATCCGTAAACACCCCTCTCATACCTATTCTCAACAGCTATGACTATACCGTAATCACGACCGAGTTCAGTTAATTTCTTAAAGAACCCTTGATTAACCTCCTTAACCCTCTGAGCATATGTGATGGAACTCTCCTCAATACCTGCGTAGTTAAATGGTATGTGAGAAGCTACTACCTTAACACCTATCTCTGAGAAGAAATTTAACCACCTACTTAACTCATTAATAACCTTAGGTTGTTCTGAAGGATTCACTGCCCTATTAATTAAATCACCATAGGGTAGATGTGCTGCGACCACCTTAGACTTCAGAGATCGATACACATCCATAACATCCCTAATCAACGTATAATAATCAACTCCTAACTTCCTAAAAAACTGAAAATTATCATAACTTAACTCTACATACTCAACACCCATATCATTAAGTCTAGTAAGTGCCTCTGAAGGTTTTAACATCATATACACCATAGTTGAGACTGTAATCACTTCAACCCCCTAAGACCTACTATGCCTAAACTTAAATAAACATTAGGTATATCCATTAAATCAGTACGTACATAACGTCTTCATAAACTAAGATTACTGTTCATTAAGGGGTCAGACATTCGTTAAGACTTATAACGTTTGGTGTTACTACTTACTCCATAGACTATGATTTAATCTGCTAGGAAGAATCGACATATATTTTTATAAGTTTTTAATATTTGGAGTACTCGTATGGAGTGGTAAATTGCCTGATGGACTTAGGATATTAGTGATACATCCACATATCCAACTCTTCGGGGGTAGTGAAGTACTAACTAGGATATTAGTTAGTGAGTTAAGTGATTTAGGTCATGAGGTTATAGTCTTAAGTAGTGGTGTTGCTGAGGATGTAGTTAAGCTTAAGAATATTAGGTTTGAGGTTATAAGGGATGTGTTTAGTAAGGTTCCTACAGACTTCATACTTTCTATGAGGACTGAGAGGATTATTAATATAGTCTACACAGTTGATGAAGTCCTCAATAGGTATGAACCAGATGTATGTCTAGTCATGATTCAAGAACCTATATACGTCATAGCTACTAAGTTAGCAGATCCTAAGATGGGTACAGCATTATACATACATTACCCATTTGAGGAGGAATTAACTAGTAATAACGTCTACGTATTCTTAACCCTATATAGATTCCCACATACATATGAAAATCTCTATAAGTTAGCAGATCTCCATATGACTAACTCAAACTATACAGCTTCAGCTTTATATAGGTCATTCGGTATTGAGAGTAACGTTGTATACCCAGCAATTAGTTGGGAGTACTTCAGGAATCAATTCGACCTCTCAGAGGATAGGAAGGACATAATATTAACTGTTGGTAGGTTCGTACCTCAGAAGAGACAGGACGTACTGCTTGACTGGTTTAAGAGGTTTATAAAACCTGAGGTACCTGATGCTGAGTTAGTAATTATTGGGATGCCTGATATGAGGTTCTTAAACTACTACGACAGACTTAAGAAGTTATCTTCAGAGGTTGAGGGGGTAACATTTATTGATAAGGTATTAACACCTGATGAGATGATGAAATACTATAGGATGGCTAAAGTATACATACATCTAAGGTTAGGAGAACACTTCGGTATGGCTCCAGTAGAAGCTATGAGTCAAGGAGCAATACCTATACTCCCTGAACAATCAGGACTTGCTGAATTAGTAACTAATGGTAGGGACGGGTATATAGCACGTAACGATGAAGAATTCATAAAATACCTAATAAAGCTGATGAAAACCCCTAATCAGGAATTAATAAATATGAGGAACTTCGCATATAGGAGGGCCTGGTACTTCAACCCAGATAGGCTCGCTAAGGAAGTACTACACTACCTAAAAATAATATCTAAGAAGTAATGAATACACTACCTATAGGCAATCAAATAAGGTAATAGGTTATCCACTAGGTGTTGATGTTTAAGTAATCCCGCCTAATCAGACCCTCAACATGAGAACATTCCTTATATTTAGAGTGAAATAGTATCCTTAAGCTTACAATCATCAACTTCCTATTAATGTTTTAACGGGTGCTCCATAAAGAAGTTGCTTTAATAGATATCTACCTATTAAAATTCCGTAGCTGTATTAGGTAGATTAAAATTAAAAATGGTTAAAAATTTAAGTCTTAATTACGTAATTTAATTTCGGTATTATTATGTTTAAAGGTTATGCTGGTCGAATACTTAAGATCGATCTACCATCTAAGAATGTTGTGAAGGAAGTTCTTACGGAGGGTTTAATAAGGAATTACTTAGGTGGTTTAGGTCTTGCAGCTAAGTTGTACTATGACCTAGTACCACCACGTGTAGACCCCTACGATCCTTCTAACGTGGTCATATTTGCTATAGGACCTGTTCAAGGTACACTCATACCTGGTTCTGGTAGGGGTTTGTTCGTATCGAAATCACCACTAACTAATAGGTTCTTCAGCTCTAATTTCGGGGGCTTTATAAGTAGTGAGCTGAAGAGAGCTGGTTATGATGCGGTAGTTATATCTGGGAGGTCTGAGAAGCCTGTCTACATAGTTATTGATGACGGTAATGTTGAGATTAGAGACGCTTCCCATCTATGGGGTATGACTACTTACGAAACTCACAGGATTATTACTGAGGAGTTAGGTGATCCTAGATTCCAAGTAGTTTGCGTAGGTCCTGCTGCTGAGAACTTAGTTAGGTTCTCAGCTATAATACATCCAACACCTCCCGAATGTCATGCGGCTGGTCGTGGTGGTATTGCATCTGTAATGGCTTCAAAGAATCTTAAAGCGATAGCTGTACGTGGGAGTAAGGAGGTTGAAGTCGCTGATAGAGATGGTGTAATCTCATTCTTTAAGGAGATAGCTGAGAAATGTAGGAAACACCCATTCCTACCGACCTACGGGACTCTCGCTGTTTTAGGGACTGTTAATAAGTTAGGAGGTCTTGGAACTAGGAATTGGCAGACTGAAGTGTTTGAAGGTGCTGATAAGATCCGTGGTGAGACTGTAATACCTAAGTATAAGATTGCTGATAAGGCATGTGCTTCATGTCCTATGGGTTGTGTTAAAGTAACTAAAGTTACTGAGGGTAAGTGGGCTGAGACTGTAGTTAAGGGTCCTGAATACGAAACACTATATGCGTTAGGGAGTATGACTGGTGTTGATGATTTTGGAGCTATTGCTAGAGCTTCTAGATTATGTGATGAGTACGGATTAGATACTATATCCACAGGTGTTGTTATTGCCTTCGCTATGGAGGCTTTTGAGAGAGGTATAATAAGTAAGGAGGAGACCGAAGGTTTAGAACTTAGGTTTGGTGATGGTGATGCATTAGTTGAGATGGTTGAGAGGATTGCTTTTAGGAAGGGTTGGTTAGGTAACTTACTTGCTGAAGGTGTTGCCAGAGCTTCTCAAGTGATTGGATGCGGTTCTCAATACTTTGCAATGCACTTCAAAGGTCTTGAACTAGCTGGACACTCACCAAGAGCTGTTAAAGCATGGACATTAGGATACTCAGTAGGTTGGAGAGGTGGTTCACACCATGATGCAAGACCACACGATATAGAGTATGCTAACCCAGTTGAGGTTAGAGCCTTCAGTACTGAAGGTAAGGCTGAGATAATATATGATACCGTCTTAAGAGTCATGATTGAAGAAAGCCTAGTAACTTGTAGATTCTTCGGAGGATACTACGGTGTGAGAACACCTAGTGAAACACATGCTAAGATCCTTAAGATGGTTACAGGTATAGAGTGGAGTGTTGAAGAACTTGTTAAGACGGCTAAGAGGATTAGGACATTAATTAGGTGTTTAGAGGTTAGGGATGGTTTTGACGCTAGGACAGACTTAAACGCACCTCCGCTAAGGATACTTTACGAACCGATACCTGAAGGACCTTCGAAAGGTGCTTATACAAGTCCTAAGGAGTTTAAGTTTATGATTAAGAAATTCTATGACTTAATTGGTTGGGATTTGAGGACAGGTGTTCCTAAGCTAGAGATCCTGGAGGAGTTAGGTCTTAACTTCGTGATTGAAGATTTTAAGAAATTAAAATTACTTTAACGATCTAAAATTACTTTCTTCTTTTTATATTGATAATTTATTAAGTCTAAGTGGAATATTTCTTGGTGATGTTATGGTCTTCATAGATCAGAGTAGATGTATTGGTTGTGGTATATGTATTCCTTACTGTCCTAGAAATGCTATTAAGTTAAGTCCTGAGACTAAGAAGGCATATATAGTTGTTCCTGAATGTGTTGAGTGTGGTACGTGTGTCAGGGTTGTACAGTGTCCTAGGGATGCTATTGTAGGTGTTGTTGAGGGTTATGCTAGGGAGGTTAGAGGTCATTTCAGTGATCCAATAACTCCGCATCCAAGTACTGGTATTCCTGGTAGGGGTACTGAGGAGATGAAGACTAACGATGTTACAGGTAGGTTTAAGAGGGGTGAAGTCGGTTTCGCGATAGATATTGGTAGGCCTTTAGTAGGTGTTACCTTCGCTGAGGTTGGTAGATTCATTAAGGTACTTAATGAGGTTGGTGTTGTGTGGGAGAAGGCTAACCCAATACTATACTTACTTAAGGATTTAAAGGAGGGTAAGTTCCCTGACGAGTTAATGAATGAGAAGATACATTCAGCAGTTCTAGAGTTTAAAGTACCTATGAGTAGGGTTAAGGATGTCATCGAGAAACTTAAATACCTAGCTGAGACTACTGATACGGTATTCAGTGTTGGTGTGATATCTAGGGTTGAGCCAGACTTCACAATACCTGTAGTTAATATCTTGAAGGAGTTAGGTCTTGAGGTAAGTCCTTGGGCTAAGACAAACGTAGGTTTAGGTAGGCCGTTAGTGGAGGGATAAGGTCATGACCCACACTCACCATAGGGTAGGACCTATAGAGTCTTTAAAGAAGGACTTCGTAGTTCTGGTAATGGCTTCAAGACATATAAAGTATGAGGATGAGGTAGGTAGGTTTAGGAAGACTATGGAGATTTTAAGGAAGTATAACCCGGTCAACCTAGGTAATATGGTTGTAGGTAATAAGTACTGGAGGGATGAGGAAGACATAGTGAGTAGGTTTAGAGAGCACGGTAATATAGTTCATGGTGTATACGCAAGTGCTGAGCAGGTTAAGGAAGTCCTTAAAGAACTTAAAGACGCTAATCTAGGGTTATCAGTAGTTGTTACAGGTGTTTATGAGGAGGTATTTAAGATACTTAAGGAGATTGGATTAAGACCACATACTATAAATTTATCATTAGGTGTTTGGGGTAGGACTGAGAAACTACCTCCTAAGGAGGTATTAGAAATTACTACTATGTGTGGCCACTGCATGGTATCACCATCATTAGTTATGAAGATGGTTAGTGAGATTAAGAAGGGTAGGTTATCACCAGCAAGTGCAGCTATAGAACTTGCTAGGCCATGCGTATGCGGCGTATTTAACGTTAAGAGGGCTGAGGAATTACTGAGGAAGTTGGTTAGTAAGTATTGATACGTTTAAGATATGTAAGCATAGAGATTAAGACCATAATCACAGTTTTTCATACTATTAATCAATACTGTGATGAATATGAAATTCTAGGATATTGATGTATTACATAGTTAACTTATTAAGAAAAGTTTTTATTATTGCCTTCACCACTATACTTGGTGTTTAGTTGGCTGTCTATAGAGTTGATGTATGTGTTTTAAATGATGATTACTCAGGTTTTACTAAACTACTATCATCTCATGGGTTATCACTTCATGTTAGGATTTACTCAGATAACGGTATTGATAATTTACTATTGGATGTAGGTCCTAGTAATCGTATAATTAAGTATAATTCAGAGTTGTTAGGGTTAGACTTAAGTGATGTTAAGGCTGTAGTTTTAAGTCATAGACATTACGACCATACTGGTGGTTTGAAGTATGTGTTAAGGGTTAGTAATAGTGTTGGGAGGAGATTAACTGTTATAGCACATCCATGGATTTTTAAACCATCAATAACTTTAAGTAGTGATAAGCAGGAGTTTGATAAGGGTATGCCGTACTCTTACGAGGAGTTAATCACTCTTAAACCTAATCTAATACTTACTAAGAGTTCCCTACATATATCTGATTCTACATATTACCTAGGTGAGATCGGTAATTATATCGACCTCTCAAAGTATAAGGAAGGGTTCTACACGGTATTAGATGATGGTGAGTTAGTACCTGATAACCTACCAGATGATACTGGTTTAAGTGTTAAGGTGGAGGGTCTGGGGTTAATAGTTCTTAGCGGCTGTAGTCATAGCGGTATTGCTAATATAGTTAAGCAGGCGTCTGAAACACTTAAGGAGAATGTCTATGCAGTTGTTGGAGGTCTCCACATGCTGAAGTATAGTGAGGATGATATACGAGAAAGTATTAGGATACTGAAGGATTTAGGTGTTGAGTCAGTATACGTAGGACATTGTACAGGGTTTAAAGCCGAGAAGATATTAAGTGATGAGTTCAGAGATAAGTTCTATAAAATACATACAGGATTTAAAATCACCTTCAAAGGTGGATGACTTATCTAGGGCTAACTGGAGTTAGGTAATGTATTTGGATGTGAGCTACCCCGCCCTAAAGGGCGGGGCTTCCAGCGTTTAGCTAGGGCTTTACGCCTCCAGCCTCATCTGCTGGTTCGGGGCGCTCACAGCTCCCCCATCCCGTAGAGCTCATTACCCTACGGGCTATGTTTATGCATGCGTTTAGATCTCTATCGTATTCCATTCCACACTTCGGGCACTTGAAGATCCTTCCCTTGACTTGGGCAACATGCCCGCATCTGTGGCAGGTCTTTGAGGTTTTCCTAACGAGCTTCTTTCCGAGGTACACTACATCTACTCCTTCGAGGAGTGCCTTGTACTCTATTATTTTCTGCAACTTCCTGAAAGGAAGGGAGTGAAACCTCCTGTTCAATTCCTTGGACTTACGGAATTTGTCTCTTATACCTGTCAAATCCTCCATGACTATCACCGGCTTAGGGAACTGCTTTACGTAGGCAACTATCTGATTGGCTATGATATGTAATTGTTGACTCACTTTACGTCTCTCCCTTCCCTTAAGCTCCTTAACCTTCTTGAGGAGTTTCTTTTTCTGGAGCCTCCTCCTGATGTGGTTGTAGAGCCCTCTTATCTTCTTGATCTCTGCACCTCTCCAGAACTGCCCCTTCATGGGCTTGCTTGGATTGTTTACTGATATTGCTACCGCAACTGCTAGGTTGTGCTCACCCCTATCTATCGCTATTACGGTCTCAGGCTTGTCGGGGACTTCAACAACCTTCTTTAGGATGAAGTGGGCGTACCACTCCCCATCACGCTTAACCATCTCAACGGTTGTGAATTGCCACTCACCTTTAAAGGCTTCTTCAACCCTCTGCCTCTGTCTCCCCCCGAAAACTATCGGTAGGCTGACTCTCTCACCTCTCCTATCCAGACTTAACGTAAGCCAGTAGGGGGTTAGGACGTTCGTAGTCTTGGAGAACTTGTAGCACCTCTCGTCGAAGCGGATGGATACCCTCTTAAGCCTTAAAACACTACCCTCCTTCCTATTCTCTTCGAAGCTCTTCAAAATCTCGACAGCTTTATCCCTCGCAGTCTGGATCAAAGCAGTGTTGAGGTCGAATAACTCCTTAGCTTTCTCATAGCAGTTCTCGTGGAGGAAAGTCTTAGACGTAGAGTTAAAACTCAAATACCACTTAACAAGCCTGAAGTACTCGCTGAGGGCTCTGTTGAGGGCTAAAACCTTCCGTTTATTCGGCTTGAAAACCCTCCCTATGACGCATATTCGAACCTCCCTCTGCGTAGGAGGGCATCCCAAGACTTCTAACCCAGTAGGAGTTTAAAAGCCTTCCTCAACATCCCCGCCGTGAACGGCGAGGTTTTCAATAGTCTTATAATAGTGCCGCTGGCAACACCATTAATCGTAGGTCCTGGAACTATGACGTTACTCATAGTATCTACTGGTGTTTACGGAGTATTAACTACGTTAATAGCTGCTTACATAGCATTCGTAGCTGTTTACATAACATTACTCTTATCACCAATAATATTAAGACTTACAGGACCTACGTTCGTAAATGGTTTAGGAAGGTTTATGTCACTGATAATAGCGTCATTTGCTGTTGAGATGTTAGTAGGTGGTGTTAGAGAATTATTAATGATTCATTAAACTTAAACCATATTGAGTTAAGTTATGTGTTTAAAGGTCTTCCCCTTAACCCCTTAACGTTATGTACATGTACGTGTTCTCCAACACCTATATTCTTAGTAGCTACCCCTATAACTTCCCCATACTTTATTATGTATTCACCTTCTTTAATTTCTCTTATTGAGAATTTATGTCCGAAGGGTATATCATCTAATAACTTTACCTTGATGTTGATGCCTTGAATAGATAATTCAACCTCATCACCTCTTTTTAAGTTTGTTAATGCTATAGCTACATTATCTTTCTCATTTAAGAGTAAAACCTTCCTCACAGACCTCACCTATATAACTTTTCAATACTTTCTATATCTTCTTTACTCAACCTCCAACCGAGAGCTCCTTTAAACTCATCAACCCTTTCAACCTTCTCGGTCTTAGGAATTGCTACTACGTAAGGTCTTGAGATTAAGAAGTTTAGAGCTACTTGGACTGCAGTCTTACCGTATTTAGAACCTATCCTCATGAGTTCTCTATCATTAACTACTAAACCCCTCTCTAACGGTGAGTATGCCTGTATTGTTATACCTTCTTGAATAGCGTATGGGAGTAAGTCCTTCTCTATAGACCTATCATAAACACTATACTTAACCTGATTTACAACGATATCATACTTACTCGTAGCTTCTATAGCCTCCTTCAACTCAGTTAATGTGAAGTTTGAAACCCCTATATACCTACATAGCCCCTCATCAGCTATAGCTTCAAGGACTTTAACCTGCTTCTCAATACTTACCCGTTTATTAGGCCAGTGAATGAGTATTAGGTCAACTGTGTTCAGGCCTAACCTACGTAGGCTAGCCTTAGCAGCCTTAATAGCCTCACCCTTATCAACAAATCTCTCAGGTAGTAGTTTAGTAGTTATGAAGACCTCCCCCTTAAAATCCTTAACCACCCTACCAACTAATTCCTCAGCCTTACCGTAACCGTACATCTCAGCAGTATCTATGAGGGTTAAACCTATACTTAAAGCATGTCTTAAGGCATTCTCAGCATCTCTGTAATTACGGATGTCCCAAGTACCTATACCTATAGCAGGTATTGACTCACCAGACCTACCAAGTGGTTTTCTATCCATAAAATCTATAAACAGTGACGTACTAACACCAATATATTAAGTATAACACCAACAACTTAAACCTAAAAACGTAACCCTATATAAACTACTATTTCTAATTATGTTGGAGTCCTACCATAGTGAATACTTAGGTTCTATACGGACTCCATACTCATCCAAACGTTTGTAGAGTTCTTGAAGAGCTTCCTCATCAGACCTAGTTAGGGTTGGTGGGTGTTTAAAGTATGGTGCTGATGCCCAACTAGGTGCTCCGTATATCCCTAAGTCATTTAAGACCTTAGTTAATCTTATTGCATCTACTAATACTGCTGACGCCATAGCTTTATCATCAACTACTAACTTCACGTCTAGTGTTACTGGTAGTCCCATAAATCCTAGGGCTTTAATGTATATGTACGATACCTTAGTATTCGCTAGGAATGGTATGTATCCGTTAGGTCCTGCAAAAACCTTATTAAACGTTTCGTAGGGGTTTGATTGGGTTGAAGCTACAGCCATAGTCTTACTAATCTTCTTACTATGTAGTCTTGACTGTTCTAACATGTTTTTAAAGTCTGTATTACCACCTACGTTAAGCTGGTATGACTCTACAATCTCACCACCTCTCATAGCTATTAACCTAGCTAGTGCTCTATGAACTATAGTTGCACCTAACTGACCCTTAATATCATCACCTAGTAACGTTGCTTTATTACTCATGAATAACTCCTGATACTTAGGGTCACTCGCTATGAATTCCGGTATACAGTTTATGAATGAGACTCCAGCCCTAGCAGCAACATCAGCGTAGAATCTAGTTGCTTGAGAACTACCTACCGGGAGTAAGTTAATTAGTACATCTACACCGACATCTCTTAACTCACGGGCTAACTCATCAGCTGTAGGTTCTGGTTCATCAGATGGTGTGAAGTCCTCAACCATATGCTCAGCAACACCATCTAACACCCTACCCATCCTCACCTTAACACCTGTTAAGCCAATATCAACTAGCTTAGGTACTAGGTTAGGTGGTTGGAATATAGCTTCAGCTAAGTCCTTACCAACCTTATATTTGGATACATCAACAGCATACACTACCTCTATATCACCAACACCATACTTACCGATGAAAGTATGTATTAACCCCTTAACACTCCCGCTATACCTGTAGTAATGAATTGACTGAATAAGCATTGACGCTATATTCCCGATACCGACTATACCAACCCTAATCATACTACTACCTCTAAATACTTATATTTACGGGTATAAATATTTACTTCCATAAATATAAGCTATGACATCATTAATTAATAGGTGGTATAGCTGGAAACAACTAAAGCCTACGAGAGGTTAAAGAGGAAGTTAACTATAGAGAATCTATGGTTATACATAATTAAGATCTTAAAGGATGAGGGGGAGTTAAGAGCTTACGATATTAAGAAACACTTAGTAACGTCTTTTAATTTAAGACCTGCTACCATAACAGTATACTCAGTGATATATAAGATGGTTAAGGAGGGGTTAATAACGGATGTTAAGATGTCTGACGGTACTCGTTATAGAGTCACTGAGAAGGGGTTAGAGACTTTTAAACAAGGACTTAACTATATCAGTGAATTACTTAAGATATTAAGTGATGACCGTAGTGATTAGGTGTTGGTATGGGTAGTGGATTTAGAGTGTATATGAAGGAGGTTGAGGTTAGTAGTAAGAAGAAGTTTGAGGTAATAAGGATTACAGAATTAGTTAAGGAAGCTGTGAGGGAGTCAGGTATTAAGGACGGCTTAGTATTAGTTTACGTACCACATGCAACAGCTACTGTAATAGTGAATGAGTATGAGCCGAGGATATGTGAAGACTATATTGAGTGGTTGAGGAGGTATGTACCACCAAATATTGGTTGGAGACATGATGAAATAGATGATAACGCTCATGCACACATAGCATCAGCTATAGTAGGTCCTGGGAGGGTCATACCCGTACATAACGGTAAGTTACTCTTAGGTACTTGGCAAGAGATTATGTTGGTAGAACTTGACGGCCCTAGACCCTCGAGAAAGGTAATTATTGAGGTTATAGGTGGTTGATAAAGTAGTCAAACCCAATCGCTTATGCTTAGGTAGCTATAGATAATATATTATTAAGTACTTGCTTAAGGTGTTCAATATACTTACTAATAACTTCCTCATCACTAATACTTGGGTTACAGCATAGTACCTCCTCATCACCAGCTACTATAACATCTACTCTAGAACCCTTCCTTAAGTTATTAATAACTAATGCGTGAGGTGCTAACACCGTTATTAAATCCTTGTTCAAGTCCCTATAACTACCTATAGCTACTGGTTTGACTAATTCCTTAGATATCAGTCTAAACACTTTACTTAACTTAAGTAGGTCACCTACTGTTAATACCTTACTGACAATACCACCTAACTCTGGGGGTAGTGAATTCTTGAGGTATTCGTAATATTCCTTAAATTCAAGACTCTCTAAGCTGTAGTTATTAACTACGTTAACAATCCATACAACTAACCTATCTATGAGTGCTTCATTATTGTAGTAAGTATCTAAGTCTGTATGATATATGTCATCTATATCCCTTAAATTATGGAGGGTTACTGTAGGGATACCTAAAGAACTAAATGAAATCCCATCACTGTATGGGTGGTCAAACCCTTCATAGGAGTACTTAAGGGTTGAGTACTTGATGAAGAACTTACCAATCTCCGGGCCTGTAGCGTTAACTCTGATAGGTTCCATACATGCTGTATCTAAGTTTACAACAAATTCTAAATTACTTAAGTCTGTATTCCTCACAAATTCTCTAGAACCGTATGACCAATACCAAGGACTTAAGTTAGGATTACCGAATTCCTCAGCTGTAAAGCTTACTAGCCTTAACGTATGCTTAATCCTTGACTTACTCACAACCTCAGCTAGCTTAAGTAGTGTGTAAAGACCTACTACATTATCCCTATAACCTGTAAACCATCTATCATGATGTGCTGAGACTAAGACCTCACCCTCCCTACTACCACCTACAACTACCTCAACATTATATCCAACACCTCCTCTAATGTCTGTCTTACACCTAAGCTCAACATACTTACCAATCAACTCCTTCATCTTAACACCGTCTTCAAATCTCATATGAACTGCAGGTATTGGAGGGGGCCTACCACTCCCGAACGAATAACTCCAAACACCACTTACTACAATCCTCCTAAACCTTCCTGGATAACTATCGTAGAATATAACTGCTTCAGCACCTGCCTCAACAGCTAAGTTATAGAGTACCCAGACATTATCCGGGAAGTCAGTAGTACTTAGGAGTAATACCTTACCGTAAGACTCGACGATATTATCTGTTAACTCACCACGTACTTCAGAAGTAGTTATCGGTGGTAAACACCTACACACGTAACCATCAACATCACATGCTATATCCTCCCATGTGATAACGTTAATAGGGTGTAACTTAACCTCTAATCCTAACTCTGTAAAGTAGTCCCTCAACTTACTAACTACGAGTAACTCCTTCTCAGAACCTGCTATAACTTCATTAATACTTACTAACTCATTTAACAACCCCTTCAACATCCCTCAAACACCGCTAGAACTACATCTCAAGGTTAAATAAGTAGTAATTTAAATGACGTTAATAATTTAAATATGTAGCCGTAAGTGTATTTACGTAAGACGTTTATGTGGTGTTAGTATGGGTGGTACCTACCCCTTAACAGGTATTAAAGTCTTAGACTTCACATCAGCTATGGCTGGACCCTTCGCTACTATGTTATTAGCTGATTTAGGTGCTGAGGTTATTAAGGTAGAACCTCCTACAGGTGATCATGCCCGTGATTGGGGACCTCCATTCTATATGGAGAAATATAGTGCGTATTTCGCATCTGTTAATAGAGGTAAGAAGAGTGTCGTTATTAACTTAAGGGATCCTAAAGGTAGGGAGATAATATATAAGTTAGTTAGTAGGTCTCGAATTGTTATAGAGTCCTTCAGACCTGGTGTAACGTCTAGATTAGGTATAGATTATGAATCACTATCTAAGATAAACCCTAACATCATATACTGTTCAATCTCTGGCTTCGGTCAGTACGGTCCTTACAAGGACTTACCTGGTTATGACTTAATAGCGTTAGCTATGAGTGGTTTAATGGATTTAACAGGTGAACCTGATAGACCTCCGGTTAAGTTCGGAGTCCCTATATCCGATATAATTACTGGTATGTATGCAGTGATTGCTATATTATCAGCACTTTACTTAGGTATTGGATGCCATATAGACCTATCACTACTTGATAGTTCTATATCCATACTCACACATCAAGCAGGATACTACTTCGTAACTAATGAAGACCCTAAGAGATTAGGTAGTGCACACTCTAGTATAGCTCCGTATCAAGCATTTAAGGTTAGAGATGGTTATATAGTAGTTGCTGTAGGTAATGACAGTATTTGGAGGGATTTCTGTACAGCTATTGGGAAGCCAGAACTAATTAATGATGAACGATTCTACACAAATAGTGAGAGGGTAAGACATAGGGAGGAGTTAGTTAAGATTCTTGAGGAATTACTTAGTAAGGAAGGTGTTGATTACTGGGTCAGTAAGTTAAGAAGTGCTGGGATCCCTGTAGCACCTGTATATAGAGTCAGTCAAGCACTTAAAGACCCGCATGTAGTGAGTAGGAATATGGTTGTTGAAGCCCAACATAAGGTTGTAGGTACTATTAAGATGATTGCAAACCCTATCAAATACCTAACTAGTAATGTAAGTGTTGGGATGTATAAACCACCACCACTACTAGGTGAACATACTGTCGAAGTACTTAAGGAGTTAGGATATAGTGATGATGAGATAAGAAATCTAATAAGGGATGGAGTAGTAACTACTTACTATAAATTCTAGGGATTAGCTAGGTACTAGTTAAACCTTACGTATGAATACCTTCACATAACCTAAATTCTCCTCAACCGAAGCTACTCTAAATCCATGCCTATCTATTAGGACCTCTAATACCTTAACAGGTATGTCTTCAGGATTAACCAGTATCACAGCTTCTGAATCCTTAAGCTCCTTTAAAACTCTATTTAACTTAGTTACTGGGTGACCACCACAACCAGGTTCTCTAAACCTTAAATCAATTATAACCACCTTAAACACCTCTACTGAGGTTTTACCTAGTTTACTTAATAAGTTACCGGTTAATAAATAACGTAGAGATAACTAAGTTATCTTAAACTTATAAATCATTACCTAAAGGTTGAGGTGGTGTTTGACACGTCCTTTGAAGGTAAGATTTCAAAAATAATACTTGAGTATACAATGCGTGACTGGATTGATAACATAACTAGTTGTGATGTAGTTATCGTAGGTGCTGGCCCTTCAGGTCTAACAGCTGCTATATACTTAGCTAAGAACGGGTACAGGGTTGTAGTGTTTGAGAGGAGGTTGAGTTTTGGTGGAGGTATAGGCGGTGGAGGTATGTTAATGCATAAGGTAGTAGTTGAGGATGTAGCTAAGCCTATACTTGATGAATTCAATATAAGGTCTGTTAAGGTAGGTAATTACTACGTTGTCGACGCTTCAGAATTCATGGCTAAACTAGCTGTTGGAGCCATAGATGCTGGTGCTAAGATAGTACATGGTGTTCAGGTAGATGATCTGATCTTCAGGGATAACCCACTTAAGGTTGTAGGTGTTGTTATACAGTGGAGTGCTGTGGTCTTATCAGGACTACATGTAGATCCGTTATTTGTTGAGTCTAAAGCAGTTATAGATGCTACAGGTCATGACGCTGAGGTCGTCTCAATAGCTGTGAAGAAGATCCCAAACATTAACTTAGTGATGAGGGGTGAGAAATCAGCATATGCCGAGTTAGGCGAGAAGTTAGTAGTTGAGAAAACCGGTATGTTAGTCCCTGGACTATACGTTACTGGTATGGCGGTAGCTACAGTTTATGGATTACCTAGGATGGGCCCTGTATTCGGAGGTATGTTACTCTCAGGTAGGAAAGTTGCTGAGGAGGTTATGAAAGACTTAACCCGAGGGTCTTAAGTTTAATGTATTGTCAGGTATGCAGACGTAGATTAGCTACGTATGTTTGTAGGAGGTGTTATAGGAGTATATTTGATAGATGTATACGTATTCATGGATTATGTGTTGAGTGTTCTAATGATTTACTAAAGTTATGATAGATGTTTTAATTAGTTGCTTAAGATATGTTAAAAAGAGGGGATTATATGGATGTTCTATTATTTTAAAATTATGTAGTTTTAGTTGGGGGTTTACCCTCCTCAGCTGTAGTGGTTTTCTGAGTTTCACTTTCTAACTTCTTTAATTCTTCTTCAATCTCCTTCTCAATCTCCTCTATAGGCTTAGGTGGAGGTGTTGAAGCTAGTGTATAGCCTATCCATGCTAGGATACCGAATACCCCTGCTACTGCTATGAAGCCAGTTAATTTGAGGATGAGTAAAGCGTATTCACTTAGGAAGACTAACCACCCATATATGAGGATTACCACGATGGAGATTATCATCATTCCAAAACCTAAGGCTTGATCCTTACTCACTACATACATCACCTAGATATTATTGTAGGGAAGTACTATTTTAAGTCTTAATACTGAGTTAATTTCAGGATATACCTATGAAGTACTGTGCTTTTGATGTAGACGGTGTGTTACTAGATGTTAGTGAGAGGTTTAGAATAGCTAAAGAACTCGTAGAGAGTGGTAGGGAAAGGGATTTCTGGAAGGTGTTCTTCAGAGAAGAACTGTTAGTACTGGATAAACCTAGAGGTATCTCAATAGAACTGATTAACTCTAGAGTAGGTAGGTATGGCTTAATAGTAATTACCGGTAGACCTGCTAACCTGTATAAGATAACGTTAGAACAGATCGTTCAGAACTTTAAATTAAGACCTACTAAGATATTCATGAGGAGGGTTAATGATTATAGACCATCCACTATAGTTAAGTTAGAACTTATTGAGAAGGCATTAAATGAAGGTTATGAAGTGGTTGAATACCATGATGACGACTTACAAGTACTGAAGACCATTAAGAAGTTATATCCTGGGATAACGTTATACTTCCATCAAGGTGATTCATACCGAATACTAAGTTAAAGTCCTAAAACGTCGTGGATCTCCTTCAACGCCTCTAAAGACACCTCTACAAACTCCTCTAGACTTAGCCCTAACTTCTCACAATACATTATTCTAGACCTATCAACACCTCTAGCGAAATCCTTCTGCTTAAACTTCTTAAGAACTGAATCCACACGTACTTCATCTAATTTCTTATTAGGCATTACTAAAGCAGTCGCTATTATTAACCCTGAAACATGGTCTGAAGCTTTTAAAGCATATGCCATATCTAGGTTTGAGGTATGCCCAGTTAATTCGTTATGTGATACTATAGCTTCTAATGCCTCGTTAGGGAGGAGGTCCTTAAGTATCTCAAGAGCTACTACTCCATGCCTACTTAAGTCCTTACCAACTAATTCGTAATCTATATCGTGTAGCAGTCCTGTAAGACTCCATAACTCCTCATCCTTACCTAACCTCCTAGCTAACGCCCTCATTATAGCTTCAACTGCTAGACAGTGTTTGAAGTTCTTCTCATTCTTAACATGCTTCCTTAATAACTCTAAAGCTTCATCCCTCTTAATCATTACATACTCACCAGGTTAAGATAATCATTTCCTGACTTTATAAAGGTGTTACTCTACATTAGGACTTAGATTTTTAAGTTGTACAGTATTGATGTTCTAGGTGGATATACTGTTTAAGATTAAAGTATTAAGTGAGGTTAAAGCAGATGATAAAGTATTAATCGTAGGTCTTCCAGGTATGGGTGGTGTAGCGTACACTACAGCTAATCATATAGTGAATACCATGGGTGGTAGGTTAGTAGCTGAGTTCTACACATATAGCTACCCACCACAGATAAACGTTAGTGATGGGAGGGCTAACTTGTTTAAGGCCTACCTCTACGAGACGAAGCCAGCCTTAGTCCTAACAGCTAATGCACAACCAGCAACTCCTGAGGCTCAAAACGAATTCTGTGATAACGTTATCGGATTCCTCAATAGTAAGGGGTTAAGGAAAATCATAGCTACTGCAGCTTACGTAACAAGTCATGTCGGTCCTCTAAGGAATGTCTATGTAGCTGGGAATGATGATTCACTAATTAATGAGTTTGTTAAATTGAATGCTCAGGTATTAAAAGGTGGTGTTGTCTCAGGTATTAATGGAGCTATAGTTGGGTGGGCTTCCTACTATGACATACCGGCTGTCGTATTACTTGCTGAGACTTGGGAAGCTATAGTTCAAGTTGATGAATTCGACTATAGAGCTTCAAAACATCTACTAGACATCGTTAGTAAGTACTTAAAGAGTGAGGTAGACACAAGTGTTTTAGATACATTAGCAGAGCAGGTTGAGAGTAAGGTCATGGAGTTAATTACGAGGTCACTTAAGCAGTTCGAAGTTAAGAAACCTTCTAAAGATGTTATGTAGGGTATTTTAAAGTGTACGTGAAGACAGTAATATTTGATTTAGATGGGACGTTAGTAGATAGTAATGAAGCTCACGCTATTTCTTGGGTTCAAGCATATAAGTTAGTTGGTTATGGTGAAGTCCCTGTAGAGACTGTCCTTAAGTATATAGGTATTAGAGGAGACTTAATAACTGAGAAAGTTCTTGGTAGGGAAGCTCTTAAGGATTATAAAAGGATAAGGTTCTATAAAGATAAAGTATTCCTTAAATTACTTAGGGAGGGTTACGTAACACTCTTCCCGGAAGTATATAATGTTTTGAAGGTGTTGAAGAGTTACGGGGTTAAGCTATGTGTAGCTACTTCAACATCTATACCCCTACTAATAACAATGTTAGAATACTTCAACATAATGAACTACTTTGATGTGTTAGTAGCTGGTGAGGAAGTTCGTAGGAGTAAACCTGAACCAGACCTCTATCTAGAGGCTTTAAAACGTGCTGAAACTGATGGTAGGGAGTCTTTAATAGTAGGTGATAGTGAGTATGATGTAATACCGGCTAAGGCTGTAGGTGCTACTACGGTATTAGTAATGAGAGATAATCAGAAGAAGGAGTTAAGTGTTAATCCTGACTACATAGTTAAAGACCTTATAGACTTAGTTAAGAATGTACTTAAGTTACGGATTTAATTACTCATACCTTAAAGCTTCTACAGGACTAAGTTTTGACGCCCTCCACGACGGGTAGATAGATGCTACTGCTGTAGTTGTGAGGGATAACACCACAGCTATTAAGGTATATTGAGGATCTAACACCGGTGTATAACTAGTAAATGGGTTTGCCTGCGGTCCTGGACCCGGACTTCTAGGACCGATAGTTAAACTGAAAATGTGTGTGAGTGCTTGTGATAACACGATACCTAACCCGAAACCTGATAACCCACCTATAAAGCCTATCAACAACCCCTGAATCAGATATAACAGTAAGACCGTAGTATCACTCATACCTAAAGCTTTAAGCAGTCCTATCTCCCTAACCCTCTCAAGGACTGACACCATCATTATGTTAAAAGTACCTAAACCAGCAGCTATGAATGAAGTACTAGCGATACTAACTAGCAGTAAGTTCATCTGATTTAATATATTAGTGAACGTATTTACCACTGACTGAACTGTCGTTACCCTAGCCCTAGCACCTAATAACATCCTTATATTATCAGCTACATCACTAACTACGTTAACGTCTGAGGCCTTCACTATAACTACTGAATACCCTTGAACCCCACTAACCCTTCTGAAGTAGTCTAACGGTATGTATATACTGTCATCAGGTGATGAGAGGAGGAATGAAGATCCGTAATAATTAAGTATACCTACTACGCTGAAGATATACGTTCTAGTACCAACCCTCACAGCTATTGTCTGACCAACATCAACGACTTCACTACCGCTTGATTGGTCGTGAGCTATATTATAACCTATTAAAGCTATAGGTATTGGTGTGTCAGTAAGTGGGTTACCTTTAAGTAAGTTCACATCACCGCCTAACAACTCTTTAAGTTCTGAAGCCCTAACACCAACCACTGTAGCCCTAACATTCAAACCTTCAACATTACTGCTTAATGTCCTCATAGGTATTACTATTGAAACCCCTGGTAACTCAGATATCCTATAAACATCTACATCACTTAATAATCTAGTACCAGTTGATGAGACTATTATCGTTGTAGGTCCGAGTCTTTCGAAATTAGCTATGAAACTAACGTATATCCCTCGGGCATGTGATGATAACGCTATTATAACCATAACACCGACAGCAACAGCTAGGATAGTGAGGATCGTTCTAAGCCTCCTCTGAGTTAGTTGTTTCCATGCAAGTTTAACTACGTCGTAGATGTTCATTACCTACTCCACCTACTTCCTCAACTTCTTAATAATTACTAAAGCAATTAACGCAACCACTACTAAACCACCAGCTATTAAGATGTAATTACTGGTACCCTCACTTACCGGTCTCGACGGAGTTATTTGTGTGGTATTGATCGGAGTTCCAACCCTAATAACTACTTCGAAGGTGGTGTTCTGAGGAGTTCTTAAGTTATCGAGGTATGAGATAGTTATAGGTAGTCTTAAAACTCTTTCAGAGGTATTCATAAGCTGTAGAGTTATTGTGGCTGCAGTTGTACTTCCTACATCAATATTACCTAAGTATACAGCCCTCTCCTCTGTAGTAGGTCTAAGCGGTAAGCCTGCTATTAATGGGTATATAAATGCTGAATATGCTGGAGTTACTCCAACGTTGATTAATGTTAGAGTTATTGAGAATGTCTGACCGGGTACTACAGTAGTAGGCATTACCACATAATCAGTAACTCTAATATCTGCCTTACCCCTAAGCAGGAGTGTAAAGCTCTTAACCTCATTCTTTAAAGTACCTAATACCTTATCTACGTAGTTGAGATTGATAGTTATGTATGATGTGTATTGATTAGTTAATGTTACATAGACTGGTAATTTAATAACTACTACTTCACCAGGTCTTAATCTCTCTATATAACCATCACTACCACCTATGATATTTATAGCTGAACCAACAGATAACCCATAGTTAATCCCTTCAATCACTTCATTACCTACGTTCCTTAAAGTTATACTGACATTATTTACAACTCCTATAAATAGTTCGTTAGTATTTATAGTTGCTTCTACATTACTTATTAATGTTCTAGGCTCTACAGATAACATCACAGTATACGTGTCACTATACAACTGATTTAAAGTGTCGTAGTATGTGGCTGTGATTGTTATAGGGACTGAGGTATACGTGGTTACGTAGCTAGACCTAACATTCACATAAACATACTTAGAATCTCCAGGACTTATATCACCGATGTAGAACTTACTTGATGAATTAACTAAAGTGATTACAGTACCTTGAACACTTACACTTACTACTAAGTCTCTAACTTCAGACTCCCCAGTATTTGAAATATTTATTGATAGTATATCAATACTACTAGATAGTATATTCGTAGGTGTTATACTAATGTTTAAGGATACCCTAGTAGGCAATACTTTAATTACCTCATTATAAGTTTCAGTCCTTAAAACACCTGAGGAGTCTAAGTACCTGACGTTAATAGTTAGTACGTACGTACCCGGTTTATTAGTAACTACGTAAGGTATCTCCACAACACGTTCATCACCAAACCTTAAACTCCCTACTAACATATCATTACTACCACTTAAAATTAGGGGTGTACCACTACTAACTATGTTGAGTATGACGTTATCAACATTATCGTTACTTAATATTTTAACACTTAACGAACCTGTTGATAGAGTTTTAAATGATTTAGGTTCTAAACTTATTACTAACCTCTTCTGAGCTTCAGGTGGTTTAATCATTATTACGAAGTCGTATGTACCGCTGAAGTAGTTACCTAGATTGTCAGAATAACTTACCTGGTAACTAATCTTCACGTAAGTAACTGAGTCTACATATGGGGTCCTAACAATGAAGTCTACATAGACTGTTGAGAGTGGGTTTAGGTTTCCTAACCTCACTTGAGGTTCACTTAATAACAATACGTTCTGAGGTGGGATTACCTGTATAGTTAGGTTGCTTAAGTAGTTATTACCTCCATTATACAGCTTTAAAGTTAAGTTACTGATATCACCGCCTCTAACTTCTTTAGTGATTAAGTCTAGGGTTAAAGGTGAGTCCTTAATAGGTTTTACAACTACTGGTATGTTGAAGGACTTACTACCACTTAACCCATACATATCGTTATAATCAATACTTACTGTAATGAATGTGTTGACGTATGAGGTTGTAGGTGTTGAAGATATCGTTACTGGAATCACTATACTCTCGTTAGGTCCTACCTCATCAACTACGTAGAGTGTATTACCGTAAACTTGTAGTGGTTGCTGCGTTGTTAACCTAACCACTAAATCCTTAGCAATACCTCCACTATTGATTATTGTTAAGTTAGTTGTTAATGATGAACCACTTAATAATTCATTAGAGCTTAGGTAAGCATTAAGTATGGGTTTGTCGTACTGTTCTACGTAGATATTATTCTTATATGTTAATGTATACATGATTCCTAATGGGCCGTAATACGTTACTGTCGTTGTAAGGACTAACGTTGTATTAGATAGTGTTGGTGGTATGAATAACCCTACAGGTATCTTCACCTCATTAGCTGGTGGGATATCACCTACTTCTAACTTAGTTATATTCGTATATACCTGAGGTTGAGTTAATAACTCAATAACTACATTCTCAGCATTTACTGTACCGTTATTAACTAACTCGATAGTTAGTACCTGCCTTCCAGGACTTACAGATGTATCGTAACTATAGATTTTAATATTAGGTCTACCATTTACTGGAATATCTACGTATAATTCAGTAGTATATACCCTACTATAGTATAGTACCTCAACAACATACTCCAGAACTAACTTAGCCTTATACGTCCCTAAAACCGCATCATCACTTACTCTAACCTTAAATTGAAGTTCAATAATAGATCCTGCAGGTATTGAAGAACCTGCAGCCTTATAGTATGTTACGACTTTAGAGTCTCCAGTTACTGAGGTTAGTCCTTTAGGGAGTTCTAAAGTAGCTGTTATCGTAGGTGATGATATCGTATTCATAGTTCTTAAAGTTATTGATAGCTGACCTATATCTCCAGGCCCTACCTCAGTAGGATTCGCTAGAGACCCCCATGTAACTGATAATACTTCAAGTTCTACTGTTTGAGCATTGAGTACCTGTAGCGGTATTACGTTAAGTATTACCAACATAACTACTAAAACTACAACTACACTACCTACATTCACTGATTAATCACCTCAACTACATTCCCATCCTTCATCTTAATAACCACATCAACATATTTTGTTAACTCAACATTATGTGTAACCATAACTACTGTCTTACCGTGGTCGTCAACTAATTTCCTAAATGTCTCAACAACTACTTGAGCATTCTTAGAATCTAAATTCCCAGTAGGTTCGTCAGCAAGTATTAGGTTAGGCATATTAACTAAGGCCCTAGCTATAGCTACCCTCTGCTGTTCACCACCACTAAGTTCTAGAGGTCTCTTACTACTCAAGTCTCTAAGACCAAACATGTCTAAAGCCTTAAGTACTAATTCCCTACGTTCCCTAAAGTTAATACCTTTAATAGCTAGTGGTAATTCAACATTCTCAAAAACTGTTAAATAACTCAGTAAGTTGTACAACTGGAATACAAAACCTACATATTTATTCCTATACTCAGCTAATTTCCTACCGTTAAGTCTAGTTATGTCAATACCGTCAACTACTACAGACCCCCTCGTAGGTTTATCAAGACCGCCGATAATATTCAATAATGTCGTCTTACCACTACCGGAAGGCCCTACAACAGCTGTGAACGTATTACGTTTAATAACTAAGTTAACACCTCTTAAAGCAGGCCACTCAATCTTACCAGTCCTATATACCTTCCAAACATCATTAAGTACTACGTGAAACTCATCACCCATTAAAACACCTCCTCAGAAAAATAATGTTAAGGAAATATAAGGATATTTTTGAAACTCCTGAAACTCTTGTTCCGTAGCTTAGAGATTAAATAATGAGGGAGTAGTGTGGTAGTTAAGGGTAAAAAAGGTTTTGATTTTATTTACTTACTAACGTATGGGCATTTACAAACACAGGTTGCCGGTCCCCAAATCTTAACTACTGTAGAGTTCTCTAAATCTACTAATACGTGAACTACACCTCCACCTTCCTTATGTAGTGTTACCCAAGCCCCTACAGCCTTCAACACTACTGTACCGTCGTCCTGTACTACTAACTTAATTATAGGTCTTATAGCTGTGATGTTATAGCCTTCGTCTAGTAGTTTTGAAGTATTCTCATTACTCTTCAATATATTCACGACCTTCTCTTTAAATCCTTCACTAATCTCTATAGACTTCTTATTAAGCCATAGACCCCATGCTGGAGGTAGCTTACGTATGTTATTAAACATCTTCTGCATCATTAGTCCCTTCCCGTTACTGATACTCTCTTCATCAGCTGCTTGCTGTCCTCCATATACTAAGCTTAAAGCTTTAGGGTTAGGTTTAGCGTATGCTACCATACCTACTAAGCCTAACACAACTATAGCTAATGCTAGAGTTGCTATCACGTATACCCTAGCATTTAAATTCCTACCCACTTGCATCACCTTCAATTACTGAATTGTTAAGGAGTTATAAGAGGGATACCGTGGAACGATCTGGAGGGAGTAGTGGAACTCCTCAAGGAACTCTTTTAACTAATTAAGGTGTTAGTGTAGTTAGGTGGTAGAGTTGATAATACCTCCTCAATACTTAGTAAATTTAGGTTATAGTACAGAAATACTTGATTGTAGTGGTGTGAAGCTGACACTAGATGAAGTATTTACTACCGAGTCTGAAGGATTTATCGATATTGATACTAAGGTGATACCACATTATAAGAGGTTAGAACATGATAGTGATGGGGTTTACCACTTACCTCAAGGTTCATACGTAATTAGGTATAGGGAGTATGTTAAGGTCCCAGAAGACGCTATAGCTTTAGCAATCCCTAGGTCATCATTAATTAGGTCTGGTTCTACATTATTTACAGCTGTTTGGGATCCTGGATATGAGGGTAGGGGTTACGGGTTGTTAGTAGTGTATAATAGTCACGGTATTAGGGTAAGGAGAGGTGCTCAAGTAGCTCAACTAGTATTTATAAAGATGATGGAGAGGAGTGTGAAGGTGTATAGAGGTACTTATTTCGGGGAACGTTAATTAGGTTTATGATTTAACTACGTCTACTCTTACTAGCCTCACTTATTATCTCAATTAACTTCTTAATAACTTCAGTGATATCTACCTCCTCTTCCTTCTTAGGTAACTCTACCTTCTCACCCCTCAAGAACTTCTCCACCCTCAAGCTAAACTCCTCAACAATCTTAATTAATTCGTTAGAGTTCAACCTCCCTTCATATTTCTCCCTATAAACTACCTTCCCATCCCTGAAGTAGAGTAGGTATGTAGTTGGTGATGCATGTATATCGTACTCCTTAAAGGAATTACTCGCAGCTTCAGAGTTACACTTCCGTGAAAACCATTCACAAAGGATAACTATGAAGTAGTGATTAGTCAGTCTTTTAGCTACTTCCTCCACATACTTAAACCAAGTATCATCATAAGCCCTACAAGCACTACATTTAGAATTGTCGAAGTATATGATGTAGTAGCCGTCAATAGGTGGTTTGAACGCATTACCGCTAATTAAGGTTAAGACCCACTCACCCCTAACCCTATCGTATACGTACACTCCATGTGGTGACTCACTACTAACTACTTTAAATCTACTTAAGCTACTTAAATCAACTCCACCACCTACCAACGCCTTAATTAATAATTCATCACCCACGTATATCACCTAACCAGTCTTGAAGCAATATTAAATTAATTAAGTTAATTAGGTTTAAATAATATCACTCCTTACATAACGGTTTTAGGTAATACTCCTTAGCTAAGTTGACCGACGATGGTGTAACATCGTTAGTAACTACATTAGTTAATTCTTGAAATACCTTAATTATATCCTCAGCAGACATATGCAGTAACTTACATCCGTACTCCTTATACATTAGTGAGTATATGACTTCATGTATTGTCCATGGGTAGATAATCCATGCCCAAGACTCTAACCTACTTACATAGTAGTCTGGTATATACTTAGACGTTGGCTTAATATGAAGTACTGCAGTCCTAACCTCCTCAGGGTTAAACACCTTAATACGTCTAACTACAGTATCTAGTGTTGACCCACTATCTACGACGTCATCAACTATTAAGACTTTCTTACCTTTAATTGGTAGTTCTACCTCCTGTATAACTACTTTATCAGAGACCTTACCGCCAACACCCCATAAACTAGCCTTAATACTGTACACCTCATCAACATTAATGACATCGCTTAAGACCCTTGCCGGGATTAAACCACCCCTAGATATAGCTACTATGGAGTTAGGTAGGTAATTACTCGATATGATTTCCCCAGCTAATTCAATTGTTAATTTAATAGCCTCACTCCACGAAACATATATGTACTTCATACCTGGGACTCCCTCCTAACAACTTATCCCTCAACACATACTTACTTAAGTTTGTGCTTAAGGAATAACTTAAATAATCTTAACCACCTCATCAATACTCCTCCTAGGCCTAACTCTAGGCTGTTCTGAAGGATAGCCTAAAGCTATTATAGCTTGGAGTTCACAACCTTCAGGTGGTTTTAAGAGTTCGTCGAATCTATCCTTCATTAGTAGAGGTACTCCTAACCATACACTACCTAAGCCTAAAGCATGAGCAGCTAATATGATGTTCTCTATAGCTGCTGAAACACTTTGTATTATGTATACCTTCTCAACCTCTGAATACTGTACATTATGAGTACTCCGTCTGAAGTCTGCGTATACAGCTATATACACTGGTGCTAAGTACATCCCACCAACTATCCTCTGAACCCATTTACCAACCTTCTCAGGCGGTAGTGGTTCCTTAAGCGCTGATGTAGCGTATAGTTTATGTGCTTCGAGGAGGAGTTTATGGATCTCCCTCCTTAACGATTCATCCTTAACAACTATGAAGTACCACGGCTCACTACCTCCAGCGTTCGGAGCCCTCACACCACACTCTAAAATCTTTAATATCAGTTGATCCGGTATTGAGTCCTGTTTAAACAACCTTATACTACACCTACTTAATATCACCTTAAGTAAATCTTCACACATTAACACACCATTAAGATTAGTATTAACGTGCTTATCTACTTAACTCAATAACACCGACATTATTAAGAACAGTTAAAAACCCTAGTTAACTAATTCATAAGGTGTTAATTAAGTGTTAACTCCTACTATGAACACTAAGGAAATGCTGCAGTACTTAGGTGGTGAGGCAGCTTTTGCTTATCTTGCTAAGGCTAAGGAGTTAGAGAAGAAGGGGATGAAGATCGTTAATTTCGGTATAGGACAACCTGATATACCTACATTCGAACACATCATTAACGCAGCTAAAGAAGCACTTGACTCTAGATTCACTGGTTATACAGAGACTGCAGGTATCTACGAGTTGAGGGAGGCTATAGCTGAATACTTAAATAATAGGTATAGTTCTGATGTACAGCCTTCAGAGGTTATCGTAGCTCCAGGAGCTAAAGCAGCTCTCTTCCTAGCACTCTCAGCCTATTTAAGGGAGGGGGATGAGGTCTTAGTACCTGAACCATCATTCCCAGCATATCCAGAAGTCGCTAAGTTCTTAGGGGCTAAACCTATCTTCATACCGCTTAAGTGGTTAGGACGTGAGAAAGGGTTTAAACTAGATCTTGAATCTATTGAGAGAGCGATCACACCTAAGACTAAGATGATAGTTATAAATAACCCTCACAACCCTACAGGTGCTGTATTCAGTAGTGATGAGGTTGAGTGGGTTATGGACCTAGCTAGGAGGAAGAAAATCATAGTATTAGCTGATGAGATCTACGACCACTTCATCTACGATGACTTGAAGTTTAAGTCATTCCTATCATTCCCAGACTGGCGTGATTATGTGTTATACGTTAATGGATTCTCAAAGACTTTCTCAATGACTGGGTGGAGGTTAGGGTACTTAATAGCTAGGAAGGAAGTTATGCCTAGACTGACTGTACTGGCTGTAAATGTATATAGCTGTGCAACTAGCTTTGTACAGAAAGCTGCTGTAGTAGCTCTTAAGAAATCTGAGGAGGACGTTAACAAGATGATAGAACTCTTTAGGAAGAGGAGGGACCTAATATGTAGTAGGTTAGGCGGGGTGAGGGGATTTGAGGTATGGCCTAGTAAGGGTGCTTTCTACGTATTCCCCAACGTAGGTAAAGTACTTAACGAACTCAATATAACTGTTGAGGAATTCGTAAACAGACTACTCATTAGTAAGGGTGTTGTAGTCCTCCCAGGTACTGCATTCCCAGAAACATACGGTAAGAACTTCATAAGACTAAGCTTCGCAGTAGACTTCACATCAATTGAAGAAGGTGTTAAGAGGATTAAAGAGTTTGTAGAAGAGTTAATACGTTGAAGTAAGTGTTAAAACTCATAAACACAACATATTTAAATTCATCAACTATTTACTAAATTGATGAGGATATCTACCGCTGATGATCGGTGAGTACAGAATCCCCAACTGATCATATCTCTACAATCATTAACCTCAACTAATCGTTAACTTCTTAATACTAATCTTCTGACCTCTATACTCATTAGAGTTTACAAGCTTTATAATAGCTAATCTAATAACTTCAGACCTCGACATCCTATGCTCTACAGCATACCTATCAATTGCCTGTAACAACCTATCATCTAATTTAAATGTTATAATCCTCATACTATACACCAATCGAGACAGTGTTTAGAGTTTATATATGTAGGTATGTATTTAGAGTACTTAGAGAGTACAGTGAAACTAATATTCCATAATGTTGAAGGCCTACATAAACATTTATCGTAGTCTCCCTCAGATCATTATGATGGTTTAAGATGTCGGTAGGAATTAAGATGAAAGTCATTAGTGATGGTGAGTTAACTATTGATTTAACTTTATTCTACTTACTCCTTAAGGTAGGTGGTGTTTTAAGAGGTCAGTATATCTATGTAGAGAGTGGTGGGAGGTCAGTTGATGAGTTATTAAGTGTTTTAAGAGGTCTTAAAACCTCTAAAGTACCTACAGTTGGTTTCTGCCCTGCAGAAGAGCCTAAGAGGTTAGAGGGTGTTGATACGTTGAAGAACTTCTGTTTAGAGTTGTATGAGTATTTGGGGGGTAGGTGTGTAGCCTGCGTTATTAAGGTCTACTCATTAATATATGATGAATGGTTAGTCAGTGAGGAGAGGTTGATGAAGATCTTCGAATTAAGTATTAAGTTTAACTTACCGTTATACTTCAATAACGGTAGTATAGTGATTACCACCTGCCCAAGTACTTATGAGGAAGTAGTGAAATTACCCACGAACGCGTACGTAGATGGGTTAAGAATTCTTATGGAGATGGTTAAGTACCTCCAATAACTACTTATTAGTGGTGGGGCCGCGGGGATTTGAACCCCGGACCACAGGGGCCCAAGCCCTGCGTTCTACCAAGCTAAACTACGGCCCCTAACCAAGATAAATTAAGATATTTATGACTTTTTAACTTTAATTCTAATTTTTAAGGAGTACAACACCTAGTAAATTATAGGTAAGAGGTTTCAGTGTAATGAAGGACTTAATTAATGGGTTGAGGGTATTTCTAGAGAGGCTTAAAGAACCTTTTGTCGGACGTGATGAGGAGGCTAAAGTCGTCGTACTTACGTTACTGTCTAGGGAACACTGTACCTTTATCGGGGAACCTGGTTGTGTAACTGGTGATACTATCATTAGCGATGCTGAGGGCAGGCTCTACTACATCGATGACTTAGTCAGTAGTAGAACACCAGGTATACACCCTATTAACTTCCCAGTATATCCATCAGCTAAAGCAACTGAATTACATGTGTATGACGTCCCGAGCCTGATAGAGGTTACTTCAGACCTAGGCTACTCTATTAAGGCAACATATAATCACCCAGTACTAACTGATAGAGGTTGGGTTGAGGTTAGGAATTTAAGACCTGGTGATAGGATACTAACATTAGCTAAACTCCCATCACCTAAATCATTAATTAACACTCCTGAACTCAAAAACTACGTTGAGGAAGGTCTTAATAACGTAGCGTTAATTAATGATTTATTAGCTGAACTACTCGGATTCTTCATGATCTACGGTTCCTTAAGCAGTGATCACGTCGACTTCAAATTAAGTACATTTAATAACAGGATAATAGGTTTGGAGATCCATAGACTAGTGAAGGAATTATTAGGTAATGATGTGTGTAGAGATATTATGTTGAGTGAGGAGGGATTAGTTATAGTGAGGTGTTACTCTACATATTTAAGTAAATTGCTTAGGGTACTAGTGCTTAATGATGTTCAGAGAGGTAGGATCCCTAGATGTGTGTTAGAATCACCTAAGAACGTATCTGCAGGATTCTTAAGGGCTTTATTCGAAGTATATAGTGAATTGAGTTTGAGTGGTCATGGTTTTATACAGCTTAAGAATTTAGATTTAAGTCTAGTTAAAGGTATTCAAATACTCTTACTGAGGTATGGAATATTATCGAGGATAACTAATGGTGGGGAGGGATACCTACTAGAGATCTCAGGTTTTGAGAACTTGCTAAAATTCTATAGGGAGATAGGTTACATCAGTACTGAGAAGATGGAGATGCTTAAGAACATTATTAAATCATATAGGGAATCAATTAATGATGATGTAGATAGTGTTTTAGATAGGGATTACATCCTCGATTCTGTAAGGAGTATACGGGTAATTAACAACTATGCTAGAGTTTATGATTTCTACATACCGAGTACTCATATGTTCTTCACGAACGGTATAGTCTCACATAATACTGCTAAGTCTGCCTTAGTTAGGAGGGCTGCTGAACTCCTTAATGCTAGGTTCTTCAAGTACTTACTAACTAAGTTTACAGAACCTGCAGAGATTTTCGGACCTCTAGATATTAAGGCTTTACAGGATGGGAAGTATGTAAGGATAACCCGTGGAAAACTCCCTGAAGCTGATATAGCATTCCTAGATGAGATCTTTAAGGCTAACTCAGCAATCTTAAACGCTTTAAACACGTTACTACAGGAGAGGATTCTATACGATGGTTATAACGAGATTAGAGTTCCCTTATGGAGTCTCTTCGGAGCTAGTAATGAAGTCCCTGACGACCCTGAGATAGAGGCCTTCTACGATAGGTTTACCCTAAGACATTTTGTAAGACCTGTTAGTGAGGACTTATGGCATGACTTACTTGATAAGTCTTGGAGGTTAGAAATAATATCTAGCTTGGATAGCAGTTCTTATGTAGAGGATAAAGTATTAGATATTAATCAGTTAAGAGAACTTTATAAGATGGTATTAAATGTAGATTTAAGTAGTGTTAAGAGTAAGTTGATTAAGTTACTTGCTGTGCTTGAGAGTAGGGGTATACATATAACTGATAGACGTAAGGGTAAGTTATTGAAGGTTATCGCAGCACACTCACTAATTAATGGTAGGAATACTGCTACTGAGGATGACTTAATAGCTGTTAAGTATGTTGTTGCGAGAGATCTTGAGGAGTTAGAGAAGGTTAACACCATACTGTCTGAGGAGTTGAAAACACCCTATAAGTACTTACGAGAACTTAATGAGATTAAAGCTAATGTTAAGGAGATCCTTAATTACGTATCCTCACTACGTAATGTTGAGTCTAGATTTGTGGAGATGAGGTTTAGAGAGATTTATAGAGATTTAGAGATAACTAAGGAGAGGATTATAAGCTTAATAATTGAGAGCGGTAATAAAGATGTTGAGAAGTTAGGTAATGAAGTAATAAGTTTAATTGATTCGGTTATAGAATTAATAAGAGGAAGAATAACGTAATGCCTGGAGTTCTTAAAGGTATAAGGTATGAGGACCCGTTGGTTATCTACCGTGGGGAGAAGGTTTTAGATATTGCACATAAGCTTAGTAAGGGGGCTGTTAAAGCAGATTTAGATTTAGCTATAGATATCTACTACTCTATGTACCTACCACTACCTATACTAGCCCCTCATAATGCAGTACCACAGAATAAGGTTAAGAATTACCTCTTAATTAATGAATTACTTAAGAGTAATGATTTTAAGGATATTAAGAGGTATACATTAGTTAACTCATTAGTAAGTACTTTACTATCAGCTAGCTTCCTACAACACCTACATGAGGAGTTAACGTTTAGTAAAGGTGTTGAAGGTAATGAACCGTTAAATCCTGAGGATGCTGATGACAACACCTTAAAGAAAGCTGTTAGTAATGCATTAAAACATGTGAAGGAGGAAGGTGAGGTATTAAGGAATATTGAGAAGATGTTAAGTGATGGTATTGAAGCTGGTAAGGGAACTGTCTTAGACTTAGAGGAGGATGCTGAGGATGTGTTAAGGATGGCTAGGTCAGCTGATGTGAGGAAGTTGTTAGAGGTGATCTCATGGATTCCGAAGATGGTTGAGAAGTTTAAGAGGAGGACTACTAAGTCATCTAAAGGTGAGTTACAAGGGTATGAACTCGGTTCAGATGTTGAGAGGTTAGTCCCTACAGAGCTTATATACCCTGAGATATACCTCGATATGAAGATTTCTGAGGGGAAATTACTCCTATACGATAAACTACTGCCTGAGAGTCAAGGACCACTATATGTGTTAGTTGATAAGTCAGGTAGTATGGAGGGTGATAAGATTAAGTGGGCTAAGGCAACAGCTATAGCGTTGTTTATGAGGTCTAGGAGGGAACGAAGGGATTATTACATAAGATTTTTTGACGGGTCTCCTCACCAACTAGTGAGGATTTCCAAGAGGTTAAGAGGTAGTGAGGTACTCTCATTCATTGATTACTTAGCTAGAGTTAAGAGTGGAGGGGGTACTGATATAACTAAGGCTTTAGTTACTGCATGTGATGATATAAAATGTGGTAGTAGTAAGGGTATATCAGACGTAATATTAATAACTGATGGTGAGGATAGGATATCAGAGCATTTAGTACGGAGGAAGCTTAAAGTTGTTGGAGTAAGGTTAGTAACTGTTATGATTATGGGTGAGAATAAAGACCTAAGAAGCTTAAGTAGTAAGTACTTAAGGGTAGTTAAACTTTCTCAAAAAGAGATAATTAAGGTTGCTGAGGCTTAATACCCTAAATACTTAATACCCAACCACTACTACTTAGTAATAAATAAGGTGTTACTAGTGTTATTCGCTGATGCACACCTACATTCAAATCCTTTAAGAGGTCTTGGTGTGAGGAATATAGTTAAGAATTTTAAGGCTGTTGGTGGTTGGTTCTTAACTATAGTTTCACTACCTCCATCACATTACGGATTAGGTAGTAGTTTTGATGACTATGTAAAGAGTATTGACATACTAGTACGTGAATGTGCAGTAGCTAGGGAGGAGGGGATTAAGACTAAGTGTTTAGCAGGTATTCACCCAGCGGATTTAGAGAAACTTATTAATAGTCAGTCATTAAGACATGACGAAGTAATTAACTTAGCTTTAAGGGTGCTTGACTACATCGGTAAGCTGATAAAGTCAGGCATGTTAGACGGTATTGGTGAGGTAGGTAGGCCTCACTATAGGACAACTCCTGAAGGATTCATAGTTAATGAGATATTGCTACGTCATGCCCTAAAATTAGCTAAGGACTTACATGCTATAGTACACTTACATCTTGAGCAGGGAGGCCTACTAACAGTGTTAAGTATAGCGGATCTACTAGATAGTGTTTCGTTGAGGAAGGACTTAGTACTCCTACATCACCTAGACATAAGGACAGCTGTAAATGCTGAGGAAGTCGGTCTGAGGTACACTTTATGCGGTAAGTTGCAATTGTTGAAGGAAGGGTTTAAGAGGTTAAAACCTACGTACATGGTTGAGAGTGATTTCATAGACGATCCTAAACGCCCTGGAGTAGCTGCATATCCTTGGGAGATAATAGAGAATCAATTACTCCTACTTAAGGAGGGGTTAGTAAGTGAGGACTATCTCTTAAGGTTAAACATCGATAACATAGTTAAGTTTTACGGTGTTGAACCCCCGTAACGTAATAGCTAATCACTAACGTCTTTAGAGATCATATCTGGGGTATAGTAAAACACTATCTTACCGTCTAGGTAATCCCTTATAACAGTCTTAGCTGCTTCATGAATTAATGGTTCACGTTCCTTCTTCGAAATCCAACCTCTCTTAAGTGCTAATACCTCTAAGATCCTATACGGGTCTACATCGGTAATACCGTATGCATCCGTAAACGCAGTCCTATTATACTTTAATACTTTATTAATTAACTTAATAGCTACGTTAACAACATTCTCAATCTCGTCAATAGGTCTAGCCCTAATAACTAACTCTACATCATCACCTTCAGGTGGGACTAAACCTGGAGTATCTATTAAGTATATGCTACCACTGATCCTGTAAAGTCTTGACTTCTTAGTATATCCAGGACTTCCAGGTGTAGTTGAAGTACTTGCTGAATGCCTACCCTTTAACGTGTTTATCAATGTTGACTTACCTACCTTCGGATACCCAACCACAGCTATAACTAAAGGTTTCTTACCCGTTTTTAACTTATTGATCTCAGACCTTAAAACCCTAGTACCTAGCCTATCCCTAGCAGATATATACACAGTATTAAGTCCTAACCCGTTAAAATACCTCTTCCAACTCTCAGCTACACCCCTAGGAACTAAATCAGATTTATTAATGACTAAAATTAATGATTTATTAAGTTCTGAAACAATACCCTCTAACTTAGTACTCCTGGTATTGATAGGGTCTCTAACATCAACTACTTCTAAGACAACGTCAGACGTCAATACTAACTCCCTAATTAAGTTCCAACTAGCTAACTTCACGTTATACCTTCTTACTATATTTAGACACTACATTAATAAGGATTAAATGTAGTGTTGTATTATTCACTTAATCTTTGATAACTTCAAGTATTAATGATGGGCAGACCTTCTTAACCCCAGTTATACTGGCAATTTCCTTATTAATTCTAGCCATCTCATCACTATCTCTAGCCCATATCACAGCAATAATTGAGTGGTCACCACTAGTTAGTGAGAGGTATTTTACGTAGTCTTTATTCCTGAGTTCATTAATTACGTCGTAGAGGTATTGAGGCTCAACATCAATTCCAGTTATTGAGACAGCGTTATAATTAAGTTTTTTAGGGTCTAAAACCACTGTGTATTTCTTAATAACGCCTAAGCTCTCTAACCTCTTCACACGTTTGATAATTGCTACATCGCTGATTCCTACCTCCTTAGCTATATCTACATATGGTGTCCTAGCATTCTTAACTAATATCTCAATTATCTTAAGGTCCTTCTCATCAAGTAACTCTGGTAGGGTACTCATCTTATCTTAATACCTCCACATCATAACATATAGGGTTGAGTCATTTAACTATCACATCTTTAGTAGTTTCCCATAGTCCGTGTAAGGTGCAGTACTCTACAGCATGTAAAGTACCGCTCTTACCTAACTTCACAGTAAATTCTACATCAGGTTCAGAATACAATGGGACTAAATCAACATACGCTATTAGGATAGGGTTGAAAGACCTACCTTCCTCGCTAAAGTATAATTCAATCCTCCTGATATAGTGCTCAGGGGTGTTAGGGTGAGGACCTACAGTAATACGTACTTTAAATGATTCACCAGCCTTAACATTATCAGGTGCTATTATCTTAGGTAAGTGATACTCAGCTTTAGCTACAGCTTCTGAGGTAATACCTTCCTTAGTATATATTAATTCTCCTAACTTTCTCATAACCATACCCTCTATGTTAGAGGTAAGAACTCTAATAAATCTAACTAATATTAACAACATTAAAATATACCGTATAATAAATCTAACTAATATTCTAAACATAACATTATGATAGTCTAATTATGGTATTGTTAATAACTAAGAATAATGTTAGTTATTTCCTATCTGGATAATATGTTGTGAGTATGTACTTTAAATTTACATCATTAGTTTTTAAGCTTTACCTATATTTAAATCATGTGATTACTGTGAGTAGTGCTTCAAGAGAATATCCTAAGTATGCTTTAGTAGCTGTCGGGGCTGTATTAATTAAGGATAATAGTATATTACTAGTTAAGAGGGGGTACCCACCAGCTAAGGGTAAGTGGTCTATTCCAGGAGGTGTTATAGAGGCTGGTGAGGATATATACTCAGCAGCTGTTAGAGAACTTAATGAGGAAGCCGGTATCAATGCTGAACCTCTAGGGATTATATGGGTTTATAATAACGTTGTTAAGGATGAGTTCGGTAGGGTTCAATACCACTACGTAATACTTGACATACTATTTGATCCGAACACTATGAAGGGTGAGTTGAGAGCTGGTGGGGATGCAGTAGATATTGCTTGGGTACCTATGGATGAAGCTATGAGTAGAAGTGATGTTTCAGGTACTGTTAAGAAACTTATTGATAGGATTAAGAAATTAGGTCTGACATATCTGCAGATATAGAATTAATACCTAATCACTACTCAAAACTTTTATAATGAAGGGATTAACCATAAAGTATATTACCTAATACTTCACTCAGATTTGGTGATTAACTTGAGGAGTGATGTTGTTAAGGTTGGGATTGAGAGAGCCCCACATAGGTCGTTGTTTAAGGCTTTAGGTCTCACAGATGATGAATTAAGTAGACCGCTTATAGGGATAGCTAATTCTTGGAATGAATTAATACCTGGCCACGCACACCTGAGGAATATAGCTGAGGCTGTGAAAGCTGGTGTTAGGATGGCTGGTGGAGTACCTCTAGAGTTTAACACCATCGGATTATGTGATGGGATAATTATGGGTCATGAGGGGATGAAGTACTCATTACCATCTAGAGAATTAATAGCTGATACTATAGAAGTTGTAGTTAACTCTTACCACCTAGACGGCTTAGTACTTATCAGCTCATGCGATAAGATAGTACCAGGTATGCTAATGGCTATGGGTAGGATAGACATACCAGCTATATTCGTACATGGAGGCCCTATGCTAGCTGGTAAGTATAGAGGTTCTGAAATAGACTTACATGACGTCTTCGAAGCTGTAGGTGCTGTGAAGAAGGGTAAGATATCAATTAATGATTTAAAAGTTATTGAGGATAACGCATGTCCAGGTGTTGGTTCTTGTGCTGGTATGTTCACAGCTAATACTATGGGTGCTTTAAGTGAGGCTTTAGGTGTTACATTACCTGGTGGTGGTACAGCCCCTGCAGTCTCATCTGAGAGGTTGAGGATAGCTAAGTATGCAGGTATGAAGATAGTTGAATTAGTTCATAAGGATGTAAGACCGTCAAAAATCCTCACTCGAGAAGCGTTTCTAGACGCTATAGCTGTTGATATGGCATTAGGTGGTTCAACTAATAGCGTCCTACATTTAATGGCTATAGCTAAGGAGGCCGGAGTTAAACTAACATTAGATGACTTCGACGAATTAAGTGAGAAAACACCAACTCTATGTAAGTTAAGCCCTGCAGGGAATCTACATGTTCAGGACCTACATGAAGCTGGTGGAGTCTTAGCCATCATGAAGGAATTAAGTAGGAAGGGGCTCATACATATGGACAGACTAACGGTTAGTCTTAAAACCGTTGGTGAGTTGTTAGAGAGTGTTGAAGTTTATAGGAGGGATATTATCAGACCTATCGAAGATCCTTGGTCACCGAGAGGTGGTTTAATGATACTTAAGGGGAGTTTAGCACCTCTCGGCGCTGTTATTAAGTTATCAGCCGTAGCATCCGAGATAAGATACTTCAGAGGTGTTGCGAAGGTATTTAACTGTGAGGAGGAGGCTGTCAACGCTATACTTAACGGGAAGGTAGGTAAGGGTGATGTAGTTGTAATAAGGTATGAAGGCCCTAAGGGAGGCCCTGGAATGAGGGAAATGCTGACAGCTACTTCAGTCCTAGCTGGTATGGGATTAGATAAGGATGTTGCGTTAGTAACTGATGGTAGGTTCTCTGGAGCTTCTAGAGGTTTAGTAATAGGTCATGTATCACCTGAAGCTGCTGAGGGCGGGCCTATAGCATACGTAGAGGATGGGGACTACATAACAATAGACCTAACGGCAAAGAAGTTAGAGTTAGAAGTACCTAACACTGTTCTAGAGGAGAGGAAGAGGAAGTATGTCCAGCCGGTTAAGAAGTACAGGAGAGGTTATCTAAGCAGATATACTGATGTAGTAACCTCAGCTAACACAGGAGCAGTTTTTAAAGAATTACTAATGTAGAAAATAACAGATAAGGTCAAAATATTTATCTTACGTTATCCTTTATGCGTCCCCCACTTAAGACCTCTAGCCATCAACTCTCTCAACTGCCTACCAACTACATCCTCAATACTTTCATCTATTTTCTTAAGACCTTCAATTACTGTAGGCATACCCCTACTATACTCTTCCAACCACCTCTTAGCGAAACTACCACTCCTTATATCCTCTAGAACCTTCTTCATCCTCTCCCTAACACTATCATCAATTACGAACTTACCTACTGTAAGTCCTCCATATTTAGCAGTGTCTGAAACCGCTCTTAACATCCCTCCAAGACCTCTCTCATATATCATATCAACTATTAGCTTCAACTCATTTATAGTCTCAAAGTAAGCTATCTCTGGTTGATAACCAGCCTCAACTAAAGTCTCGAAAGACGCTTTAATCAACTCTACAATCCCACCAACTAATATTACCTGCTCACCGAATAAGTCTGTCTCAACTTCCTCCCTAAAAGTTGTTTGAAGAGCACCTGCCCTAGTACATCCTATACCCTTAGCTATAGCTAAAGCCTTACTTAAAGCCTCCCCAGATACATCCTGATACACAGCTACTAACGCCGGTACACCACCACCTAACAGGTATGAACGTCTAACCATCTCACCAGGGCTTTTAGGAGCTACCATATATACGTCTGAACTCGGTGGTACATCAATTAATCCGTAATGTACTGTAAATCCGTGAGCGAAGACTAGATCTGCACCCTTCTTCATATACGGCTTAACGCTCTTAACCCATAAATCCTTATGAGCCATATCAGGTATTAAGAACGCTATAATATCTGCTTGAGATACTGCCTCACTAGTTGGTAATGGTTTAAAGCCTTCTTCCTCAGCCTTAGCCCAACTACCACCACGTCTCTCCAAACCAACTAATACCTTAACACCAGAGTCTCTAAGGTTTAAAGCCCATGCCCTTCCTTGACTACCATACCCAAGTATAGCTATGACCTTACCTTTAATAGGGTCTAAAGATACTTCCTCATCCCTAAATATTTTAGCCACATACCTCACCCCAACTGTAACACTCCTTTATATCAGTCTTCGGAATATAAATCTTAACTACTTCATTACCGTTAATAGATTCATTAGTTATGTAGTTACCCCCTTCAGAATCACCTAAAACCTCCACCACCTCAACATTAACTGTATTACTGAGGTCTAATACAGCAGTTTTAAAGTTTCGAGAATCTCTAACTCCTAATACAACCTCATAAAGCCCATCATCGCTTACCTTCCTACCGTAGACCCAATCAATATCTATTAACAACTTCCTGAAGGTACTTATTATCATCTCTAATAAGCTAGCATCCCTATAGTAACAGACCACCCTAACAATTCTTCCCCTGAACACAGACTATCACCTCCTTAAGACTCCCTCCAGGAGGTAACGTAGGTAATGCGTATTCATCCCTCATTATAGGGACTCTAATAACTGATGTTACTCCTTCACTCAACGCTACTTTAAAAGCCTTCCTTAAATCATTATAATCACTAACATCAAATCCTAGAGCTCCGAAGCTCTCAGCAAGTTTCACATAATCAGGTGATGAGCCGAAGTCAACACCTACTACCCTACCCTTAAAGAACAGTTGTTGGACTTGTCTAACAAGACCTAAAGACCTATTATCAAAGATCACTACGATTACAGGTATGTTATAATCTATAGTTGTTGCTAAGTTATTCATAGTCATTAAGAATGAACCATCACCATCTATATCTACGACTACTTTATCAGGTCTAGCTACTTTAGCACCTATAGCTGCTGGTAGGCCGAAACCCATAGTCCCAATACCTCCAGATGTTAGGAATGTCCTTGGTTCAAGGACTTCCCAGAAGTTCATTGCTATCATTTGATGCTGTCCTACACCAGTAGTGACTATAGCATCTCTAGGTAGGACGTCCCTGATGGTCTTTAAGACCTTCCAAGGTTTTAAACCATAACCATCGTCACGATAGTAATACCTTGAGTAGTAGTTTTTAAGTTCTTTAACCCTTGAGACCCACTCTACCCTACCTACCTTCCTACCTAATCCTAAGACCGCATCTATTAACATCTTTAAAACTTCTTTAGCATCACCATATATCTTAACATCTACTTTCACAGGTAATTTCATCACGTCTGTAGGGTCTATATTCACAACTATGAGTTTCTTATCACTACTAACTAGGTCGTTAAACGAAGGTAAAGTCCTATCACTTAACCTAGCCCCAACAACTAAGACAACATCAGATTCTAAAAACGCCATATTAGCTTCAGCTCTACCGTAATAACCCATAACCCCTAGATATAACGGGTAATCATGAGGTATTGCTGCCTTACCTAATAATGTAGACACTATAGGACATACTAGTAACTCAGACAACTTAAGTACTTCATCACTAGCATTAGACCAGAATACCCCAGCACCTACTAATATTATAGGTTTTTCAGCTTCTAATAATATCTTAACAGCTCTCATAACGTCATTAGGATTAATAACTGATTTAAATACCTTATAACCCTTAACCACCGGTTTCTCAGGCCATTCAACACTATCTACATTAGTACTTAGTAAATCCCTCGGAATATCCACTACGACAGGTCCTGGCTTACCCGTAAGTGCTATGTAGAACGCATTCTTTATCCATAACGGTATCTCAGTAGCCTCCCTAACCTCAACTACGTATTTAACTATATGCTGCATTACACCAACTACATCAGCTTCTTGGAAGGACTTCCTACCCATAGAAGCCCTCGGGACTTGACCAGTTATAGCTACTACCGGACTATTATCCCAGTAAGCTGTAGCTAAACCAGTAACTAAGTTTAGAGCTCCAGGACCTGAAGTAGCTGTACATACCCCCGGTGAACCACTCACCCTAGCGTAACCATCTGCAGCATGTGCAGCTCCTTGCTCATGCTTCATAAGTATATGTTTAATCTCCTCCTCCCTTAGATACTCTATGAGTTCATCATAGATTGGCATATTAGAAAGTCCTGGGATCCCGAATATCGCTTTAACACCTTCTCTTCTAAGGGCTTCTACTACTAACTTAGCACCTGAAGGCATAATGAACACCTGAACAATTGTCATAGAATTTACGTATTCTTAGTTTAGTACCTCCACTACCTCTTAAGTCATTAAGACATAATTTATTTTTGATTAATGAATTTGGAGTACTTCCAACCTCGTCACCTCACTGATATTTCAGAAGGTATTTTTAAGTCTTTATGCTTATCATAATTATTACCTATTACAGACCTCACAATCTCTACTAACTCCTCATAACTAATGCTAATTCCTTGATCACCTAACTCTTTAACCTTAGCTAACACCTTACCAACTATATCATCACTAGGTTCAACTCCTAACTGTTTTAATACGTACATCACTGCATGCTTCCCACTATGTTTACCGAGTACGATCCTCCTCTTAGCACCTATTACTGAAGGTTCTATAGGTTCGTATGTTAATGGGTTAGTCAGTACTCCATGTACATGTATTCCGGACTCATGTGAGAATGCGTTAATACCTACTATTGGTTTGTTAGGATTGATAGGTATTCTAAATAGTTCGGAGACTAACATCGCAGTACTGAGTATGTGTTCGAACTTTATATTAGTTTTAAGCCCGAGTATGAATGCTATTGAAGTAACTACTTCCTCTAAGGCTGCATTACCTGCCCTCTCACCAACCCCTAACACAGTAACATGTACCTGATCCGCCCCGGCCTCAATAGCTGTAACACTATTAGCTACAGCCATACCGAAGTCGTTATGACAGTGAACACTTAATATGTAATTACCTCTAACATTATCCTTAATATGCTTGACTAAGCCATACATCTTCGTAGGTATCATAACACCTACTGTATCAGCTATATCGATCCTATCAGCTCCTGTATTAACTACTTCTTGGAATACCTTAGTTAGGAATTCTAAATCACTTCTAGTTGAGTCCTCAGCACTGAATTCTACGGTTAGTCCGTGGGATTTAGCGTACTCGACAGCATCTACAGCCTTCTCTAAAACCTCTTCACGACTCATACGTAATTTATACCTCATATGGATATCTGATGTCGCTATGAACAGGTGTATAGCCTTACAATCAGCTTCTATAACCTTATCAATATCATCTTTATTAGTCCTCGCTAAAGCTATGACTTCAGAACTCCTTACCTCCTTACTAATCATCTTAACGGCTAAGAACTCACCACGACTCGTTATAGGGAATCCAGCCTCTATAGAATCAACACCTAACTCCTCTAAAGCTAAGGCGATCCTTAACTTATCCTCAGGTTTTAAAGCAACACCAGGTGTTTGCTCACCATCTCTTAAAGTAGTATCTAAGATACGTACGTGTTTCGAATTTAAATTATGTTTTAAACTGAATTCGGGACTAGCAATAGGGGTCCCAGTAAAATAGGGGGGAGTAGATTAAAAACTTTTCTATTTTGAGTTCTTACTGAATTACTTCTTAAGACCTCTTAAGTACTCTATAAGACCTCCAGCACTTAATATCCTTAACACTATATCCGGTAATTCCTTACACTTCACTCTAACATCCCTACCCTGAATCAAAACCTCACTAGATTCTAAATTCACAACCACATAATCCCCATCATTAACAACGCCGCTGATACCTTGACAGACTAGTACAGGGAGTCCGTTATTAATTGCATTTCTATAAAATATCCTTGAGAATGACTCAGCTAATACGGCCTTAACACCAGCTGCTTTTAAAGCTATAGCAGCTTGCTCTCTAGAAGAACCAGTACCGAATAACTTACCAGCAACTAATATAATACCTTCAGCAGCTTTCTTACTGAATTCAGGGTCTAAAGGTTCTAACACATGTTGTGCTAGGTATTGAGGGTCTGTATACTTTAGGTACTTTGCAGGTATTATGATGTCAGTATCTATCTTATCCCCTAACTTAATAACTTTACCCTCAACCTTCATAACACATCACCAGGTTCTGAGAGCTTACCAGTTATAGCTGATGCTGCCGCTACTGCAGGTCCTACTAAGTAAGTCTTAGATGTTGGACTACCCATCCTGCCGATGAAGTTTCTATTCGATGTAGATATAACTACTTCGTCAGGACCTGCAACTCCGAAGTGTCCACCAATACATGGGCCGCAAGTCCCGAAAGTAACTACACATCCTGCATCAACTAATGTTTGAATATATCCTAACTCTAAAGCTTTAATGAAGACCTTCCTAGATGCAGGTATAACTACACACCTACTCTTAACTCTCTTCCCATCCATAATCTTAGCAGCTATTTCTAAATCACTTAACCTACCGTTAGTACATGACCCTATAAATACTAAATCCACATCTAATCCACTAACCTCACGAACACTCTTAACATTATCTACATTAGGAGGTATCGCTACAAGTAAGTCTACATTACCTAGCTCAACAGTATACTCATCTACATATTCTGCGTTAGGGTCTGGTAAGACCTTACTACACTCATAACCTCTCTCAGCCTTCACATACCTTACAGTTTCGTCATCAGGTATAAATAGTACTGCATCAGCGTTAAACTCTACACCCATATTAGCTACAGTTGCTCTATAATCCATAGGGAATGACTGTGGATTCTCTACGAAGAACTCTACAGACATACCGTTGAAGTAATCAGACTTAAACTCCTTAAGTATCTCTAAAGCTACATCCTTACCAGTAACCCACTTCTTAAGAGAACCTTTAAGAACTACCTTAAATGATTTAGGGACTGTAACCCAGGTCTTACCAGTAGCTACTACGGCTGCGACGTCAGTAGCTCCCATACCCTGAGCAAAAGCTCCTAAAGCACCTGCAGTTGATGTATGACTATCAGCACAGATAACTACCTGTCCAGGGAGTACGTAATTCTCTAATAATATCTGATGGAGTATCCCAGAACCTACATCATGGAAATTAACTATTCCATGCTTTCTAACGAATCCTCTCACAAGCTTCTGAATCTCAGCACTCCTAACATCTGGTGGTGGTACTAAATGATCGAATGCTATGACTAAGCCTTTAGGGTTATATATGACTTCACGTCCTATCCTCTCCATAACCTCAATCACGTGAAACCCTGTTAAGTCGTGGAAACCTACTAGATCTACAGAGACCTCAACAATATCATTAGGTGCTACCTTCTTACCAGAAGCTCTACTCAATATCTTCTCAGTCAAAGTCTGACCAGTCACACCTCACACCTCATAAACATCTAATAATAATTTTTAAATATTTGCTTAAGTGATTTGAATATCCTCCATACTTAAGTTACCATATGATAAAGCTTATATACCCAACACGTATAGATACTGCTACGGTGTAGGCGATGCCACTCCAAAACTGAATATGTATGAGATCCATCAAATAAAAACCCTTTCAGAATATGTTAGGACTACAGTAATAGATCTTCACCGTATTGAGAAGAACCTCCATATGGGTTCTACATTAAGTTGTATAGAGATACTGACTGTATTAGTTAGTAAGTATATTAGGAGGAGCTCAGATAAATTAAGTAGAGATTGGTTAATCTTAAGTAAGGGTCATGCAGCACCAGCATTATACGTATTATTAGCTGAGGTAGGTATTATACCTAGGGAGGAGTTAGTTAAGATCCAATCCATTGACTCCATACTTCAAGGTCATCCAGACATATCCATCCCTGGAGTTGATATGTCTACAGGTAGTTTAGGGCAGGGTCTGAGCTTTGCTGTAGGTATTGCTACATGGATTAAATTTAAAGGTGGTTATGGGAGGGTTTACGTAATTATGGGTGATGGTGAACAGGATGAGGGTCAGGTTTGGGAAGCTATGACTGACGCTGTCCGTAGAGGTTTAGATAACCTGCTAGTAATCATCGATGTTAACGACTATCAATTAGATGGGAAGACCTCTGAGGTTAAACCTAAACATTACATGCCTCTGATTTGGAAAGCGGTTGGTTGGGAGGTGTTTGTATGTGATGGTCATGACATAATCAGTCTAATTAATTCTATAGATAATGCCCTGAGTTGTGGGAGGCCATCAGTAATCTTCGCTAAAACCGTTAGGGGTAGAGGACTCAAACCTATAGAAGGTACTGAGTTACAGAGGGTTGAGTAATGATTGAATCCATGCGTGATGCTGTAGGTATGGTATTAAGTGAGTTAGGTAGTGAGTTAGGTGACTTAGTCGTAGTAACTGCAGATGTTGGTAGAGCTACTAGAGCATACATGTTTGGTAAGAAATACCCGAGCAGATACTTTAACGTAGGTATAGCTGAACAACACTTAATAAGTTTTGCAGCAGGTCTCGCAGCTGTTGGTGCTAGACCTGTAGTATGTGCGTTCTCTATGTTCCTCATGAGGGCTTGGGAACAGATTAGAAATACTGTAGGTAGGATGAACTTAAATGTTAAGATGGTAGGTACCCATGCAGGATTTAGTGATCATGCTGATGGCTCTAGTCATCAATCATTAGAGGATATAGCGTTGATGAGGACTATACATAACATATCTGTTGTAGTTCCTGCTGATGTAAAGGATGTGCTGAGGAGTTTACCAGTTATAGTTAAGGATGTGAAGGGTCCTGTATACTATAGGGTTGGACGTGATTACACCCCATCAATAACTGACAACTATGATTATGAGTATGAGTTAGGGAAGGCATACATCCTTGAAGAAGGCTATGATATAGCTATAATGTCTGCAGGTCCAGTCCTACTAGAGTCGCTCATAGCTGCTAAGGAACTTAAGCGATTAGGTATTAGTGTAGCTGTAGTAAACCTAATTAACATTAAGCCAATTGATGAGGTACTCATAGAGAGTATGGCTAGGAAGTGTGGTCGGATTATAACTGTAGAGGAACATGCTATATACGGTGGTATAGGTTCTGCCGTAGCTGAGGTAGTAACTCAGAAATATCCAGTCCCTATGAAATTTATCGGTGTAGTAGGTTATGGGAAGTCTGCTAAGAACGTTAAGGAGCTTTGGAACTACTACGGATTAAATAGTGAAGCAATTATGAAGACATCATTAGAATTACTGAAATTAGACGTAAATATCGATGAAACTAATTAAAATGCAGGACTATTAAGCGTTTCCCCGCTAACAGTACCTGATAGTACCTATGAATACCTGTATTTTCATTAGTGGGGTTGGGCCTTGGTGTGGGTTCATTAGCTTCACCCACACTCCATGGGCCCCAGTCGAGCCTAACGCCATGAGGCCCCATCTGAGGGTGTAGGTTCATCACCACTCAGTACACCTCACCGCAGTACGGATCATCCAAAATTATAGTGAATTTAAACATTACCCTATAGAGCCAGGTATCTACAGCTACTCACAACTACCTAAACTTATCATCAGTCCTGTAACAGCCTCTATACCTAGATAACCATTAGTTATGGTTCATATCCTCATTAAATACTTTAGGTATACTTTCATACATATAATTTTATTAAATGTTTAACTTCCCTGAGACTATATAGTGTAGGTTATAACTCTTGGTTAAGGTGTTACTCGTAAGTGGTTTACTAACTCATGATTCAGGTAAGACTTGGTTTTCGGTAGGTCTAGCTAAGTACTTAGTAGGGAGTGGTTTTAAAGTTAGTATGTATAAACCTGTTGCAGCTCATAACGCATGGACTCAATACTTCACAGTTGTTAAGAGTGAGGAGCTTAAGTTGTTAGTAGGTTCTGACGTACTAACATATCTAAGTTCTGGGTTAGTAAGTGTTGATGAGTTACTGTTAGTTAACCCAGTAGATCTATTACTAGCTCCTCCAGATGTTATCAACTACCTCAGGAGGGGTGGTGAGTACGTACATAACTACCTTACCGACTTAACTAATCAGTTCACTCAAGTGGTAATCGCTAGGATCACCTCATGTACTACGAACACGTACGAACATTTCAGAATAGATTCCAACTTAGGTAATGTAGTGAGTCCTCTAAGGGATGATCTAATAGAATTATCGAGGTGTTTAAAGAGTAAGAGTATAGATATTAAAGAATTAATTAACTTATTAACTAGTCAAGCTATAGAGTCAAACTTAAACACTTGTCTGAAGAGGCTTTCAGATAGTAAGGATGTAGTGGTAGTGGAGTCTTTTAATGATGCTATAACTCCATATATATCACTACTAAATTATGTAGATGTTATAGCGTTAGTATCTTATGGTCGGGTATTACTAATTAATGATATAGGTATGGTTAAGGAGTTAATTAGTAGGGGGTTTGTAGGTCGAGGGCATGAAATCCTTAGGGCTTCAAACATACTTAAGGAGTTAAAACCTTCATCTATCTTCGAGATTAAACCTTCCTTACATATCGAGAGATACGACGATGTTTTTAAGAGAATGGCTAAGGAGTTAATGAATTATTAAGTTATGATAACATTATTAGGGATGTTGTGAGTGATTTAGTGGAGTTCGTATGGTTAGTGAGTATTTAAGGGATATCATAGCTAAGAGGGTTGCTGGGGATATAGTGATGAGTGATAACTACGGTAATGCTTTGAGGAAGTGGAGGGAGGTCTTTAAAGTATCGCAGATAGATCTCGCCAGGGTTATGGGGGTCTCAGCAAGTGTTATTAGTGATTACGAGAAGAATCGTAGGGTTCCAGGATCTCGATTCGTTAAGAAGTTTGTAGATGCTTTACTAACCTTAGATGGTGAGAGGGGTTGGTTAGTAGTTAAGGAGTTAGCTAAGGGTTTGAACATCCTCTACAGTAACGCTATATTAGATGTTAGGGAGTTGAACTCACCAGTTAGTTTAGATAGGATTTTAGATTTGGTTGAGGGTATTATAGTTAATTCTTACATAACCTTAGAAGGGGTTTACGGTTACACAGTAATAGATAGTATTGAAGCTATTGAGAGTTTAAGCGGTAATGAGTTTTGGCAGATTATGGGTATGAATACTAGGAGGGCTTTAATATTTACTAAGGTAAGTACTGGTAGGTCGCCTTTAATAGCTATTAGAGTAGCTCCGACTAAACCTGCTGTAGTAGTTCTTCACGGGCCTAAGAAAGTTGATCCACTAGCTATTAAATTAGCTGATAGGGAGGGGATACCGTTAATACTCTCATTAGTTGATAATGTTAATGAGTTAATTAAGAACTTAAAGATGTTATCAGGTTATCCCTAACCACTCTTCATCTTCCTCTCCTCAATAATTACTAAAGCTTTAGCTATATCACCACCAGCTTCTCTTAAGACGTTAATTGCTGTCTCCCTATCAACTCCTCCATGCTGGATCACAAAGTTTATATCATCCTCACTAAAACTCACTTGTGAAACTTCAATACCTTCCTTCTTCTCAATAACCTTCTCACTCTTACCAATAACTTGATATACCTTCTGGCCTTGTGATGTAAATACGATTACCTGTGGTTCCTCTATAACTATCTCTGAATCATCTGTTTCAAGAATTACTAACCTCACATTACTTAACTCTTCAACATTAATACCTAACTTCTTAAGTGTTCTTTTAAGTTCTCTAGGACTTAAAGGAATCATTTAAATCCCTCTTAATACTTATAAATAAGGAAATATAAGTGTATACAAACTGATACGGTTTAAGACATGGTGGATTTAGAAGTTAAGGTGTTAGGTGGTGGGCGTGAGGTAGGTAGGTCTGCTATAGCTATAGGCTATAGTGGTAAGTACTTACTATTAGATTACGGTATAAATTTTTCTGAAGATGATATACCGCAGTTCCCCCAACATATAAGGCCTTCGTTAATTGAGGGTATAGTATTATCTCACGCACATCTAGACCATATAGGTGCTGCACCGTTGATATACTCATCATATAGAGTCCCTACAATAACTACAAGATTGACTAAGTCTTTAATAGGTATAATGATAGAGGACTTCCTAAAGATCTCAGGGTATTACATACCTTACGAGTATAATGAGTTAAACACATTACTAGATAATACTCTAGAGTTGGATTTAAATGAGGGTTTAGAGGTAGGTGATTTCCACATAAAGTTATTGAATGCTGGCCATATACCTGGTAGTGCTATGGTTTTAGTTGATATCGAAGGTTATAAAATACTGTATACAGGTGATGTTAATACTATAGAGACTAAGTTGGTGAAGCCTGTTCATGTAGATGGTGTTGAAGCTGATATATTGATTACTGAGGCAACTTACGGAGATACTCAACACCCACCTAGGGATTATGTGGAGAGGGAGTTAATTAACTCGATAATTGATACTGTAGATAGTGGTGGTAACGTGTTAATACCTGTCTTCAGCTTAGGTAGGGCTCAGGAAATACTATGTGTTCTGTATCAGTACGCTCCAGGACTTACTGTTTACTACGACGGTATGGTTAGACGTATCAGTGAGGTTATCTCAAGCTATCCTGAGTACATAAATAGGTATGACTTACTGATTAAAGCACTTAGGGAATTTAACATGGTTAGAAGTTCTTCTGAGAGGAAGAAGATCATTAAGGAGAAGGGTGTAGTTATAGTGGCATCTGCTGGGATGCTTAAGGGAGGGCCCTCACAGTATTATGCTAAGCAACTATCAAGTAATTCCAAGAATTCTATATTCCTAGTTAGTTATCAGGCGAGAGGTTCTCCAGGTAGGAAGTTATTAGAGTTTGGAGTTATTGAGGATGGAGGTTCTTTAATTAAGGCTAAGATCCGTTGGTTTGATTTCTCAAGTCATGCAGATTCTGAAGGACTTCTAAAGATAGTAGGAGGTTTAAGAGGTGTTAAGCACGTAATAGTAGTACATTCTGAGGAAGGTGTTGGTAGGGAATTCGTAAGTAGGGTAAGTAGCCTAGACAGTAGTTTAAAGGTCTACTACCCAACTAATGGTGATGCCATACATATTAACGTTTAGTACCTCCCTCTCAAAACCCTCCTCACATAAAGATTATTATCTACCTCATAACCTATAGTTGAGCTAGGGCCGTGACCAGGGTATACCACTACATCACGTTCAAACCTGGTTATCAACATCCTCAAACTATTAACTAACTTATCCCAAGAACCACCAGGTAGGTCTGTCCTACCGACACTCTCCTTAAAGAGTGTATCACCAGTAAATAACACTTTAGATGATGGTATGTAGATAGTTATAGACCCAGGTGTATGTCCAGGCGTATGTATTATCTGGATTTCAGCACTACCTAACCTTAAGACCTCACCACCTTTAAGCAGTATATCAGGTCTTACATCATTAAATGAGATGTCTATCCCCCACTCCAAAGCCCACTCAACACTCTCCTTTAAAACCTCAACATCAAGTTCGTGAAGCATAAACCTACAACCAACTAATTCCCTCAACCCCTTAACACCGCATACATGGTCTGCATGTCCGTGAGTCGCTATAATACCTACTACCTTCAAACCAGAACTGATTAAATCGCTAATCTTAGGGAGTATCTCATCTGTAGCTGGATCTATTACTAATGCTTCTAAAGTACTAACATCGTATATTACATATGCGTTAGTGTTGAGTGGACCTAATACATAATTTAATATCCTCAACATCTTAAACCCTAGCAATCATAATCGAATTCAGTTTATTAAATCCTCTGAAAATCAAGCTCTTAGGGAGTAATTCGTATAGTGTTAGGTACTTTTTCTTATCCTTCTTATCCTCATGAATGGGAGTACCCAAGTAAATATTGTTAGTATTGCTAGCCCTATAGCTATAGGTCTTGAAACAAATACTACTGGATTTAAGTCTGACTTAATTAAGCTTGTGATGAAGTTGAACTCTACCATAGGACCTAATATTATTGCTAATACTACTGATGGTATCGGTATTCCTAATCTCTCCATAAAGTACCCTAAAATCCCTAGTACTAACATGATCCAAACATCAAATATACTGTTATTTACTGCGTAAGCACCTATAACACAGAAGACAGCTATTACAGGGACTAAGATATTCCTAGGTACTCTTAATATATTAGTAGATAACTTAATAGCTAGATACCCTATCAGTATCATTAGTAGGTTAGCTATGATGAATATTATGAAGAAAGCAGTTATTAGAGACCCGTACCTTTCAAATAACATAGGTCCGGGTCTTAAGCCATGAGCCATTAAAGCACCTAAAGCTATAGCTGTTATTGAATCACCAGGTATTCCAAATACTAATGTAGGTATCCACGCACCACTGATAGCTGCGTTATTAGCCGTAGTAGCAGCTACTACACCCTCTAAAGACCCCTTGCCGTACTCTTCAGGTTTCTTACTAACCCTCTTAGCAACTCCGTATGAGGTCCAAGCAGCTATATCAGCTCCAGCACCTGGTAAAGCACCTATGAAAGTCCCTATAAGAGCTGATCTAACTATTACGGTCTTAAACTTCTTTAGAGCTACTACCACCTGATCAAAGACTTTCTCACCCTTTAATAACTGCATTGAATACCTCTCATGAGGTCTTGATATCTGCCTAAGTAACTCCGGTATTGCGAAGAAACCTATCATTGCAGGTATGAAGCTAATACCGTTAAGTAACTCTACACTACCGAAGGTAAATCTAACATAACCGTATACTGGTTCAATACCTATAGAAGCTATTAAAAACCCTATAGCCACACCTAAAACACCTTTAATAGGTTCTTCAGCTGATATCACTATAGCCATTGAGAGACCCCACAACGTTAACCAGAAATACTCTACAGTTGAGAAATTAGATGTGAATTCAGCTAGTGCTGGTGCTGAGAACATCAGTATGAGAGAACCTGTTAAACCGCCTAAAGCACTACATACTAAGTCAACACCTAAAGTAGATGCTGGTTTCCTCCTACCTAATTGGTAAGCATCTATAGTTAGAGCTGCAGATGCTGGAGTTCCAGGAATTTTAAGAAGGACTGCTGGTATATCACCTGAGAATATCGCGACCGTAGCCATAGCTACTATCATCGATATACCTGCTAAAGGATCCATAAAGTATGTGAAGGGGACTAAGAGTGCTGTAGCCATAGTAGCTGTTAACCCAGGCATAGCGCCTATGAAGACTCCGAAGAACTCAGCAATAATTACGGCGAAAATCACGTTAGGTTGTAGAGCTAGTTGTAGGGCGTCGTAGAGACTCATGATATCACCTAAACACTATAGACCCTAGGATAGGTTCTGGGACCACTACCTTAAGTATACCTATGAATAGTATGTAGATGAAGAACACCATCGAAACACTTATACCTAAAGCCTTAAACGTAGATACACCATAAACTACCTGAACTAATAACATATATATTAGAGATGTTAGTAAGAACCCTAAATAAGGTATTAATACTATATAAGCAACAGTCATAACTATAAACCTAACAGCGTTTAAAACCTCCCTATCCTTAAACCTCCTGATGAGAGGAGTTATCCTCAATACTGAAGTAAATCCCTTACTACCCCTTAAACGTATAATGGATTTAATCATCAGAATAACCCCACAAATTATAGAGACTACTGAGAGGATTAACGGGAAGAAGGATGGTCCTGGATACCCTCTAGCAACTAATAATGGTATGTCTCTACATAAGAATATGAAGAAAACACCGAGCGCTAATGCAGTAACACCTACTATGAAGTCCTTCATATTCTAGCCCTCTACACCAGATAAATAATGATGTATTAAAATTAAAAACTTTAATAAGATTTTACATGATTATTGTATGTAGCCAGCAGCTTTCAATAACTCACCAACAGTCCTAAAGTCGTTTTCTAAGAATTTAGCGAATTCATCAGGTGGTAGGTAGGCCATCCCGAAACCGTTCTTATCCATAAATTCCTTCCATTGAGGTGAGTCAATAACTTTCTTTAAAGCGTCGTGTAGGATCTTAACTATATCATCTGGTGTACCCTTAGGTACTGCAAGACCTCTCCATGTACCGAAGGACCAGTTAATACCTAATTCCTTAAGTGTTGGTACGTTAGGGAATGCGGGGTTTCTCTTATCATCCATGACTGCTAATGCCTTAACCTTACCAGCCTCAATTAACGGTCCTGCCTCAGGTAAACTACATGTGCAGATATCTACACCACCAGCTATTAAGTCTTGAAGACATGGTGCTGCACCGGTACTAGGTACCCACGGTAGTGCGTTAGGATCTACTCCTGCAGTCTTAAGCCAACCAATCCTAGCTATATCCCATACACCACCCTTAGCTGTTCCAGAAGCTTTTAACTTCCCTGGATTAGCTTTAATATAGTTGGTTAACTCTATAGCATCTTTCCACGGGGCATCAGCTCTAACTATGATCGCCGCAGCATCTTTATTGTAGAGTAGTATAGGTTTGAAGTCCTTATAACTTACGTTAGCTAACCCCATCCATACAAACGTGGATAACTCAAAGGTTATCACTCCGATAGTATGTCCGTCTGGAGGTGCTGTAGCCATAGCTAAGTGACCTATAGTACCCCCACCACCAACTCTATTCTCAACGACCGTCTTCCAACCAGTCATATTCTCAAGTAATGCTGCAATCATCCTAGCAGTTCTATCAGTACCACCACCAGCAGCCCATGAAACTATGAATGTTATAGGTTTTGTCGGGAATTTAGGAGGTGCTGTAACTGTTGAGTAGTAGTAGAGACCTCCAACAACTACAGCTACTATTAATATAGTTATGATTATTGATGTTGTCTTAGAAATACCTGAGGTAAACACTTTGGAACCACCATAGATACTATACATCAATATATTTAAATCTTCATTAACTATGTAAACTAATGTATAGTTTATTAAAGTTTGAATTATACTATAACTTGATGATGTATGTGTGGTGAGACTTTCGTAATACCTTATGGTGATGGTTCTATCTCAGTAAGTGTTCGAGGTGCTGTATTGAGGAGGCCGAGGTATGTAGGTGGTGTAGGTGTTGAGGAGGAGTTAAAAATTATTGATAAGTCTTTAGAAAGTCCTATAGGTACTCCATACTTGAGTGATTTAGTTGATAGTTCTTCTAGGGTGGCTTTATTAGTTAGTGATATTACTAGGCCTTGTCCCTCAAATAAGGTAGTCCCGATAATCCTTAAGAAACTGCTTTCATATGGTGTTAAGAAGGATAATATCTTGATAGTATTTGCTACAGGTATTCACAGACCTCATACAATGGATGAGTGGGTTAAGTTGTTAGGTGTTGATGTTGTGAGGAATTTTAAGGTGTTAGACCATAACGCCTTCGATAGTAGTGGCTTAGTATATGTTGGTAGGACCTCTAGGGGTACTCCAGTAGAGGTTAATTCATTAGTGTTTAACTCTGACCTAAGGATTGGGGTTGCTAATGTAGACCCCCACTACTTTGCTGGTTATAGCGGTGGTGGTAAGAGTGTATTACCTGGTGTTTCATCATATGTGAGTATTAGAGAGAATCATAAGATGATGTTATTACCTGGTGCTGAATTAGCTCGACTTGAGGGTAATCCTGTTAGGGAGGATATTGAGGAGGCGGCATCTATCGTAGGTCTTGAGTATATAGTTAACGTAGTTTTAAATGAGTCTAAGGAGGTTTTAGGGTGTTTTTCAGGACATTTCATTAAAGCTCATAGAGAAGCTGTTAGATTCTTTAATGAGATTTACGGTGTTGAGGTTGGTAGGAAGTATGATATAGTAATAGCTTCTCCAGGAGGTTTTCCAAAAGATATAAACTTATATCAAGCACATAAAGCTTTAGAAGTAGCTCTAAAGTGTGTTAGACCTGGTGGTGTTATCATATTACTTGCTGAGTGTAGGGAGGGGGTTGGTGATAAGAAGACTGAGGAATTACTATACTCAGGCCTAAGTCCTGAAGAGGTTGTTGATTTCGTTAAGGAGAACTTCGACTTAGGTTATCATAAGGCTTATGCGATAGCTAGGATAGCTACTAAGTCGAACATACTCATAGTATCGAAGAATATCAAGGATTCAAAACTCTATAAGAGGTTTAATAACTTTGATGAGGCGTTGAAATATGCTTATGAGTTAGTCGGTAATGGTGATTCTTTAGTCTTACCCTACGCTTCATCAACAATTCCTAAAGACTTAATATAATCTCTTAACTATGTTTAAAGACTTATCAGTCTTAGCTATAGAGACTTCCCGTCTAGTCTCTAACTCAGTAATTGCTCTAATAGCATCTATATTCTCTGGAATTACGTTAGACTCGTTAGGTGTTGCCCACATCAAATATACTTCCCTACCATCAGATGATACTGAGATACTATCACCCCATACAGGTATTTCGTAGAGGTCCCCTCTAGACCTACCTAAATCCCTAGCAAGCTCGAATATTGAATTAAGACCCTCAACACCGTCAGACCCACTAACCAACACAACCCTAGGCTCCTCATTAAGAACCCCAACAACATCATCAAGTCTTACACTACTATTTAACTCAATCATAGCCATATGTAGGTGGTATAAGTTATGACTTCCTTTAGCAGCCATAGTAACTATATCTAAGTCATGTATTACTGTCTTAGCGTCCGGCCCGTGATGTGACGGTACTTGAAGTTCAGGTACTACAGTATTCATAATACCTGTATGACCTGATTCCCAAACATCAACAGCCCTCCTGATAATCACTACCCTAGCCTTCCTAACCTTCAACTTCTCATGAATACCTCCAACAACCCTACATATAGCTGTAGTATTACAACTAACAACCCTAACGAATTGCTTACCTAATGCTTCCTCATAATTCCTCTGAGCCACGAATGAGGTACCTGCAACCTCATGTTTCTCACCTCCTTGAAATACTGCTTTAACCCCGTACTTCTCATACAATGTCTTATTTTTAGCACCTACCTTAGCTGGTGTACAGTCAACGACTACGTCAACACCTCCACTCCTTAATAACTCTTCTAAGGTCCCGGAGACCGGTATTCCACCCCTCCGCATATCATCTAATTTATCCGGTAATGAGGAGTATATGTTAAATCCCTTAGCTACTGCGAGCTTAATCCTCCAATCAGCTACAACGTCTGAGACACCTACTAACCTCATATCGTCTTGCTTAAGTAATGCATCAGCTACCCTCTTACCGATAACTCCATAACCATTTACAATAACCTTAACTAGGGGTTTTCCCATTAGAACACCAAGTATAGTAGGTACTTACAGTTTAAATACTTAAGATTTATTAATGATGTCCTCATACTCTCTTAAGTACTTACTAGCTAAATCAGCATCTCCTTTAAGCTTATAAACATCTGCTAACTCTTTAAGTACTTCAGGAGTTCTTCTACAACGTAATGCGTTTTCGTAATTCCTAATAGCATTCTCTAAATCACCTACCAACACGTAAAGCCTAGCTAATCCTAAATAACCTTCATAACTATTCACATCTAAGCTTATAGCCCTCATGAATAGACTGTAAGCATTCTTAAAAGCTCTTTCAGACTGTTCCTTAAGTAGTAGACCACTCCTCCCCTCATACTCCTTAAGGATCTTCAAGTAGTTAAGATATATATTACCTCTGATAACGTATGACTCAGGGTTTAGAGGGTCTAACAATCCTAGAACCTCACTAAGTATGAATACGTTAGTTAACGGATGCTCCACAACACCAACACTATCTAAGTACTCTATAATTGTTCTGTAGTTCTCTAACCATAACTTAAGTACCTTCTTAAAACACCTCACTAAACCATCATAAGACTTCAGTAAGTAATCAATAACTTCTTCAGGTTTTAACCTTAGTAAATCATTGTCTAGGTTAATCAGTAGTAGGTTAAGTATTGAGTAGCGTCCCTCACTATCGGATTCCATAGCTTCCTTAAAGGTGCTTAAGACCTCCTTAACTAAACCTTCATCATGACCACCTCTAGAAGCTACCTCATTCAACGCCATGAAGAACTTAGATAGTAACTCCTCAACACTCAATCTAAACACCTACTTACTACCGATTAACTTACCTTTAGGTGGTTTTAATATTAGTGGTGAGCTTAATAATGCTGCGATAATACATGACAAAGCAACAATTACTAGTGGCAGTCTATACGTACCGTAAACCTCTACTAAATACGCTGTGAACCACCCAGCAAGTAGGCCTGCCCAAGCCTTAGCAGTATATGTAATACCGTAATTTACTGTAACATACTTACTACCGTAGTAATCACCTATAATTGATGGGTAGAAAGTATATGGTGCACCACCAAATAAGGATGCTATAATCGCTAACACTACGAATAACTCAGGTATAATCCCTATATAAGACAGCATTAGTAGTGATATACCTAATGATGTGTAGAATAATACCATAGTCTTCTCCCTACCAATACGATCTGATATGAACCCAGCTAAGATCCTACTAAACCCATTAGCTAACGGGTAAGATACTAAAACTACATTTAAGTATTCTTGCGGGATATTAAATTCTGAGGCTATCATCTTTAGCTGAGCTCCAAATAATAACACTACTGTAGGGGTTATGACGAATGTTAAGTATATGATATACCATTGCCAAGTCATTAACATCTCCTTAGGTCTGTAGTCAATACCTTTACTTGAGGCCTTACCTACACTCCTAACAGTAGTATCCTTAGGGTAACTCATCATCAGTGAGAGTAGTGTTAGTAGTGTGATCATTAATAAGCCTATGTATAGAAAAGTCATTCTGAAACCGTAATTATTAATTAACGTTTGGATAGGTATATTAAGTATTGATGCCCCAGCACCAAAACCAAACGTAACTATACCAGTAGCAAGACCCCTACGTTCAGGAAACCACTTAACAGCTGTTGCAGTTGCTATACCGTATAATGTACCTACCCCTAAAGAACCTAAACCATATGTTATGTAGAGTTCGATAGGGTTTGAAACCGTTGAGGAGAGGATGAAGCCTAAACCGGTAAGTATTGATGCCGCAATAGCTACCTTCCTAGGACCGTAACTATCTGCTAAGAAGCCTGAGAACGGCTGTATAAACGTTGATGCGTACGTGAATACTGTAAAAGCTATTGATACAGTGATGAGACCCCACATCAACTCCCTACTCACGGCGTATGCGAATAAAGACCATGAGTACTGGTAAATACTTATTACCATCATAATCACTGTTGAGGCTGTAATTATAGCCCACCTACCTAAACCCACATCACCCACCAGAGAACGATTATATGAGGTAATTTATATTTTGAATACTACCTTAGATACTATCTTAACCCTTACTAAGTTAAAATTGTTAGGTTTGGTATGGAAATATGCAGTTAATTAGGTGAAAAACTTATTTATGTTTAAGGCATGTAACCCTTATCTTTATAGTACTTAGCAGCACCTGGGTGGAGTTCCCAGAGACCTCCTAACTTCCAATTCTCTTTAGGATTGAATTCTGCGAAGTATTTAGCAGCAGCTACTATGTAGTCTTTATTCTCATCTAGTAGTTTAGCTACTTGATATACGAAGTCGTCTGGTAATGTAGCTCTACATAGGAATACTGGGTAATCAACTAGTGATGGATAATCTTCCTTAGCCCATCTGTAAGAACCTTTAGGTATGTATGCCTTCTTAAATCCGAATGTCTTAGTCATATATTCGAAATCCTCATCTGTCAGGTAGAACGGTTCTAATTCCATAGTAGTATCTGCTTCAACCATAGCACTATAACCAATACCTCCAAACGCTATATATACTTGAATCTTACCCTCTCTCATCATCTGAACTATATCTGTATGAGATCCTAGGAATACAGTACCTCCAGCCTTCCTAATATCATCATATGTAACTCCATACCTAGCAAGTAATGTCCTAGTAGTGAATTCCTCAGCAGTACCTCTAATATTAGTACCTATAGCTACTCTCTGACCAGCTTTAACCATCGCAGCTAATTCCTTGAAATTACTTGCTGGGAACCCCTTAAGTTTCACAGCGTGGAAGTATTGTGAATAGAGACCTCCAGCTAACAACTTAACATTGGTGAAGTTAATTACCTCACCCCAATAATCCTTAGCTAATGTTGGGTCTTTAGCAACTGCTGACTGCCAAGCGTAGGCCATACCAATATCAGCTTCATTCTTAGATAACGCAAGTATGTTAGGTCCTGAACCACCTGGCTGTACAGTTGCTGCAACCTTTAAATTCTTACTAATTAAATCACCTAAACCAGCACCTATAGGATACCAAGCACCACCAATACCACCGACTTTAATGATCACTTCTTTAGGCCAGTATGGTGGTGGTGTTGGTGGTGGTGGGGTTACTGTAGGTGTTGGTTTTGGAGTTACTGTCTCAGTTATAGTTACTTTCTCAGTCTTAGTTACTGTAGTAGTTACTA
>Ga0080004_1125797_pt1 | contig 76943 bp, 81 predicted proteins | sample WasSprMetagenome_FD_69207 | JGI IMG/M metagenome (GOLD analysis project Ga0080004, IMG submission 69207) | Sulfidic aquatic microbial communities from Washburn Spring, Yellowstone National Park, USA - WS (SPADES assembly) (version 2) | ecosystem: Environmental > Aquatic > Thermal springs > Hot...
TTAGGAACGGAGCAGATATTGTGGCGGTAATGGGAATAGGAGGAAGGTCAAAGATTGTCGAGGCTCTAAGTGAGGCAAGCAGAAGGGAAAAAGCCATTCTGATAGATTTACTCGACTGTCCTGATCCTATACAAGAAATAGAGAGACTTTCTCAAGAATTGGCGGATCCGAAGAGAGTGGCTTTCTGTCTTCATAGGGGGATAAGTGAGCAGACGAAGGGTAGGGGAATATACGAGCAAGGGCAGCTGATTCGGGAGGCAAAAAGGAAAGCGGGTAACTTTCTCCTTTTCGTGGCAGGTGGAATCAAGGCAGGGGTTGCCAGTAGTGTCGTGAGGGCTGGGGCAGATGTTTGTATCGTTGGAAGTGCGATTTATAATTCGGCAGACCCTAGGGGGTCGGCTCGGAGAATTCTCGAGGAAATGAGGGCAACGAGAAGCCAAGCTCGCTAGAGAGCCGTTGCAACCTTTCCAGGATTATAATCAAACATTCTGCGAGATTTTTGCGATTGTCAAATGCCTCAACTATTTGCCTCTGCCTGTCTGGTTGATCTTTTAAAACCTTTGCCAGTTCAACCATAAGGGGAAAGGCACGCACAATGTTGTCTACAATGGTTATGTTGGCGGAAAGAGAGGTTCGAGAAAGAGGGTTTAAGTCAATAGCAATTACCTTCTTGCCAAGACTTCTCAATGCCTGCGTCCGATCCCCGTCTTCGAGAGGCACTAGTACAGTATCGGCTTGGGCTATTCCCCTCCTATCCACCTTTCTTCTGTGACTCTGGATTTCCGGGATGGTAGTTGCATATTCAGGATCTGTTCCAAGTACTTCATCTGCCCCCTCCTTAATCAGAAGTTCGGCAATTTTCCTCTCCCTTTCTGGTGAGGGATGAAACAGATTCACCTCAAGTTTTGCTCTTGTTAATTTTGCGAGTTTTACGAGTTCAGGGGCCACAAGAGCGGCGGCGTTCCCGTTCACCGATATGACAGGCTTGGAGGAAAGAAGAAGGAGAGCCACTCCCGCCTCTGCGGCTCTCCTAGCGGTCTGCGTGGTAGTTTCTCCAAGAAGATAGTCAAAAGCCTCACCTCTCCCATGGGCCGTAAGCCCCTCTGGAATTACAATACCCTGTTCGAAAGCCTCTGCGAGTTTTTTCCTTAAACGCAAGGACTCGGCGCGCGGGTGTGTTGGGAAAATCTCCATGTTAACCAGTCTACATCATTTGTTTTCAATATGCTTTTCTAATCCAAGCCTTATAACTCTTTGTTGAGAATTTTCATCCAGTCAGTCCGATTAAACGGGAAGAAATATTAAAGGAGTCAGGATGAGGAGGCAATGGTAGTCTCTTGGACAAGATGGCTAATTTTCATGTTCTTCCTAGCATGTCTTGTTACAGCCGTTATTGTACAGCATACGCCTCAGAGAGCAGTTGCACTTGCAACAGCAACAGTTCTGCTGGCGACTTTCTATCTTTATAAACCAAAGCCGCCTCCTCGTGCATTTGAAAGACTTCCCCCAGAAGATTTTACTGTCTGGGTTGATAGCGGGGAACTTTTTTCTAGAATAGAGAGCATGAACGCGGATTTGAAATCAGCTGCCACAATAGCTCGGCAAGACCTGGATGACTTGAATCAAAATTTGGAGCTTCTCATCAAGAGGCTGGAGATAATGGAGGGAAAAGGTGTGAGATTGGGAGAATTGAAGGACATGGTTAGTGAGACGGTAGAGAGAGTGAAGGTTCTTTCCAAGGAGTTCCCCGAGTTTCCGGGCAGGGCAATTGAAAAAAGAGATTTCCTCCTCAACACCTTAGAGCAATGCTGCATCAACCTTCGGCATGTCTCCGAAAAATTGATGGAAATCTCAAGAAATAATCCACCAGAGATTTCTACCCCCTTAGTTTTGCTTCAGACAAGATCAAATAAGATTGCAGAAGATTTCCAGAAGGCGAAATCACATCTGACATCTCTCTTGGACAAAATCAAACCTCCCACCGAGAAAGTTTCTCCAGTTATTACTCTACCTGAGTTGAAGCCGGTTGAAGTCAAATCACCGGAGAAGCCATCGGAGAGTCCACAGCTAGAGAAAAAGCCAGAAGGACAGCCTTCATCTGAGCAAGCGCCTTCTCAGCCTCAGCCCTCCTCTGGATGAAACCCCACATAAACTTGGTGTTTATAGGTCACGTGGATCATGGTAAATCCACTACCATAGGGAGGCTTCTATATGAGTTGGGACTTGTAAGCGAGAAAGATTTACATCCCGAGGCTGGTAGTTTCAAATTCGCTTGGGTCATGGATAGGGAGAGGGAGGAAAGAGAGAGAGGATTGACCATTGGAATAGCTTATCAGAAACTTGAAACAGAAAAGAATCTTATCACGATTATCGATGCCCCAGGTCATAGAGATTTTGTCAAAAACATGATAACTGGTGCTAGTCAGGCAGATGCCGCAGTGCTCGTAGTCGCAGCCGATGACGGCATAATGCCGCAGACAAGAGAACACGCTGCTCTAGCCTTTACGTTAGGTATAAACCAGCTCATTGTGGTGATAAACAAAATGGATTTGGTGGGCTACGAAAAGAGAGTTTACGAGAAGTTAAAGGCAGATCTTGTGTCTCTTCTAACGAGTATAGGATATAGAAAGGCAGAAGAATTTCCCTTTATCCCAATGGCGTCTTTTCATGGAGAAAATGTCACCAAGCCCAGCTCCAAAATGAGTTGGTATAGTGGTCCTACCTTGCTTCAGGCTTTAGAACTTTTAAAGGAGCCTGAAAAGCCGATAGACAAGCCCTTACGTATTCCTGTACAGAACGTTTTTTCCATCACTGGCGTGGGAACCGTTCCTATTGGGAGAGTAGAGACAGGGGTGCTGAAAGTGGGGGACGAAGTAATCTTTCAACCATCCGGTAAGGGAGGAGAAGTTAAGTCCATTGAAATGCATCATCAACCGATAAGCAGGGCAATCCCCGGCGACAACATAGGTTTCAATGTGAGGGGTTTACAGAAAACTGATGTTTCGCGTGGTGACGTGGCAGGCCATCCAGACAAACCACCTACAGTGGTGAGGAAATTCTTGGCGAGGATTGTTGTTTTAAATGTTCCTCATGAGATACGCCCTGGTTTTACTCCAAGTTTCCACTGCCACACCGCCAATGTACCCGGAGTGATTGAAGAAATCGAAAAGAAGATAGATCCCAAGAGCGGCGGGGTCTTGGAGGAAAATCCTTCTAGTTTGAGAAGAGGGGACGCCGGTGTGGTAAAGGTCTCTCTTATAAAACCGATGGTGATGGAAAAGGTTAGTGAGATTCCTCAGCTTGGCAGATTTGCCATTAGGCACGGTGGTACGACCATTGGAGCCGGGATTTGTACCGAACTGCTGTAGAATTTGAACGGTTGAAACTACGTACGAATTAAATGATGAGCGCCTTTGAACTACTTGCGCCATCTATTCAAAGGTTGCTGGCAGAGAGAAAGTTTACTGAACCCACCTTACCTCAAGAGAAAGCTATACCGAGGATTTTGGAAGGAAAGAACGTCCTCCTGATAGCACCGGCGGGTAGCGGTAAGACTGAGGCGGCATTTCTACCAGTCTTACATCAGCTCCTACTTCTCCCAAAGGAGAGGGGTATTAAAGTAATTTATGTTACACCATTGAGAGCTCTTAACAGAGACATGCTTGAGAGACTGGAATGGTGGTGCAGAAATTTGGATTTCAAAGTCGCAGTTAGACACGGAGATACAGAGGCAAGAGAACGTAGAATTCAAGCATTACTTCCCCCCGATATTGTGATTACTACTCCAGAGACTTTACAGATACTTCTTTTGGGAAAGAAGTTGAGTACCTTCCTCAAGACGGTTCGCTGGGTAATCATTGATGAGGTTCATGAACTAGCCGAGAGTAAGAGGGGGGCTCAGCTTTCCCTCACTCTTGAGAGACTTCGGGAAATAGTGGGGAAAGATTTTCAGTTGATAGGTCTATCTGCCACCGTAGGTTCGCCCAAGGAGGTTGCAAAGTTCTTGGTTGGAGTGAATAGAGACTGTGAAATTATAGACGTCAGCGTGGCTAAGCAGATGGAAATTCAGGTGATTTATCCGAAGGTTGAAAAGGAAGACTTTCAACTTGCAGAGAAACTTTATTCCTTCCCGGAGGTGGCGGCCAGGTTGAGGGTGATGAGAGAGCTGATGGAGGGGCAGCGTTCTGTCTTAATCTTTACCAACACCCGACCTATGGCGGAAATCCTCTCAAGTCGTTTTAGACTATGGGACATGGAAGTTCCACTTGCTGTTCATCACGGTTCGCTTTCCAGCACCGTGAGAGTCAGAGCGGAGAAAGGGCTGAAGGCAGGGGAACTGCGTTTTCTGATTTGTACTTCTTCTTTGGAGCTGGGACTTGATATCGGGACTGTGGACCTTGTGATTCAGTACAATTCTCCCAGACAGGTTACGAGACTCATACAGAGAGTGGGAAGAGCAGGGCATCGGCTCACCGAGGTCTCCAGAGGAAGAATAATTGCACTAGATCCGGACGATGCCTTAGAATCCATTGTAATTACGGCACAAGCCAGAAGAGGAGAACTAGAACCAGTAAAGATACCATACAAACCTCTGGATGTTCTTCTTCATTCATTGGTTGCCATGCTGGGGGAGAAAAGGACCGTGAGGGTAGATTACGCTCTTAGGATTTTTAGAAGAGCTTATCCATTTCGCGACCTTACCGAAAAGGAGATACTAGATGTCTTGGAATTCGCACAAAGCTTAGAGAGGAAACTTCTAAGACTCTCAGGGAAAGAGTTTTCTCGACCGGCTTCACAGCAGCGCACCTTCTCCTATTACTACGACAATCTTTCCATGATTCCAGAACTCAAGCAGTATCTAGTGGTTGAAGATGAAACGAATAACCCTGTAGGGATTTTGGATGAATCTTTCGTAGCCGAGTACGGTGAGCCGGGAACCAAGTTCATAATGGCTGGCAGACCTTGGAGAATACTTCAGATCTTTAGGGACAAAATATACGTCAAGGCAGAGGAGGACTCTCTCGGATCGGTTCCGACTTGGATAGGCGAGGAGATACCTGTTCCTCTATCCGTGGCCCAAGAAATCGGAAGGATAAGAAGGAGACTAGAGAAAGGCAGAGCAGGTTCGGAGGTTTTGGAACAGCTTTCCCGCGAGTATATGGTTCCTTTAGAAACCCTTCAACAGGTTCTGGAGGAAATTTGTAAGCAAGTGAGGGAAGGGGTTCCAGTACCTACAGATAAAAGACTGACAGTGGAACAAGTAGGAGAGTTTTGCGTGATTAATGCGTGTTTTGGAACCTTGGTCAATCGCGCGCTTGGCAGGCTTCTTGCTCACCTCCTCTCAGAAGCCACAGGAGGGACAGTAGCTCTTACCATAGATCCTTATAGAATCGTTCTGCGTTCTGGATTACTCACTACCGAACATGTCATGGAGGTCTTGGTTAAAAGACCTTTAGAGGAACTAAAAAATTCTCTTCGCGAAGCGGTGGAGAGAAGTCACTTCTTTGCTTGGAGGTTGGTTCAAGTGGCAAAAAGAATGGGGGTGATAGAAAAGGAAGCTGAGATCACGGCACCCGTTGTGGAGAAGCTACAGATAGCTCTTAAGGGGACTCCTCCATACCAGGAGGCCTATCGAGAGGTGTTGGATAAGGATCTGGACGTTGAAAAATGTTTTGAGCTGCTAGAGAATATCCGAAAAGGTGTGATAGAAGTAGTCGATTTGGGAACTAGAAAGAATCCTACACCTATTTCCTCGCTCTTTTGGAAGCAGCCAGCATTTTATCTTGAGCCCGTGGCGCCAAAGAGAATGAGGGCACTGATTCTAGCCTCAACAAAGGCGAGACTCCTTAGCGAAGTGAGGGTTTTCGCATGCGTTAATTGTCTCCAGTATGTGGAGGAGAAAAAAATCTATCAGCTTGAAAATCAACCAATATGTCCCTTCTGTGGTTCTACCAAGATTGGGCTGGTGAATTCCACAGAGGAAGAAGTGAGAGAGGCTTTAGAGTTCAGGCAAAGAGGAAAAACGACAAAATTGTGGAAAGAACTGGTTGAAACCTCAAAGCTGATTGCAGAATACGGAAAGATAGCCGCTCTCGCACTAGTTGGAAGGGGCGTGGAAGTACATGGTGCCAAACGCATTCTTTCAGCGAGTAGAGCACCGGACGATAGATTCTTCGAACAAGTAATCGAAGAAGAGAAGAGAGCCCTCTTTAGGTCTTTTCTGAAGAGCTAGTTCTTTCCTCTTCCGTTTCCTTCTCCTGTTTTGTTGGTTTGCCGAGCAGAAGGCTGAGTAAGGTTTTTTCATCCACCTCTGCCCTTGTTCTCCACCCTATATAGAGCATTCCTTCTTCGTCTTCCTCAAGATAGCCTCTGCGAATGAACTTCTCTAGAGCCATATCGACCCTAAATTTCGGAAACTTTTCTTCTAACAGTTGTAGGACCTCTTTTAGGGGAAGCTTCCCTCCCCTTACGAGGAGGTGTGCTAGGACGGCCGTAAGCATTCCCATCTCATCTATTCTCCATCCATAAGTTCTGGCAGTGGTCAGAGGGGGAGGATTCTTTAACGTTACGAAGTATCTATCTGATTCGGCTTCACCTCCAAATGAAACTCTCTTTATCGTGAGTCCTAATTTTTCTAGATCCACTTCTAACATCTTCAGAACCTGCTCGTAATTCTTCCCCAGTGCGTGCCGCAATTCCCACACTTTAGCTCCAGGTTCCATGTGATGCTTGAAGAAAAGGAGCTGAATGGCTCTTGCTTTCTTTTCCCTCAGTTCTGCTTCAGTCTCTTCCATTTACGATGGTGGGATGTGAATTGGTAGGGAATAAACTTCTCCTTTTCTCCTTTCTGGTTTTTCTTTTGCTTCCACCTTTATCTCTTCTTTGAGGGGATCTATTTCCACGGATGCCATACCATACGTTATTAAAAAACTCAGAAGGTAGGCTCTCCTTACCGTTTCAGCATAATTCTTTCCCTTCACGAAACTCCAATATGAAACTTTTCCCTTCTTTTTGAGTTCTTCCCAAAGCTGGTTTAGCATTTTCTCAAACATTTCTCTCGAGAGAAATCCCATTCGTTCTAGCTCTTCCCTTTCCATGGGACTCAGTTCGATTCTTTCTACCTCTAGGGCTTTCAACCTTTCATCTAGGCTGGGGAGAAGTTTCCAATATTCATATCCCTCTCGCAAACCATGAGGGGTCAAACATTCCGCTTCTATGACTGGGTGCCAAGATTTGACAAATATTTCCGCTAGCTCCTCTGTGGAAAGGGCATGAATTTTGAGAAAGACCAATAGAGGATCTAAGTAAAGGAGTGAGGAACGATGCTTAATCCATTCTCCCTGTTGATAAATCACCTCGGAGAGACTTAGCACCGCCTGTAAATCTAGATAAAGTTCCTCGTGTTTTTTGAGAAGGGGGAGAAGTTCACGAAGTTTATCAAAAAATTCTCTTACCTGAACGTCGAATGGGTTCAATCCCTTCTTTGTAACCGATTCACAAAGATCAATAATCCGGAGAATCAGTTCCTTTCGTTCAGTTGCCTTCAACGACTCTCACCTGTGATTTGCCCTCGACACTTTGAACTACTACAACGGATGCGTTTTCCAACCCGCTTAGCCAACCTGGCGTGATGAGAAGATACTGGGTTTCCTTTCCTCCGCATATCTCCATTAACCCTCTTATAAGGGCCTCCCTGTTATGTGGGTCGAGGTGGGCCTCAAATTCATCAACGGCCCTGAAAGGAGATTTTATCTTGTCTTGGAGGGCCAGCAAAAAGCACATGGTGGCGATAGTTCTTTCCCCACCGCTCTGGGTGTATGCATCCAATCGATGGGGAGCCGCCCCTCTGAAACCGACATATATTTCCAGTCCAGCTTCCTCTATGTCTTCTGGATTTGAAAGTACCAAGTCACCTCTTCCACCCACCCTCTCCAGTAGTCTGTTGAAGTTAACCTTGACTTCGGACAAAAGTTTCTCTACCTCCTCCTGCCATTTCCTTTTTCTGAGTTCAAGCTCTCGAAGAGCTCTTTCCCTGTTCTCCACCGCTATTTTACTTTTTTCCTCCAATTCCCGAAGCGTTTCTTGATAACTAAGATACATTTTTTCAGCCTCCTCTGAGACATCTGCAAGACTGAGGAGCTGGGCGTTGACTAACCTAAGTTCATCCAAGATTTCCGCCGGTTTTCTGCTGGTTTTGATTCTAGGACCAACTTTTTCGGCCTCTATGCGTAACTCCTCTAGCTCTTGTAGGGCTCTTCTAAGATCCGACTGAAGTCCGGAAATTTCTTCCTCCACTAGCCCTTTCCTGAAATCTAGAATAGCCAATCTTACTCTGCATTCTACGTAGGCCTCTCTCTTTTCCGTGAGGAGTTGTTTAAACTTAGAGATTTCTGATTTTTTCTCTTCAATATCTGTGTCAATTTTTGAGAGCTCTTCTTTTGCTCTATCCACTTCCTGTTTTAGGTCTGATGACCTGAATCTTTTTAGCATCTTTGCCCCAGTTTCTGCTTCTGCTTTCTTTCGTGTGAGAAGAATTAGAGCTTGATAGAATGAATCCAGTTCAAACTCCAGCTTTCCTATTTCCTCCTTTAAGCAAGTTTCTTCTTTTGACCCCTCTTCTAATCCCTGTGTGATTTCCTTCAGTTCTTTTTTCAGACTTGAGATTTTCTCCTGAAGCTCTGCTACTTCTTCCTCTTTCCTCTGGTATTTTGACCAAGCATGTTCTCGCTCAAGTTTACTTTTAGTTTCTAGTAGTTCCTTTTTTCTTAGGTACCTCTTGTATTCAGCCTCCCAATGCTTTAGTGTTTCTTGAGCTCTCTCTAACATGTTCTTAATAGCCTGTTCTTCGCTCAGAGTGTGTGAAAGTTTTTCTTGTGCTTGGATAATCATCTCCCTATAATCCTCAAATCCAACAGCTTCCTCCACCATCCTGAGCCGCTGGGGAGGATCTAGAGCTGCAAAGAGATCAATCATATTTTGATGCATGATGATGAGCATGTTATCTGGATTTAGGTGTAATCTCTTGAGCAGTCTCTCCACTTCTCCCTTCAGAACGCTTCGATTGTTGAGTTCTTGCCAGTAGGTTCCATCTCTTCGGAGATATCTAGATAGAACAATCTGGTCAGATCTGATTTCAGGAATGGGCCTTGTTCCGTTCCTGGGAGAGTTATCAAACACCACCGTGACTCTTCCTATCTCCTCTCCTCTTCTTACCAAGTCACCTAACCTCTTGGATCTCTCCGTGTAGGATTGTCCTAAAGCAACGGCTAATCCCAAAAGGATAGAGGATTTACCAGCACCATTAGGCCCACAGATGATATTTAGGCCGGGTTTAAGCGGTATTCTGCTGTACTTATGGCTCATGAAGTTTTCAAGTACGATTTCCTTTATGAGCACCATCAATAATGTCTCTTCGATAAATCAAATTCAGGCCTTTTTGAGAATTTCCATCAGTTGCTTGGCGTTCTCGTACATGGCGTAGTTATTGAACATGCAGTAAACAGTTTCATGTTCTTTCTCGAGTTTCCTCAGCCTGTTGGCTAGTTCCTTCAGTTCTGTCTGCGTGTATGTGTAGTTGTAATCGTATTTTCTTGGGTTCAGCCCATGAAGCCTTATGTACGAAACAGGATGGTCAGAAACAGGCTCTCTTCGCATTAGGTCGACCACGTGTATCAAGTCTAGCTCCTTACAAAGTTTCTTTACCTCTCCCAAGTGGTCAACCCAGTCGCCACGTGGCTCCCATGCCAGAAGGAGTTTACCGCGATTGATTTCAGAGAAAAACTTCCGTAGATTTCTAACATTCTCCGAACTGTAGTTAAAGGTTGGAGGACATTGGATTACACATATTTCGGCTCTCAGGGCCTCACAGATTTCCTTGGTTCTCTCCCATGCCTGAAAGTTCTCTTCTGTGGGCTTGAGAAATCCATACCTGTCCTTACTCTCCGCGGTCACCTTGATTCCACTCCTCTTCCAAGTGGGACTTGTAGGAGGATGTGTGATTGCTTGGAAGGCCTTGCAGGTGAATTCAAAATTCTCTGGCACTTCTTTTCTCCATTTTTCGGCAGTTTTTGGCATCGGGAGTTTGTAGAAGGTCTGCTGAACCTCCACCAGCTTGAACTCCTTGCTGTAAGCTTTCAGGCCACCTCGGTAGAATCCCCATCCACAACAACCCACCTTAATCATCTTCTTACATTTAACTCAATTGCCAAGTATTTCAAGGATGCTAGCCCAACTTCTGGGAAAGCTCATCAATTTTTTAAAGCAATTCAGCAATTTGCTTGGACGCTAATCTATATCTAATCTTTCTCCCTTCTCTCTTACATTTCACTAGCCCACACTTCCGGAGAAGTTGCAGGTGATGAGAAACTAATGACTGTTCTGCCTTCAAGGCTTTTATGATGTCGCAGACGCAAAAATCGCCTTTTCTTAATATCCACAAAATCTCAAGACGTCTTCTGTCACCTAGGCACTTAAGTAAAGCGAGCTGACGCGGCGAAATTTCCGGTACATCATGCCTCTCATCCACAGGTGCACCCCCTAGAACCTCCGGAGTCCACTATATTATGGTACTCCTTCTTCCAGCATCGTTACATATCCAGATATTCCCTAGCTCCCGGTGGAAAGCGAAGAGAAGTGAAACACCTTTTTTTACCACATATTTCACATCCTGCTTCTTCGCTTACCATCCTTCTTCCCTCAACTTCTTCATGATTTTCCTCATCTCTTCAATCGTGGGAAAGCTGATTGCTCCAACGGGGCAGAGCTGAGCGCACGCGCTGCACCCCACCACACAGTTGTATGGGTTTGCCACCTCGGGATGGGGCCTGTCACTGTCTACCCATTTGTAAACCTGATGCTTACAGAAATTGAAACAAGTCTTGCAGCCCGCGCATTTCTCGTGGTCTACCCTTGGGAACCAAGGAATCTTCTCTCGTGGAATGGGTTTCATTTCTGTTGGGTCGTTAGTCTTTGGATGGTGTCTCTCACTTTTTCCATGGCGGCACTTGTCGATAGGTTCCTAAGATCGAGGGGTATTGCCTGACTGTCGAAGTCGCAGCCAGCTTCCTGAAAAACCTTTGAAAACAACTTGCGCTGCATTTTTGGATCGCAGGCACCGATGACGTAAGTGACTCCGGGCTTCAGCACATCTCTCCAAAATCGGTCGCCGTCGTCCACGCACAGCTGTGGGTGCACGATGGTATATTCTACATCGAGTTCGTTTCTGACGTAGTTTAACAGTTGCCAGACATTCAAATCCTTAAAGCCCGGGGCACTCGCCAGTACAAACGCACATCACGAAGCGTGGCTTGCCCGACATCATGGATGAACATTTATTCATGTATTTAAGCTTTTCCGATCAAAATTGCATGAACACTTCAAAATCAGGTAAGTACCAGCTACTCCCCCACTGTGCTACGCATGCCAAGGAGCTAATAATTGTCGCTACATGTGATGGCGCTGCTACCGTGGCAGGTGAGTAATGAGGGCCAAAACATTACCAAACTTGGTTAGGATGTGCTGTCTCTCAGCCGTTGCCGCCGGGAGCAAGACGCACTTGGATATCTTCAAGAACGCTAAAGTATTATAGCAATTAATGGGTGCCAGCTGACGTGTGCTTCAAACGTGCTCAGGCAGAGGGGGATAAACATAGCATACGAAATGGTGGTAGCCAAGGAAGGAGTTGATAAACTCCCCTCTTTGGATTTCATAGATGAGGTAGAGAGGATAGCAGACAAAATATCCAGAGAATTCCTCTCTAAATTTCAATTATCTGGAAGTTCCAACTCCAGTCAGAGCGGGAGTGTCGAATAATCTTGGGGGTTAACCTGCGCGAGGCAGACGGAAGTAATCAGATTATTCGATTGAAATGTGCGGGCCAAGGAGTTGGAGTCCTTGAGCAATTATATGTACCTCGTGAAACTGTGTTCTAGATTCAACACTATTTGTTTGATATCTTCCTCTTTCTTGCGGCGAGAATGTCGCACGGGAGATACAGGATTTTTCCTATCTGGGCCTTTGGTTCGATTTTTTCTATTTCGCTAAGTGGTAATCGGATAAGATAATGATCACAGTATTTCCTAGGATCGTACAGGGGATCTTCCAAGTATCGTCTGTTTGGAATCCACTTCTTCTTAAGAGGACCACCCATTCTTCCCTTGAAGTAGAAGTACACTTCGTCGTTCTCCTCTAGCTCATAAACTAGGGCTAGGGCACCCCCAATGACGGCGACATCATTTTTGAACATTCCTTCCGGGTAGGGTGAAAAAGGAAGTTTGCACTTCGCTATGAAAGGTCGGAGTCTGGCTGCCAATTCCCTCACCTGCTGATCGCTGAGGTTTCCAAAGAAACTCTTCTTCCCATAAAGTCTGGCGTCCAGCTGATAAAGTGCCAGGCTGAGCTTATCTGGCAGTTTTCTGGACCAAGGCCACCTAAAGCCAAATTTTAGCACCCGATGCTGTTTCCGTAATTTCTCTAACCTCTCCTCGAAATACTCAATTTCTCGTAGCACTCTGTCTGGAAGTTTCATTACCAGCTGGTGAGTGAGTCGACTATTCTGTTGTATTCCCTCAAGTCTCTCAATAATCTGGCACTCATCGCCTTGTACTCATCTCGCTCCCTCTGTAATTCTAGGATTTTATTTCGAAGCTCCCTAATTTCCTTAAGAGCTTGCCTGTACTTCTGCTCAAGTTCTCTTGTTCTAGCCTCCAAAGCTTCGCAGCGAGCCCTGTATTCACTGTTTTCACTGAGCTTCTCCTTCAGGCTTTTGAGAAGTTCCAACCTGCTTCTAGTTTGTCTGAGTTCCTCGTCAATATTTCTCAGCGTTTCCCTACTTCCTCTTCTTTCCATGAATCCTCAAGACGCGGGGATTTTTAACCACTTTCAGCAATTCATCTGTAAGCCTGTTATATTGATAAAGCTGTTCCGCGAGGGCGGCTGTTTTTAGTTTGCACTTTTTACAGACCGCTTGATGGTTGTTGAGCTTGGCCTTCAAATTCTCGTTCATTTTCTTATACTTCGCCAGTTCAGTTTTCAAGGCTCTCACTTTAGCTTCATATTCGGCTAATCTCCTTTCATAATCCGCAATCCTTTCCACGATGCTGGTGAAAACCACCCTAACCTTATCCTGTCCGCTAGCTTTCGCCATTATAAAGTTCGCTTTTAAGATATCTAACTTTGACTCTTTTGCATCAGTGAGGTTTTCTTCATGATACTTTCTAGGATGCTCAGTCCCTTTCGGTATTCTTCCAACTCCTTCTCTTTTTGTCTCACGCGTTCCTGATATCTTTTCAGTCTGGCACGTGAGAGTTGCAGTTTCCTCTTCAGTTGCTCGATTTCAGCTTGACGTGTTTTTTCAAGCTCGAGCAATTCGCTCTTCAGTGTTGAAAGTTCATCTCCCAGTTCCTTGTTGATTTGTTGTGTTTCTCTAAGTTTCTCAATAGATTGTTGCAGCTGTTGTTCTAGCATCTTACATCTCTCTTTGTATTTCTGGTTTAACAACGCTAGTCGTGTGATTTCTTTCTTTGTTTCTTTCTCCAGCTGCAGGATTTGTTCTTTCACTCTTTCTGCAGGTTCGTTGAGCGTTTGTTCGTATTCCCCCAACGCTTTCTCCAACTGCTCAATTCGGATCTTTAAGAGCTCATGTTCTTCTTTCAATCTTTTGTTTTCTTCCCGTAGTGCTCTCAGCTTTTCCCGTAGGGTTTTTTCGGTCTCCTTAAGCTTTTTGTGGACTTCTCTCCATCCGCCCATCACGACCTTTCTCGGTGATAATATCTGATTAATTGGCGAAACGGGGATACTGGTGCGGGGGGAGGGATTTGAACCCTCAACTTTCGGATACCCGCCCAACCTGGTCTTCAGTTTTGCCCCCTGGGTCCGACACTCTCCCAGGTTGAGTTACCCCCGCTTATCCAAAACTTAATGCGTTTTAAATTTATCCCCAATCTCTGATGGAAGCTTTGGTGATAATTGACATGATAAGAGACTTCGTGACGGGCAAGTTTGGATTTGAGGAAGCCCGCAGGATTGTTCCCCGGCTTCAGCGGGTTCTCGCCAAAGCTCGCGAAAAGCACATACCAGTTTTCCACGTTTGTGATTCGCACAAGTTGGGAGATTTTGAACTATCAGTATGGGGAGAACATGCTATGGAGGGAACTTTGGGTGCGGAGGTAATTCCAGAATTAGCACCAACTTGTGATGAATACATAATCAAGAAAAGAACCTATAGCGCTTTTTACGAGACCGAGCTAGAAAGACTTTTGAGAAATCGGGGAGTAACTCATCTCGTTTTAGCAGGAGTAGTCACTGATATATGTGTTAAACACACAGCAGCGGATGCTTTCTTTAGGGGCTTTAAGATAACCGTTCTCTCCGATTGTACCGCGTCGCCTCACGAGCGTTCACATGTGGAGAGTCTTGAGTACATGAAGAGAATCTACGGGGCAAAAATCTTGAGTTCCGAGGAGCTGTTGGAGGAGTGGAAATGAAGTTTCACACTGCCAGTCCAGAGGAGATAAAAAAGGGCTTAACCACCGATATCTACTTTGTAAGAACCAAGGAAATTTTAGAAAAGAAGGGGATTAAACCGAGGGCACTAGCTGAGGTAACGTGTGGGAAACTTCCTCGCGATTGGAAGTGGGGAGTTTTGTGCGGGGTCGAGGAAGTTGCGAATCTTTTTGAGGGACTACCTGTGGATGTGTACAGCCTTTCAGAAGGCACTATTTTTTCACCGTATGATTGTAGGGGCGTGAGAGTACCACTCCTGACAATTGAGGGAGTATATCCTGATTATTGCCTGTATGAGACTCCAATGCTTGGACTGTTGTGTCAGGCCTCGGGAGTGGCTACGATGGCTGCTCGTATAAGAAAACTGGCTTGGGGAAAGCTTCTCATAGCTTTTGGCATAAGGAGAGCACACCCAGCGCTAGCACCCATGCTTGACAGGGCCGCCTATATTGCAGGTTTTGATGGGGTTTCTAGTCTGATAGGTGCCCAGACCATTGGTAAGAAACCAATGGGAACAATGCCACATGCTCTAATAATATGTTTCGGTGACCAGGTCGAAGCATGGAAGGCCTTTGATGAGATAATGCCTCAGGAAGTTCCTAGGATTGCATTGATCGACACCTATTATGATGAAAAAACCGAAGCCATCTTAGCTTTGCAAACTCTTGGAAAGAGACTTCAGGGAGTAAGACTGGACACCCCCTCTTCTAGGAGAGGTAACTTCGCTGAACTGGTGAGAGAGGTTAGGTGGGAATTGAACCTCAGGGGGGGCCAACACGTGAAGATAATCCTTTCAGGGGGTATAGATGATTCAAATATCAAGGAACTGGTGGAAGCGGGTGCGGATGGATTCGGCGTAGGGACTTCTATAACGAACGCACCCGTTTTGGACCTCGCCATGGATATAGTTGAGGTAGAGGGGAGACCAGTTGCCAAAAGGGGTAAACTGGGTGGAAGAAAAAAGGTTTGGAGGTGTCAGGACTGTTTGATTACTTTGGTTCTTCGTCCAGAGGAAGCGTCACCCTTCTGTCCTAGTTGTGGAAAGAAAATGTCGGAGATCTTACAGCCTCTTGTTTTGAATGGAAAGCCTTGTAAACTCCCATCAGTGGATGAAATTAGGGCTTACGTGCTTTCTCAACTCGAAAAGATTTCGCTTTAGTTTCTCCAGGGAATTTCTACTTCGTCGGTCCTCCATCTCTGTCTAACGGCACTATCCTCAATGCTGGTTATCTGTCCGTGTTTAAAAGCTAGGATTCCTGTCCAAGCAATCATCGCACCGTTGTCCACGCAGAACTCTTGTGGTGGAACCAAGAATTTTGCTCCATGTTCTCGACACATCAGTTCTAGCATTTCTCTAAGTCTTCGATTCGAGGCTACCCCTCCCGTAAGTACTACTTCCTTCTTTTCAGTGTGGGCGAGTGCTCTTTCGGTTACCTCAACCAGTGCGGCGAAGGCAGTTTCCTGCAAGCTGAAGCAGACATCTTCTAGTTTTTCGCCAGTTTTCACCTTTCTTATAGCTTCTGTCAGAAGACCAGAAAAGGAGAGGTCCATGCCTTTAACCACGTAAGGGAGAGAGATATACTTTTCACCTTTTTTTGCGAGTACCTCTACTTCAGGACCCCCTCCCTTTATTCCCACCTCTCTGGCGAAGGCATCTAGACAATTGCCCACCGAAATGTCCAGCGTCTCACCGAAGACTCTGTATCTTCCAGCGTCAAAAGCGATGATTTGGGTGTTTCCTCCACTCACGTAGAGTACCACCGGATCTTGCGCACCTGTCAACATTTTGGCGATTTCGATATGAGCTATGCAGTGGTTAACTCCGACCAAGGGAAGCCTGTAATAGGAGGACAGGACTCTAGCTGCTGTGGCACCAGTTCTTAAACATGGGCCTAAACCCGGCCCCATGGAGAAGGAAATTAGGCTTAGTTGCGAGAAATTTTTACCTGATATTTTCAAAGCTTCTCTAATCACTTCGGCCGCTACTTCACAGTGGTGACGCGCAGCCTCTCTGGGGTGAATCCCTCCCGTCCCCTTGTAAACACTTGAGACGTTGGCTAGGATTTTACCAGTTTCGTCTACTATTCCAACCCCAAAGGTATGTGCAGTAGATTCTATACCCAAGGCTAGGATAGGACTATTCCGTGTCCGGCGAGCCTCCACCTTCCTCCCACCTTTCGGCTGATAGCTATCCTTTGTCCTTGTTCAAGACAAACGGGATTCTTGAACCTGATTTCGCCACGTTCACCTCTCAGCTTGACGAGTGTTCCTAGACATGTTAAAGTCCCCACTGTTAAAACTAGGGTTTCGTTAAGGGCGAGAGGGGTGGATTTTAGTTCCTCCGCGGTGCCAACCACTCTTTCTAACAGATGTATTTCTAGTTCAGCACTCTGAACGCTTGGAGGGAGTTTTCCAACTTCCCCAACTATTGAGCCCGCCAACCGGTCTGCCTTCGTTAGGCTGGGGTCGAGGAGAGTTCCAACCCCGATTAGTCCACCAGGCCCAGCTTCTTTGAGATCAGCAGTTTCGGCGCGAAGGCTTGCGATTTTGGTGGTTAATGGCTTCCAAGTTCCGTCTATTTCAATTCCTGGCCCGATTTCAATTTCCTCTCCCACTCTGAGTTTCCCCTGCTTGAGAGTTCCTCCCAGTACTCCGCCCTTGAGATTCTCTGGCTCGGTTCCCGGGTAGTTCACATCAAAGGATCTTATAGTAAACATCCTTGTGGGGAGGTTTGGATCCCTAGTAGGGGTGGGTATCTCCCTCTCTATGGCTTCTATGAGTTTGTCTAAGTTGGCTTTGTGGATAGCTGAGACGGGGATGACAGGTGCTTCTGCATAGGGGGTTTTGGAGAGAAACTCTTTTATTTGACGATAGTGCTCTAGGGCTTTTTCTTCTGACACCAACTCAATTTTATTTTGGGCTACTACAACTCTTTTCACTCCGGCAATCTGAAGTGCCATTACGTGTTCCCTTGTTTGCGGCTGTGGACATGGTTCATTTGCAGCGATTACAAGAACGGCTCCATCCATCACCATTGACCCAGACAAAGTAGTGGCCATCAGCATTTCATGGCCTGGGGCATCGACAAAGGAGACCCTTCTCTGAAATTTGGTTGGGGAGGCACAGTATGGGCACTTCGTTTTAGTGGAATACCGATTGCAGGAAGTACATTTGTAGAAGGAGACATCCGCAAAACCTAGCCGAATGGATATGCCTCTCTTTAGCTCCTCGCTGTGAGTATCGGTCCACTTCCCCGTTAACGACGCTGTTAGAGTGGTTTTTCCGTGGTCAACGTGTCCCACCATTCCGATGTTCACAACTGCCTGCATCAAACTCTGCTCCTAGCTTCAAAAGTGATTAAGACGAAGGCTTCAGCAATTCCTCAATGGACTGTCCTCCATACTTAACGATTTTTGTGTTTATCTGTACGATTACCTCTGAGATGGTGTTACCGCGAACCTTCTTTCTCCTTCGCTCACCTTTCTTTCGGGGACGATAACCCGGACCCGTAGCGAGCAACACATCGTGTCTTCCTGTTCCTGTGATATCTGGTCTCATAGGGAAACCGTCCCTGTCTGTTCCTCCCGTAATCTGGAGTTCGTAGCCTACAAGTCCTACAATTCCACCATCAAAGGTGTCTCCTATCTTTAGTCCGATGAGTCTTCTTGCCTGAGGATCTTTAACCTCAACCTTGTATGTTTTTCCAGTTTTTGGGTCCGATATGTTGACTTTGAACATTTACATCACTCCATAACCTGTCTCTATCTTTCTTTTAATTTTCACTATCTCTTCCAACACTTCTAAGGCATCACTTGGAAGCAGAGAAGAGAGCTCTCCCCTGAGTGCCAAGGCATGATTGCGGGGAATGTCGGAGTAAAGTATCGATCCCTCAAAAAGATTCCTCCCCACTATCCCTCCCTCAATGGAAATGGCAACCTCTTGACCTTTCCTAGCCTCTGGTAAACTCCTTTTCTCACTCTGGATTTCTTTCACTGTTCCTACCTCTCGTGCTTCTTCGTTCATGAGTGGAAACTTAGGCCTGAGGATTCCGCCAAGAATTTCAACCCCTACGATGGCTGGCTCACTTCGACGAAAGATATACCCCGGTTTCACCCTCAACTTTACGGGTAAAATCAGGTTTTCGAGTTTCTTCCTCCTCAGTTCCTCACCTTTTTCAAGTCTCCACTTCTCAAACTTCTCCACTAACCTGTAAATGATGTTCTCTTCGAGAATGGTAACCCCCAATCTCTCTGCTTCCGTTCTCGCGTCGGACAAAACCTTTACATTGAATGCCAAAATTATTCCGAGGGTGGGATCACTCTTCCCTACCACAGCAGCTTCTGCCACATCCCTTTTGGAGACATCTCCCACATCTGCCAGTCTTATAGGTATGTTCTTCGATGAAAGGAGGTTCTCGAGTGCCTCTAGCGAGCCAAGCGCATCGGCTTTGAGTACCACTCCATCTACCTCAGATTTTATTCTGAGTCTTTCGAGTTCCGCCTGCATTTCCTTCCACAGCTCGTGAGCCTCCTCTTCTCTAGTGATTCCCCAGAATGGTGCTCCAGCTACCACCCCCTCTAGATTAGGGGCAGCTACCTTTATTCCAGCCGCGGCAGAAACCGATTCTACTCTTCTGAACTTTTTTTCGGGATCCCTTATTTCATCCAAAGGCATGGGCTGTAGAATAGCTCTCACGGTGGAAATTATCACCCTATCTAGCCCTCCTACCGCAAACATATCCCCACGTTTAAGACAACCATCGTACAGAATAACATCTAAGGTTTTTCCCAAGCCCACTTCCTCCTTTACCTCCAAAACAGTTCCTCTCGCTGGTCCCGGTTTAACCGAAAGCCATTTTTGTAAAAATCGCTGGGCAAGACCTGCCAAAACGAGCAGTACCTCAGCTATGCCTTCCCCGGTTTTAGCGCTGAGGGGAATGATGCACACTTGTTTGGTGAAATCGGTTACTCTGTCAAATCTTTCGGAGTCAAATCCAAGCTCATGGAGTTTTCCAACTATCTCGTACACTTTTTCTTCTAGTTCACCAATAACCTCGGGTCGCTGAATTTTCAGACTCTCAAGAAGACTCGAACTTCCAGAGGTCTTCCAGCCCGTAATGGTATCTATCTTATTGGCTGCTAGGAGGAAGGGAGTCTTGTAGGCTTTCAAAATGTTTATCGATTCTAATGTTTGAGGCATAAATCCTTCTCTGACGTCAACCACTAAAATTGCTAAATCGGCGAGAGCACCTCCTCTTTTTCTAAGATTAGTGAAGGCTTCGTGTCCAGGCGTGTCTATGAAGAGGAGTCCTGGAATGCTGAGATTAATTTTGAACTTCTGGAGCAACGGGCCGCAGATGTTTTTGATGGTTTCTACCGGAACCTCACTTGCTCCGACATGTTGAGTGATTTGTCCGGCTTCTCTTTCCGCCACCGTAGTTCCTCTAATCCGATCAAGAAGGGTAGTTTTACCATGGTCCACATGTCCCAGTACCGAAACGATGGGTTGACGCATCATTCAAACCTTAAGTTACGGGTTCAAACCCTTGTGTAATGGAGCAGAATTAAAGCAAAATTAGAGAAAGTAGCGATGCCAAGATATCCTGAAGGCGTTTCTGAAGTCAATCTCCTTTCGGCCGGAGACAAAGAGTTAAGGCGAATTAGTCAGGAGCTAGGGCTTAACCTAAACCTACAGGAGATGAGGGCATGTAAGCAATATTTTTCAAAGCTCAGCAGAAATCCTACGGACGTTGAAATGCAAACCATCGCTCAGACCTGGTCGGAACACTGTTTTCATAAAACTTTCAAGGGAGAGGTGGAGGTTAGAGGAAGAAAGTTTAGGCTCTTTAAGGATTTTATCGAGAGAGTCACGAGGGAATTGTCTCCCTCTTGGTGCTTCTCCGTCTTCGAGGATAATGCAGGATTAATCGAGTTCGAGGAAAATTATCTAATAGCGGCAAAAGTGGAAACTCACAATCATCCTTCTGCAGTTGAACCATTTGGTGGCGCCGCGACAGGTATTGGGGGAGTGATTAGGGACATTTTAGGAGTTTGGGCAAAACCTATTGCCTGTATTGATGTTTTGGGTTTCGGTCCATTGGATTACTCAGGATCTCTTCTTCTAGGAATCAAACATCCCAGATACATCTTTAGGGGGGTGGTGGCAGGGATAGGTCATTACGGAAACAACATGGGTATACCGACGGTAGCAGGAGCCATATGGTTTGACGAGTCCTATATTGGAAATCCGGTGGTTTACTGTGGATGTGTGGGAATTGTTTCTAAGGAGGAATACAAGAAAAATGCGAGAGCGGGAGATCTTCTAGTCCTGGCAGGTGGTAGGACAGGTTTGGATGGAATTCATGGGGTTACCTTTGCTTCGACCGAGCTTAGAGACGAGCTCGAGGAATTAAGATCAGCGGTTCAAATACCGGATCCCATTGAGGAAGAGAAGCTGAGGAGAGCCATTCTTGACATTCGCAGTCAACGGTTAGCATCAGCCATTACCGATTTAGGGGGAGGTGGTCTTTCCTGCGCTGTGGGAGAAACTGCCAAGAAGTTTGGATGCGGAGCTAAGGTTAGGCTTGATCGTGTACCATTGAAGTATCCCCATATGCTACCCTGGCAAATCTGGATTTCGGAGTCGCAGGAGAGAATGCTTCTTTGCATTCCACAACAGAACATCAGGAAAGCACTTGAGATTTTCTCAAAAGAGGAAGTAGAAGCCACAGTCATAGGGCAGCTGGAGAGGGGGAACACTTTGAAGGTACAGTGGAAAGGCGAGGAAGTTGCGAAGCTTGATTTAGATTTTCTTTTTTCTCCGCCACTTGTTAGGAGGAAGGCATCACCGAAACGTATCAAACTAGAAGAACCTACCTTCCCAGAGCCCGGGAACTTAAAGGAAATTCTTCTGAGAATGCTTTCCTCTGTGAATATTTGTAGCAGAGAGAGCGTAGTGAGAACGTATGATCATGAGGTTCAAGGAAATACCGTGCTAAAACCATTGCTCGGAGAATGGGCGGGTCCCTCCGACGCAGCAGTTCTGAAACCTTTGAAAGACTCCAAGAAAGGAGTAGTCGTTTCATGCGGGTTTAATCCACGTTACGGTAAGATTGACCCCTACTGGATGGCAGCTCTTTGCATAGAGGAGGCAATTAGAAATAACGTTGCAGTTGGTGGAAAAAGAATTGCCCTGTTAGACAATTTCACGTGGGGGAACCCAGAGAAGCCTGAGCATCTCTGGACTCTTCTGAGGTGCTGTCAGGGATGCTACAAGTTTGCGAAGGCCTTCGGGACTCCCTTCATTTCTGGAAAAGACAGCCTTTACAATGAGTCTCCTCTCGGTCCAGTGACTCCAACTTTACTCATAACAGCGGTCGGGATAATCGACGACATCTCAAGAGTAGTTACCCTAACCTTGAAGAGAAAAGGAGACCCTATCTATCTAGTTGGGATGACTTATCGTGAATTGGGCGGATCTGAATATTATGCCTTGAGGGGAGAGTTGGGCAGGAGCGTTCCCAAAGTTAGAATCAAAGAGGCAAAGGGAAATCTTGAATTAGTGAGAAAGGCCATCGAGGAGGGACACGTTGTGGCCTGCCATGATCTCTCGGAGGGAGGACTAGGAATAGCCGCCGCCGAAATGGTTATTTCCAGTAACTTGGGGATAGAGCTAGAACTGCAGCAAGTACCTACTGATTTCATCAGCAGAGACGACTTTATCCTTTTCTCGGAGTCTGCGAGCAGGTTCCTACTCGAAATCAGAAAAGAGAAAGAGAGCGAATTCAAGGAACTGGCTGAAGGAAAGGCGGCGAGGGTAGGAGAGGTGATTTCTGAATCTTTTTTGCGAATCTATGGACTAGAGGGAAGGGCATATGAGTGGGAGACAGGAGAACTGAGGAGAGCTTGGAGAAGGGAACTATGAAGGTTTGTGTCATGAGGGCACCGGGAACTAACTGTGACGAGGAAACTAAACTCGCTCTCGAGGCCTCCGGACTGAAGGCGGAAATAGTGCACGTCAACATGTTGGATTCTAGACCAGTTTACGAAGCAATGGTAGTACCGGGTGGATTTTCCTACGGTGACCATATTCGGGCCGGGTCAGTGCTGGCTAAGAAAACGGAGAGGATCCTCTATGCATATGCTGATGCCGGAAGGCCGATTTTGGGGATTTGCAATGGTTTTCAGGTCTTGGTTGAAGCAGGACTTCTACCTGGCTGGGAAAGAGGATGCCCGCAGGTGGCGCTAGGTACTAACGATTCGGCCAGATATGAATGTAGGTGGGTCTACCTCAGGCTCGAAAAAAGTAAGAACATATTCACCGCAGGATTGGAGGAGGGAAAGGTTTTACATCTTCCTGTAGCTCACTCGGAAGGGAAGTTCTTGCTCCGTAGTCGTGAGGATTTTGAAAGGTTGGTGAGAAGGGGACAGCTTGTTTTTCGATATTCTGATAGGGAAGGTAGAATCGCGGGGGGGAAATATCCTCTTAATCCAAACGGGTCTCAATTCGATATAGCAGGAATCTGCGATTCCACAGGAACCATCTTTGGTCTCATGCCTCACCCTGAGCGTGCTTATTGGGGGTGGCAGCTCGTAGGATGGGAGGAGGGTCGAGAAGTGGGTGATGGGAAAATCATTTTCGATGCGTTGGCAAGTTTTCTGAGGGGTAAGATATGATGGGAAAGGTGGTCCTCATCATGGGTTCAAAGGCTGATGAAGAATTTGCGCGACCGATAGTGGAAGGCATCAAAGAGGTTGGGTTACCATGCGAGGTATACGTGTGTTCAGCCCACAAGAACCCTCAAAAATTGCTGGAGATATTGAAATCTTACGAGCATGAGACGGGAGTCGTCTTCATAACGGTGGCAGGTAGGTCAAATGCCTTGTCAGGAGTGGTGGATGCTAACACCAAACACCCGGTTATCGCATGTCCTAACTTGAAGGGGGAGTTCGCACCGTTTGACCTTTTCTCCTCCTTGAGGATGCCAACTGGAGTAGCTCCTCTTGTGGTGTTGGATCCACAAAATGCTGTACTTGCTGCACTGAAAATCCTATCCCTTTGTTGTGAAGAACTCGGCAAAAAAGTAGGCGACTTGCAGGCCAAGTTTAAGCAGTAGGAAAGATTTTTAGTCACCGTTGGAAGACTCGATGGATTGCCGTGATAAGTGTGGAGTCTTTTTAGCATGTGATCTGGGGGGAGGAGATGTAGCGTTGAAGCTCTATTGGGGGGCGATTTCGCAGAATCACAGGGGCCACCACTCACATGGTTTTCTGACCTTCGATGGTGAAATCTACAGCTATCACGGATTAGGTTTGGTTCCCTCGCTCAGAAGGTTTATTTCAGAAGGCTTGCCCGAGAGACTAAAGGGGAACAGAGGTATTGCTCATGTTAGATACGCGACATCAGGGGGAGGAGATACGGAGGCACTCTTGCGGGAGGCGCAGCCATATCGAGTGGGACAGATTGCAGTGGCTTATAATGGTAATCTCGTAAATGCGTACAAGCTTAAAGTAGAGTCTGGTGCCAGCTGCGAGGTCGAATCAATGGGAAGAAAAATTTTAGAGAAAATGGATGGGGGACTTCTCGCGGGAGTGGAGAACTTTATCAAATCGGCGGAGGGTGCGTACTCTGTAGTGGGTATAACGGATCGAGGAGAAGTGTTCGCTTTTAGAGATCCGTTTGGTATTAGACCACTTTGCTGGGGAAGAGAAGGAGATTTTTTCGCTGTTTCCTCTGAAAGTGTTGGGCTCGATATAAACGGAGTGCCCTTCCAAGCAGAGGTTAAGCCCGGAGAACTTATGATTTGGAGAGAGGAGGGTCTTGAAAGAATACAAGTAGTAGAGTCCCCTCGCAGGGCTCTTTGTGCTTTTGAATTTGCATATGTTGCTCGACCTGATTCTATTCTAGATGGGGGGAAGCCAGTTTACAAGGTCAGAGAAGAATTCGGGAGAAATCTAGCCCGAGAATATCCAGAGGAGGCAAAGAAAGTCGACGTAGTAATTTCCATACCAGAGACCGGTGACGATGCAGCATTTGGATTTCACGAAGAAACAGGGATTCACTGGGAAAGAGCGGTGAGAAGGCACCGGTTCATCGTGGATAGAGCCTTCATCTCTGCTCCTAACCAGAGAGAGCTCATCCTTTCCAAGAAGATAAACGTTTTGAAGGAAATCAAGGGTAAAAGGGTGGCGGTCATAGATGACAGCATAGTAAGGGGGGACACTTCCAGAAAAATAGTCAGACAAATAAGGGAGGCAGGAGCAACTGAGATTTATCTCTTCATAACCTTCCCCAAAATTATTGCACCGTGTTTCTATGGGATTGACATGGCAACGTTTGGGGAATTGGCTGCAGCCAAGTACACTGAGGAGGAGATTGCACGGATGGTTGGGGCAGATAGGGTTTGCTATCAATCACTGGAGGGTTATGTCAGGGCAACAGGGTTAAGAAAGGAAGATTTGTGTTTAGGTTGTCTAACATGCGAATATCCAACCCCCCTAGCGCAAAAAATGGCAGATCTTGGTCGCAGGCGATTCTTGGCGGGAGAGAGTGAGAGAGGTAGAATTTATGAAACGGTTCTGGATTTTTAGTTTCCTCTCAGTTTTTGAAGTTTCTCCACACTTCTCTTGATGTACTCGGGAAGGGCGATATCCTCTCTATGCCTGAGAGGACCGTCGATTTTTCTGATCGCCGAATAGGCTATCTCCCTTGCTTCTTGCAGATTTTCACCTATTCCAACGCATGCAACAGTTCTGGAATGGAGAGCGTAGCACCCATCTTCCCTGAGTTCCATGGCACCGGGGTAAATTCTCAAGCGATCCCCGAATTTTTCTTTTAATTTTTCAGCCTCGCCAAGATCAACCTTTGCTGGTCCGGTATAAGTGGCGTATCCTCCATAGGAGAGAGGAGTGGCGTATACCACAACACTTGCCAATTTTTCGAACTCCAGTCTAGGGAGGTTACCTTCCAACCATTTGAAACAAACCTCGACAAAATCTTGCTTTAAAAGTGGGAGGATGTTCATCACCTCTGGATCTCCCCACCTACTGTTTATTTCGAGAATCTTTACACTCTCTTTTCCGATAATATACCCCACGTACATCACTCCTCTAACTTCAGGATTGTTTTCTCCTCCCTTAAGTGCTCGATGCACGCGTTCTCCAATTTCTATCGCCTGTTCCCAGTCACGTGGCGTCATAAAGGGAAGAATCTCTCCACGGTCTTTATAGGATCCCATTCCACCAGTATTTGGACCCAAATCCCAGTCGAATGCTCGCTTGTAGTCACGGACAGCAGGTGTCGGGATTAGGTTTCTTCCATCGGTGAGGAACTGCAGTGAGAATTCCTCTCCTTCTATTTTTTCCTCGACGATTACCCTTCCTCTCCTTAGATTTGGGAGAAAGAAATCTTCGAAGGCTTCTTCTCTGGAGTTGAAATGATCTCCCCATACTCCTACACCTTTACCGGTGGCCGGTGTATCCGGTTTTATTGCAACTTGTTCTCCAATTTCGTCCAGCCAATGATAGAACTCCTCTTTCGCCTCTCTCTCTGAATAAAGAAGGGAAGAATCAAACACCTTGAATTTTGGATTTGCCTGAGGGAAGGCTCGCTGTATCAATTCTCTCTGCTCCACCTTACTTCGCTCAATGAAATACTTCTGGGTTGGGCAAATCATCTTTATCCGAGTCTGGTTTTCAATGGCATCTCTAACTCCCTCGATACCAGGACCTTCTGGTCCTAAGATTCCGAAATATATTTCATTCTCATGCTTTTTTGCAAACTCTACAATTTCTGGCACTTTGAGTCCTGGAATTACTACATGTTTCCCTCCCGTCAACTGACATAGCTTAAGATTGAAGGGATTCCGCTGTTTATCTACGATGAAAAGCCTTACTTTGGTGTCGCTCTTGGCTAGAGCCTCGGCGATGCAGGTGCACCGGCTTCCGTAGCTTATTACTAGGACACCTACTCCCATTCGTTCACCATTACATAAGGTCCTTTAATCCAGTTTTCCCCTCTCTTGTGATAAACTTCGGACTCTCTGTCCATGGCTAAACATCCTGTGGAAAGAAGTTCCAAGGCCTTTCGGTATGCGGGACCATCACATTTTAGCTTCATAAGTTCTTGTTGCTCTTTTGCATTTCTGTTTTCAAAGGGCAGGGGTTGGGAAACGCAGAGAATGGGTCCGTGGTCGACATCCTCGGTCATAAGATGGATTGTCGATCTCGTGAACTTCTCGCCACACTGAAGTTGCTTTTCGACAACATGCAATCCAGCATATTTTCTCCTTCCGCCTTCCATAATCCGAAGGTCTGCAGGATGTACGTTCAGAACCTTATTGGGGAAGGCCTCGAGAAAACAGGTGGTCAGGATGTACATGTAACCAGAACATGCTATTATGTCAGGTTGCCATCTGGAGGCAATACGAGCAAGTTCTTGATCGTATTCTTTTCTTCGTTCCATATCTGTCAGAGGTTTATTTCCGTAGAATTCTCGGATGTCCAAAACTTCGACAGTTACTCCGAGTTTCTCCAGCTTTTGTATGCCAGAGGCATTCTTGCTAGAGGAAATCGCGCCCACCACCTCGTAATCTTCGGAAGAAAGCATGAAGGGTACAGCACTAGCACCTCCTGAGAACAAAGCCACCACCTTCATCTTTCGATCAGGTTTTGGAGCGTAGAGTAGCTGAAGATCACCCTTGGATGCTTGACTCATCTTCTTTTATCCCTTCAAAAAGGAAAGGCAAGCGGGAACTATTTAAATCATGCAACTTATTCTCTTAAATGTCCAAGCCGCACCTGAACCTGATAACGATGGGCCATGTAGACCACGGCAAGTCCACACTACTTGGTAGAATGCTGTATGAACTTGGACTGTTTCCTGAAGAGGAGATTAAGAAACTCGAAGCAACGGGTGACAAGGGTAAGACCTTTAAGTTTGCTTGGCTCCTGGATGACCTCAAGGAAGAGAGGGAGAGGGGTCTAACCATTGATTTGGCGCACCGCAGATTCGATACAGATAAGTATTACTTCACCCTCATCGACGCTCCAGGTCACAGGGACTTCGTCAAGAACATGATAACAGGAGCGAGTCAGGCTGATGCGGGAGTCTTGGTAGTGGCGGCGGACGATGGTATAATGCCACAGACGAGGGAGCATGCCGCACTGGCTTTCACCATGGGAATTGGTCAACTTGTGGTAGTTATCAACAAGATGGATTTAGTTGACTACAAGAAAGAAGTCTTTGAGAAACTTAAGAATGAAGTAACAGAGCTTTTGAGAGCGGTGGGATATAGAAATCCCGAAAAGTTTCCCTTTGTCCCCACGGCGGCTTTCTATGGTGAGAATGTTACCAAACCCAGTTCCAAGATGCCTTGGTATAGCGGACCTACTTTCCTTCAAGCCTTGGATACTTTCAACGTGCCTCCCAAACCTCTTGACAAACCTCTCAGAATCCCAATTCAAGACGTTTATTCTATCACCGGGGTGGGAACTGTTCCAGTGGGGAGGGTCGAGACAGGTGTTCTGAAGGAGGGTGACACAGTAGTATTCGAGCCAGCTGGCAAGACTGCGGAAGTGAGATCTATAGAGATGCACCATGAGAGGATACCCAAGGCGGAGCCTGGTGACAACATCGGATTTAATGTTCGAGGTCTAGCGAAGACTGACATAAGGAGGGGAGATGTGGCAGGACATCCAAACAATCCTCCGACCGTGGTAAGGGAATTCACGGCCAGGATTTTCGTTATCCAACACCCCACCGCCATCGCAGCCGGTTACACTCCGGTTTTCCATGTTCACACGGCCACCTGTGCCTGCAGAATTGAGGAAATCATAAATAAGCTTGATCCAAAAACGGGAGCGGTTCTGGAGGATCATCCAAAGTTCATTAAGAAGGGGGACGCAGCCACAGTTAGGGTGGTTCCGACAAGACCTCTGGTGATAGAAAAGGTTTCAGAATTCCCACAGCTGGCGAGATTTGCCATAAGGGACATGGGTATGACCATCGCTGCTGGTGTCTGTATTGACCTCGTAAAAGCAAAGTAAGGGTTCTTGAAAGCCCAGCTAAAGCTTCTGAGCACCGATTATAAACAGTTGGAGGAGGTTTGCAAGCAAATAAAGGAAATCTTGGATAGAATGGGAGTGGAATACTCGGGACCAATTCCCTTACCCACCAGAAGAGTAGTGATTCCCGTGAGAAAAACCCCCTGTGGAGACGGAACCGCCACTTGGGACAAATGGGAGATGAGGATTCACAAGCGTCTCTTTTACATTCAGCCGGACGATAGGGCACTCAGGCAAATAATGAGGCTACCAATTCCCGATGTGGTTAGGCCAGAGCTTAGGCTAAAGTAGTTACAGTTTCTCGTCCAAGATTTTAGGGCCGGGGTAGCCTAGCCTGGTAAGGCGCACGCCTTGAGAGCGTGTGGCCCTTCGGGCCTCAGGGGTTCAAATCCCCTCCCCGGCGCGCGTCGTCTTAACTATTCTGTCTAAAACCAGTATTCCGTAGATCCCAATGAAGACACCCACAAAAACATCCGTTAGAAAATGAACACCACAGTATACCCTTGAAAACCCCATCAGGCAGGCGAAGAGAAGCAACGTGGCTCTCAGAAACGGGGATGCTGCCTGTAAGAACCAAGGTGTTACAAAACCAAATGCGGTAACAGTGTGCCCAGACGGAAAACTGTAGTCCTTAGTCGGCCAACCGATTGGCTTTATCCGGTTATCTAAGGAGTAAGGTCGCTCCCGGTGCACAAGCGGTTTAAGCACAAGACTTGTGAACATCAAGTCTAGAACAATCCAGCCCAATAGACCTAGGAATGCTGGATACTTGTATTTCGAGGCTTTGCGCCCCGGAAAGATGACGATCAGAAACATACCGGTCCCTACCACATAGTCACCTAGGTTGGTGAAATGCTCAAAGAATTTATCCAGCTGAGAACAACGGTGAGTACTCAGCCACAGAGTAATCTCGAGCTCCCCTATTCTCCAGGCAAGAACGGATGAGACTATCAGAACAAGAGCTGGAACAAGCTTTTTTCTTAGCATAAAAATTGACCGTTACTTAACATAAGGACTTCTTTATTCTCCCAAAGTGTTATCGAGAGGGCCCGTGGTCTAGTGGTATGACACCACCCTTACGAGGTGGGGGTCGAGGGTTCGAATCCCTCCGGGCCCACCTATTTCCTAGTAGTTCCCTGCTCGATGATTTGTTTTAGAACCTTGAAACTTCCTCTAGGTTTTCTTTCCTTACTCCTAAGATCCACGGCACACAAACCAAACTTGTTTCTAAAACCTCTTGCCCATTCGTAGTTATCCAATAGTGACCAGTGAAGATATCCTCGAATGTCATACCCTTCCTCGATTAATCTCTCGACCACGCTTAGGTGTTTTTTGATGAAATCGGGCCTAAGTTTGTCCTCGCTGTCAGAAATGCCATTTTCGGTGATATACAGCTTCTTGCAATATTTCTCCGTTATTTCTACACATCTCGCCAAACCTTCTGGATACACCTCCCAACCGTAATCTTCAGATACAGGATTACCGTCCAGCGAGAAAGCTTCCTTTGCTGAAATCTGTCCTGCACCAAAGAGGGGTAACCTGCGAACTCCACCCAGTACACCATAGCCAGGAACGGGTTGTGGAATGACAGGCAAACCGAAAATTTTCAGGAGAGGGAATACTAGTCCGCGTGTCACAATCCTTGTGTAGTAGTTAATTCCTAGCCAATCTAGTCTCTCCTTTAGACATTCCTCTTCCGTTCTCTTCTTAGGATTAAAGTCAGCATCAAGGTATCCAAAAGAGACAGCTTGTAGGAACCAGTGCACGGAAAGATAGTCCTGAAACTCAGTTGCCTTTTTGTGAATGGGATTTTCTTCCCTTAGCGGATAGGCTGGTGTAATGTTGTATATTAGACCCACCTCAGCTGGTGAGGAGCTCCTTTTTTCCGCTCTTTTTCTGTCGTACCTCTTTATCGCATCATACGCTCTACAATGAGCCAGCAACATATTCAAACCAACCTTCACGAAAGGGAAGCGCGATAGGTGTGGGGCAAGCTTTAGCACGTTCGGTGGGAAACCTATCGGAGTAAGGTAACTTAAAATCACGCCCATAGGTTCGTTGAAAGTGGACCAGTAATCTACTAGGTCTCCGAACTTCCAAGCCATGTAAGCAGCGTACTTGGTGAACTCAATTACCGTTCTATCGTCTAGCCAGCCCCTCGGACCTTTTGTCAACATGCTTTTTCTTGTCGTGAGGGGATCATGAATCCACAGAGGAAGAGTAAAGTGGTTTAAATTGAGAAAAACGGTTATCTCCCTTTCCCTTAGGTCTTGGATTATCTCTCGATATCTCTTCACAGCCTTCTGATTCGCTAGTTCATCCAACTTGTGTAAAGATTCTTCATCTATTTCCACGCGCTTTATCAGTCCATCTTCCCTTTTGACTTCGGCTTCTACGGTATCCGTCGGTTTTGGAAAAATCCTACTCCACTCGGTTGAGAGTCTGAAGGCGTTCAAGCTAAAGTCCTGAAGGAGTTGGTGGTCCTTCCTGAATAAATCCCAATAATTCACTCCGTTCTCTGGAAGGTCCCCGCTTACAATCCTTTTCCTTATATTGTACTCATCATGGACCCAGACCCACCAATCAGAGTTTGTGTCCCAATCCTCCTTCTTACCACCCATTTCGAACTGGAATCCTGAGATGCTAACTCCCCAGAGAAAATTCTTAGGGAAGGGCATGGGTCAGTAAAACTTCCTAACAAGCAGAATACAGGCGATAATTACCGCTGGGATTCCCAAAAGTACCCAAGGAATCTCAGATTTCTTTCCTATCTCTTCTATTCTTCTGAGCGCTTCTTGTGGCGAGAGAGAGGTTATGCTCAGCGTTCCCTCCACTTCGCTAATTGATTGGAGAGCTCTGCCTAGTTCCTCGAAGGAGCCGCCTAACTCAGGAGAGATTTCTCTCCCCACCGTTTTTATCGAAGTTTCGAAGGCAGATAGGATATCTACTAAGTCAAAACTGGAGGCAATCACTTGTCTTTTAGAGGGCGAGTAGTAAAGCGTAAAAACGATGGGAAGCACAAATCCCGTCGGTTGGGTAAACCGAGAATGTATCTTTATCTCGAAACAGTTATCTGGGATTTCGTCCACTTTCATCTCTACCATCCTCGGGCATGTACAGAATCCTTCCACAATTACATCGACGAAGTTTTCTTCTCTGATTTCCTCCGAGAAGCTATTTTCATAGCCGAACATGCTAATGTTTCCTTCTACCCGGCCACACAAGGAGAAAGATTCACGTAGACGACTTCTGAAGGTCCAATTTTCTCCAACTTCGATGGGAAAATTGAAGAAATCTAAGGGCTCATCAGCCAAAACAGATAAATCAACCCTGAAATCCCTAACCGAGAAGCTCATTTTTAGTCCAGTAGTTTTTACTGTGAAGGAAAAGTCGCCGGTTATTGCAATTGCGGCCGTTTTAAATGCCAATTGTCGGACAGTAATTGAACGGGTTCCGTTTGCTTTAATTACTCCTTGTGCGGATACTTCTAGTGGTGATTCACCCGCCGCCTGTGGGTTAAGGGAGAGTTCAAATTCAAGCGCAGACCCGCCTTTTACAGAGGCAAGGTAACACTCTTCCTCTATGGCGTCTATTTTCACCACTTCATAGCTTTCGAGCTTTCCATCACACTTCCAACTGCCAACTTCACCGCTTCGAACCAGTTCTTGGAGGAAAGGTACTACGACTTCTTTTAGGTCGTAGCTTCCTCCCCACGCCCATTTATCTCCAACCTGCCAGCTTGGGCATTCAGCAGTTTGTGCAAAAACACCACTCGCGAGGGTAAGGAGGAGTACTAGACCTAAAAGCAGAGAGTAACGCATTCTTTTTTGCGTCAGTGTGTATAAATGCAGGTCGTTAAGGTCCTCTCGTTTGACATGGATGGGACTCTCGTTAAACCCACTTTTGCGGATGAAGTTTGGCACAATTATCTTCCCAAGTTGAGGGCCAAGAAGATGGGGATATCACTGGAGGAGGCCCAGCTGTTGTGCCAAATGGAGTACGACGAGATCGGAGATCTCAGGAAGGAGTGGTATGATCTAGGTTATTGGATAAAAAGATTTGGGCTTGAGGTGAGTAGGGAAGAAATCTTCCAAAAATGTGCTTGGAGCGTTGAACTATACCCTGAAGTGAGAGAGGTTTTGGAGAGGCTTCACAAGCGCTATCGAATGATTATCTACACCAATGCTCCCAGAGATTTCGCGGAGTTTCAGCTTCGGGTAGCAGGTATCACCCAGTTTTTCGATAGAGTATACTCTTCGCTTGATGATTTTGGAGAGGTCAAAAGAAAGGAATCCTTCTCTTCGATTCTCTCCGAGTTTGAGATTCCGCCTAATCAGATGGTACATGTGGGCGATCATCCCAAATTCGATTTTGAAGTTCCACGGTCTCTGAACGTGCGTGCGTATTTGATGGATCGAGAAAGAAAATTCCAAGGAGAATACGTGATACACGATTTGAGGGAGCTGGAGGACAAGCTTTGACTTTCTCGATACTCGTAAGAGAAGGAGGGGAGTTCGGAATAGGAGTAGTTTCTGGTTCCGTGGGCGTAGGAAAGAGAGTTCCTTGGGTGCAGAGGGGCGTAGGCGCCGTGGCTACTCAAGGCTTTACGGAAATCTCGTACGGTCCTAGAATACTAGACTTATTAAGAAGAGGTCTAAATCCTGTGCAAAGCTTGGAATTAGTCCTGTCTGACGATCCGCTTAAGGAATTTAGACAAGTTCTGGTCCTAGCTGCCGGAGGGGCCGCTGTTCATACGGGAAAAAGCTGTCCAAGTTTCTGTGGGCATATAGTCAAGGGGAACCTCGTATGCGGTGGAAATCTTTTGGCTGGAAGAAAAGTGCTGGAGGCAATGGTTGAGGAGTTCACAGGGGAATCCATGCCCTTGAAAATTCTCAGCTCTCTCATGGCAGGTGCACGGGCAGGTGGGGACCGTCGAGGTCAGAAATCAGCAGCAATTGTTGTCACCGGACCCTTACCTCTAAGAGTGGAGGTAGATAACTCTGAAGATCCCCTAACGGAACTAAAACGTAAATTGGAGCGAATTAAGCATACGGATTGATCGATATCTCTTCGGCTCTTTGTATAAGTTGTTGGCAAAGGTGTTGTAGGTCGTTTAGGGACTCTCTCGGGGGGAGTTCGCTGGGTGAGGGTGAAGGAAGCTTCAGATTAGAGGCATACTCTTTCAATTCCTCGATGCTCAGGCCTACTAGTGGACGTAGGACCGGTAAAGGGCAAAGCTTGTCTAGCTCAAAGAGCTCCTTTCTAAGCTCGTCCAACCATTCCCCTGCCACGATGGCAGCAGAACCCATTCTCTTTCCTAGCTCACCGGCAGTTTTCATCCTGATGGCGAGCCCCCTCCATGTTCTATCGGGAGCAGAGGGAACCAACATACCCTTCATCGGTTGATGGAGTTTCTTCAACAGTTTTATTACTCTCTCTGCTCGTGAGGAAAACACGATGGGCTGAACAAAGCATCCTCTCTTCAACATGAACCAAGTGGCGATTATCTCCTCTGGTCTTCCGGTGCAAATTGGTGAAACGTACCCTCCGCTACCCACCGGTAAACCGCCGGTTCCAGGGATTCTTCGGCAGAAGACATAGGCATATTTCCCCCTGACCTCCACTTCCAACGTCAGGGAAGGATTGGAGAGATTCACTCTCGTGTTAGGTATTGAAGAAAGGATAGAGCTACCCAATTCTCTCTCTAACCAACGGCTCGAAAAAGGTTGATTTATACATCTAGCTCTAACGGCAAAACTCATGCCTGGTTTGAGAAGTCTTTTTGCAAGCTTGACAGCTTCATATACAATGTGAGGTGGCTCGGCTTCCGTTCTAATGGCAGGGCTTATGGAGGTTATCCCAGGAACCCACTGAAGTCTTCGTAAAGTGGCCCTGGATTTAGTCTCGATGTATATTCTTCCCCTTTCTTTACTTATGGAAAAATCTATCCCGACCAGGACCTCTTGGATGTTTTTCAAGAGGTACTTTTCCCATCTCCTTCTAATTCTTTCGCTTTTCAAGAACGCTTCACCTGGTCTCAAAATCAGAATCATCCTCTTCTTCTCATCTTTCGTTGTAAAGCAAATTGAAATGTGTGGATAAAAGAAAACCTTCATATTTTTGAGATAGCGGGGTAGGGCAGCCTGGAGTGCCCGCCGGGCTCATAACCCGGAGGTCGCAGGTTCAAATCCTGCCCCCGCTACTTTGAGCTATTGAAGAATACTTAAGAATTACAGCGGTGAATTTCACACAGTCGTATGGTAAAGTTCAAAGCAACGCTCCAGCGAGTAAGATTAAAGGCAGCGTGTAAAACAGACCTTTCTTAGAGAACTCGAAGAAAGTAACCTCCACTCCCTTCGTGTTAAGAATATTTGCCCAGAGAAGTCCGGCGAGTGCTCCCGTCAGAGCAAGATTTGCTCCTAAGTTGCTGCCAACGACAGAAGCAAAAACGGCACGCAGAGGACAAGCAGCAAGGGCTTTGGCGAAGAGAATAGACATGGGGTGATTATTTATGACAGAAGCTGTGAAAGAGGAAAGTAGAATTATCCCAGTTATGCCGAGATAGGGTATCTTTGCCATGCTTTCGAGAAAAGTCGACAAAAAGGCTAGGCAATTCGTGATTTCCAACCCCCTTACAAGTGCGAAAAATCCGAAGAGAAAATAGCTCAATTTCCATGGAACCTTTTTGAGGATTTGTAGAGCCCCAGTTTTTCTAATAAAGTCCATCAGCAGGGTGAGGACAGCGAAGAACAGTGCCACCTTCCAAGCAGATAGTCCTAGGCTCATGAGGAGTATCATTCCTGTCAAGAAGCTCAAATTTAGAATGGCTCCATTTTTGTCTTTTAAGGCAAGAGAAGACTCAAGCTTTGGTTCCTTGAATCTGGTGGGGACTTCCCTCCCAAAAAGCATCCAAAGCCAGAAAACAGCAAAGGCGGAAAGGATCAAGGAGGGAAGGAGCATCCAGCGTGCATATTTTACGAAGTTAATGTTGAAAGCATCGGAAAGCACAATATTGGTGGGATTTCCCATGTATAGAGCCATCCCAGCAGTGTTTACCATAAAAAACTGGGCAAAAAGAAAGGGTTTGGGATCTAGAGAGGCGTGGTAGGCAAAACAACAGATGAGAAAGGTCATGGTGAGGACGACGATATCATTGTCCGTGAAAAGAGTCAGGAGAAAAGTCCAAAGAATCATCAGAAAGAAAAGCCTCCTCCCAGAGCCCTTAGCTTTCCCTAGAACTTTTAGCGAGCTGTAGTCGAAGAAACCTGTATGATCCAGAGAAAGACAAACGTAGCTTATGCTTAGGATAAGGATGACGATGGTGTAAGGTTTGAGCACTGGTCCGCCTTTAATAGCCTCCCATAGTTCATATGGCGACAGGATACCAGTAACTAGGAGAATCAGAACGCCGATAATTGGAGCAAGCGAGTAATCCAAGGTCAAGTATCGTTGCGTTGGGGGAATTCTGAAGGTCGGTTGCTTAAAAAGGAGATAGATGACCAATCCAAAAACCGCAACTACTCCAACCTGTTCTGCGGTGGGCACTTTATCCCTCCTTTTTAATCGCTGGATTTCTCGGCTTTATTGTTTTTTTCTCACCAAAACTACAGTACAGGGCGACCGTTTAAGCAGGTAATCGGTTATATTGGAAAGACGTCCCAATAGCCCGCGTGGAGGTACTATTCCCGTTATCAGCGCATCACAGGAGCTCTTTTTCGCAAACTCCACAATCGCTTCTCCAGGATTTTTAGACTCAATCACTTCTAGTCTTGCTCTTAAACCGGCTTTTTTTAACCTCTCTAGTACCCAAGCGAACCTTTCTTGAGCCTCCTTCTGGGAAAATTCGCTCAATCTCCTCGTCACATGTAGAACGGTGATTTCTCCCTTTTTTGAGCACAGCTTTATGGCGCTCTCCACCACCTCTGGGGGGGTAGCTTCGGTTACGCAAAGGAGCACCTTCTCGAACATTACAGAAAACTCTCGACGGTTTTCTGGTCAAGCCTCTTCAGTAGCTCAATTAGCAGTCTTACACCATTTTCTGCATCCTCAAAGCTGAAGAGTCCAACATGGCTGTGAATGTGTCGAGTTGGAATTCCAAGTACCACGGTGGGACATCCGGCACCATGAAGGTGAATTCTGCCGGCATCCGTACCACCTCCCATCACTTGGCTGAGCTGGAGTGGAATCCCGCACTCCTCGGCTACCCTTATCACGAATTCCTTGAACGGCTGGTTTGGAATCATGCTTCCGTCCATGGTGAAGAGTGTTGGACCCCTTCCCATGCGTGCGGCCGCCTTTCTTGGATCCACTCCTGGCACATCTCCACATATGTCTATCTCAAGCACAATTCCCACATCGGGGTCGACCACATGTGCTATAGTTTTAGCTCCTCTGAGGCCTACCTCCTCTTGAACAGTTGCGGCTGCATATATGGTGTTGGGGTGCTGAATACCTTGCTCCTTTATTCTCCTGCAGGCCTCTAGCATGACGAAGGTACCAAGCCTATCGTCGAAGGCTTTTCCCATTCCAACTTTTCCGTCTCTTAGGAGCATGAAGGGACTCCAAGGGGTAACAGGATCCCCTATTTTCACGCCTAGTTTTTCCGCTTCCTCCTTTGAGGTAACTCCAATATCTATATACATCTCGTCTTTCTTCACCAGTTTCTCTCTCTCCTCTTTGGAGAGAATGTGTGGAGGTTTGCTGGCAATCACTCCCATCAAGTCCCCCTTGGAAGTCCTCACCACGACCCTTTGTCCAAGTAACACTTGATCCCACCAACCACCTAGGGTGGAGAAGCTCAGAAAACCAGTCTTATCATCTATACCGGACACAGCAAACCCCACCTCATCCACATGAGCCGCCAAGAGCACTCTCGGTCTCTCGGTTGAACCCTTCAGCACAAATGCCATGCTACCTAGCTTGTCTTGCACCACTTCGTCGGAGTATGGTAGCATGTATTCTTTCACGATTCTTGTTACCTCCCTTTCGAAGCCTGATGGACCGAAGGCTTCCGTCATCCTCCTCAGCAGCTCTAAGGATTTGGCATCGAACATCCAAAGTTAAAGAGCATGTTTTATAATCGTTGGTTTTTGGGTTCGCAAGGCTCTAATAAAGCCTATCCATGAAGTAGATGCTGGAAATTTCAGATGCCGAATTTGACGACTTGGTTGGCAAAAATCGCATAGTGGTGATAGATTTTTGGGCATCTTGGTGTCCACCGTGTCGTGCGATAGCCCCCATCTTGGAGGAACTCTCCAGAGAGTATGAGGGAAAGGTTGTAATGGCAAAAATCAATGTGGATCAAAACCGAGAGAAGGCCGAAGAGTACGGGATCAGAAGTATCCCTACGTTACTCTTCTTCAAAGAAGGCAAGCTGATAGACAGACAAATTGGTGCGGTCCCAAAAAGGATTATTCAAGAGAAGATTGAGAAACTGCTCGAGTAGGATTTTCAAACCCAGCCAAAATTTGATAAGCATGCCAAGCCCTATCTCCGAATCTCCATTTGTAGAAGAGGGGGTAAAGGGGGGCAACCATTCTCAATCTACTCTCGGTTCCGGGACTCCAGACCATGATGTTGTGCCTCCAACATCTCCCGAAGAACTCCCAGTACAGTCTTCCTAATTCTTCCGAACGTACCTCCTTTGTCCTTCTAAGCATACAATCCTCTTCTGAAGTGAAGAGGAGCGGAACTAGAAAGACACCCATTCCTTCGAGCTTCTCTAGGAGCTCGAGAGTCTGCTTCACGTCTTCCTCCGTCTCTCCAGGTAATCCAACAAGAAGGGTTGCTAGGGGGTAGATGTCGTTCTTGTTTAGAATCTCTATTCCCTTAGTCACTATCTCGTGCCAATCCTCAGGTTTGAGCGGAAGGGCCTTTCCTTTCATGTATTTTTTTAGAAGTCTCAGGCTACCCGTTTCGATGCCAACCTCTGGACTGGCCACCTTCTTTCCTCTACATTTCCATCGACTTTTCTCGACAAGTATAGGAGAGATTTCTTCGATGAGCTTCGGATCATAAACGACTGGTGGCAGAGAGGCATGTGCAACTTGAAGATATTCCACCCCCTCCACCTTAGCAACTTCTCCGACCAGCTTTGCTATTTTTTCCCGGTTTGGTACGAATTTTCGAAGATGATAATACAGGAAAATGTCGTCAGTCTGTAAAGTAATCATTCTGGTCCCGGCTTTTGCATTTAGTCTTACTTCTTCCAAAACTCTTTCAAGCGGGAAGGAGTAAAACTTTCTCATAGTTGGGGAGCAGAATTGGCAACCCTTTCCACACCCTCGCGTGATTTCTACCACCCCAAAGAGAGAGGGCATAGTTATAGCTGGAACTTCTTCCATCTCGGCTCTTCTCGCATAAATCACCTTTGAAACCTCCTCCCCGCGAAGCAGTTTTCGTAGTTCTTCCACTGCGCCTTCGGCTTCTCCCACTACCACTAAGTCTACGTCGAGTTGTTCCTGCATACCTGCATAGGGAATTTGCCACGCCCCTGCCCCTCCTACCACGAGCTTAAACCCGTATTTTTTCTTCAATCTTTTCAAAAGTCGAATAAGAACTAGGAACTCTCTCGCGCTGATAGACTGCTTGAATCCTAGGATGGAGGTATAGGTTCTGCTCACGAATCCTATACCCAGCGGATCCATGGTGGAGACACCTACCAGCTTGGTACGTTTACCTACGAAGTCTTTTAGACGTGCAGGGGTACAGACCACTATTTCCAGTCCCTCTCTTTCCAGCAGGGCCTGCAATTTTCTGAGCCCGTAGGGCGCAAACTTGGCGACTCCGTTCTCGAGCTCTGGTGTTGGGGGATACCAACGCTTACGCAAAAGCGAAAGAGGAACGACGTATGGAAATCCTCCCGTGAAGGCGATGAAGGGGTTGAGTTTAAAGTCACTCATCTCTACCCAAGACGAGGTCAAGACCACCTCTCTGCCTTCGTTCTCGCGTGACAGGATTTTTTCCAAGCCTAACATCAATAACTCTCCCTTATTAAAGGATGGCACATACTAGCAAAGGAAGGGTTATGGTAGCATCTCCCTCTACCGTAACGTGTCTCGCTCCCGGTTTTACTTTCCCCCACGAGACAGCTTCTCTAGTTCTGGCTCCGGATAGTGACCCATCGTATTCACCAGCGGTGGTTAGATACACAGCGTAGTCCAGACCTCCCCTGAATTGTGCCCACCAAATGACATGATGTTTGCTTATCCCACCACCTATCACGAGTGCTCCGCAGCTCTTAGCCTCCCATATAAGTTGGTTCATGAGCTGCTCATCCTTGAGCGGATTTAGCTTGAAATCAGGATGTTCTTGGGAAAAAAGCCAGAGCTGATATCCTACTGCTCCGTCTGTTAATCCAGGGACGATGACAGGAATCCCGTTTTTTTGGCACCAGTACAAAATCGAGTCTTCCTTCCCTATCCACCTTCCCAACTCCCTGCAGAATTCGTAAGAAGAAAACTCCGTGATGCCCCTCGTGTACATTTCTTTCAGGAATTCTTGCATTTTTTCCTCGATAATAAGACCGTACGACTCGTTAGGAACGAAAATGTTCCCGAGCCTGTTTATCCCTTTCTTTCTAAGCTCAGCATCGTCTGCAAAAAAGGATCCGTGATAGTAGGGTCTAAAGCTTCTGGCTAGGTCATGGTCTAAGCTTCCACAGGTAGTCACGAAGACATCAAAGAGTTTCCTCCTAGCTAGCTCTCTGAGGACCCCTCGTAGACCTGTAGAAACCAAATTGCCTGTGAAAGAGAGGAACCTTAGACACTCTTTCTTGGAGATCATTTCCAGCAATATTTGATAAGCTTCGTACAGAAGACTAGCATTAAAACCTCCGGCTGAGCCCATTTGTTCTAAGAGCTGCGTAATTTGCATGTCTCGTCTCAGCTCCATATCCCTGACTTCTCTCATCAGCCTCACACCTACTGAATTAAAGATAGTTCTCTTCAGAATTCGATGCACGGGATTCTCTCGGGAAGATTGGATGATTTGGAGAGGCTATTACTACAACTGAAATTCACGGTAAGAAGAAAGGGAAAAAAGATGATAGCTTCTAAGTACGTCGGGATAAAGGGCAGGTGGCATCTAAAGGCGAAGGAAGTAGCTGGAAAGAGGGTAAAGTTTGACTTTCATTGGGATTGGCTTCTTCATCTTGCTTACGTCTTTGGGAGTGATCACAGGAAGAGACCAGTGGTCTATTATAAACATTTCCTCTTTCCTCGTTTCCCAGCCTTTCACCTCGAGGAAGTGAGGTTGGATGTATAGATTAAGTTCGGCATCGAAATAGAGGATGCAGGCAAGGATTTCGGTAGGGGAACTGATGTCAGAAAAAGTAGTTACTGTAGAGGTGGATGTCCCAATAGCCAAGGTTGCTCAGACAATGAGGAGAAAAAATGTGGGCTGTGTAGTAGTTTGCGAGAAGGGTAGACCTGTGGGTGTCATTACAGAGTGGGACATAATGAAGAAAGTGGTGGAGAAAAATCAGGAACCTAAAAGGTTCTTGGCGAGAGACGTGATGTCTGCCCCTCTAATTTCGGTCAAGAAGGATACCGACGCTGTCGAGGCTTTAAGGCTGATGGTGAAAAAGAAGATAAGGAGACTACCTGTGGTGGAGGGAGATAGGCTGTTAGGCATTGTGACATTGGTCGATCTTTTCTCAGTTCTCCAAGAGGACAAGAAGATAGCAACCGAGATTGAGAAAATCGTGGGTAGGAAATAGTTTCAAAGTTATAATTTTGATGCCGCCGTAGCTCAGCCGGTAGAGCGACCGCCTTGTAAGCGGTAGGTCGTGGGTTCGATCCCCACCGGCGGCTCTTGAGGTAACGGAAAAGAATGATAATTCTGGTTGTTTTTAGATGGAGTTCTCAAGGCTTGGCGAACTTTATGAAGAATTGGAAAAGTTGAGGAGCAGAAACGAGATGGTCAAACTTGTTAGCAATTTTCTTAAAAATCTCGAGCCAAAGGAAATAGAACCCACCTGCTCAATGTTACTTGGGCCTACTCTGGGTGTAGGATGGGCCACGATTAGAGACGCCATTCTAAAGGTGACCGGACTGAAACGCAGCGATTTTCACGAAGCTTTTAGTGGGACAGGCGACTTGGGAGAGGCCAGCAAGATTCTCTTCGGCAGGCGCAGGGTTAGAACCATCCCGCTGGTTGAGCGTCCTCTTACCATTTCAGAGGTTTGGGAAATTCTGAGGAAGATAGGTTCTACCTCTAGTTTGGAGCACAAAAAGAGACTTCTAGAAGGGTTGCTGAATAAGTGCTCACCTGTGGAGGCCAAGTTTCTAGTCAAGGTATTACTGGGGGAGATGAGAGCTGGTTTTAGTGAAGGTCTACTGAAGCAAGCACTTGCGAAGGCTTATGGAGTGTCGGAAGAGAAGGTGAAAATTGTCAGCGGATTTGTTGCTCTACCGGAAATAGGGGCAGCTTTAGGTAAGGGAGAAGGACTGGAGTCTTTCGTACCGAGGATTTTCCATCCAATAAGTCCGATGCTTGCGGAGAGCGTCAAGGATGTTGGAGAAGCTCTAAGAGAGCACCAGGGGAAAACTTCTCTAGAGCTCAAACTTGACGGAGCGAGAGTTCAGGTTCACGTTTCTGGGGGAAAAATCGTTATCTTTAGCCGAGGGCGTGAGAACGTAACTCCATGCATGCCTGAAGTCGTGGAACAAGTCCGGAGGCTCGGGATGAGAGAGGCAATCCTTGAGGGCGAAGTCATAGCTCTAAAGGATGGGTCACCGCTACCTTTTCAACTTTTGATGAGGAGATTTAGAAGGACCAAGATTGGAGGAGCAAGCGAAATTCCTCTTAAACTCTATCTCTTTGACCTTCTCTTTCTGGACGGAAAATGGATGTTAGAAGAACCGTATAGCTCAAGAAGAGAGAAACTGGTGGAAATTGGAGGAGAAAGTGTAGTAGAGGCGAAAATAGTTTCTAGCGAAAACGAAGGGAAAGAGTTTTTGCAGAAAGCCCTCTTACTTGGTCACGAGGGAATCATGGCGAAAATGCCTGAGGGTAAGTATCTCCCCGGTAGAAGAGAAAAGTTTTGGCTGAAAATAAAACCAGCGTTTACCCTCGACCTCGTCATAGTCGCAGCGGAGTGGGGTCATGGCAGGAGGGCGAAGTATCTTTCGGATTACTATCTGGCCGCGCTAGACGAAAAAACGGGAAAGTTTGAGGTGGTTGGGAAAACCTTCAAAGGATTGACCAATGAGGAGCTTGAGGAAATGACGAAGAGGCTGAAGCAGTTGCAAACGGAGACCAAGGGGAGAACGGTGTTTGTAAGACCAGAAATTGTGGTTGAAGTATCTTTCAATCAAGTTCAAAAGAGTCCCAAGTATCCCTGTGGAATGGCGCTGAGGTTTGCTCGCATTGAGAGAATAAGGGATGACAAAAGACCAGAGGAGGCAGATACGATAGAGCGAATCAGGTCACTTCTCCCCTCATCTCTCAAGAAACAGTGATGAAAAATTGCCAGAACGTGTTTTCTGTTGGAAGCAGCTCAAGATTCTCTTGCTGACCCTCGCTTTCGGAGAGGAAGGCCTCGATAAATTTAGGTCCATCTTTCGTCATTTTGGTCAGTTCCACCCAAAACCTGACCTTGATGACCCTTGGGGAGTAAAAGGAGGCTCTGGGATTTTCCCCCTTTTTGCGACAGGTGATTTTTCCTAGCTCTCGTGCCCAGACGTACTCGCTCGCGCTTATAACAAAAATCTCGTTGGGGTATATCCTGTCGAGCTTATATTTTACTTGCGTACCTTCTTTCTTCCAATCTAGAATCATTACGTTCTCGGTCCGTTCTCCTCGGAGCTCCCAAAAAGACGTTAGGAGGTTGTCATATCCGCCCATTTGACGATATATCATGCGATACGGGTTTTGCCAGCATATTCCCCACTTGATGGTTTTAAACATTACATTCTCTCCTCGCACTGGAAGAGGAAGTTCAATTGAGACATTATCAATTGGTGAATTTTCGAGATAAAAGAAAGCGGCGTCGTAGTTTATCCAGATTTTTTCCTTTTCTTCCCATGGTCTTTGGCATATCAAAAAGCCTGAGAGAAGAACAAGGGCACAGAGTGTTGCTGCCGTAGGAATCAGTTTCGTCTTCAGCTCGGGATCGAGAAGCCCGACGGAGATTAACCAACTGATTGCTATCAAAAAAGTTAGGTGGGGTAGTGATTCAGGCCATCCCGTGATCAGGCAAAAGAAGAAGAAGGTAAGAAAGAAGGCCGCACCAGTTGAGAGGAGCCTGCGTTTTGTTGCTTTGAGCTTTATTTTAGAGGGACTTCTCATCAACACCTTCGAAGGGAGTCTTAAGTTTGGGGAAATCAGCGGTATTCAAAAAATCTCCACGAGATTTTCAGGGAGCTGCAACTGGAGGGGAGTTCCACACCTTCTGCATCTTGCGTAGTTCTCGGTTACTATCTTTATGGGGTTGAGCGGAGAAAGGCAGCAGGGACATTTCAGGGCTTCTAACGGAGCTCTCATTCTCATCGGCAGGTTTGGGAGGAGGTTCTTTTTAAAGCCGAAACGGCGAAAAAATACTGGGTTTAAATAAAAATGGAGGAGACAGCCATTTTTCTCTTTTCCTGCCCCGACAGGAAAGGCATAGTTGCCAAGGTCAGCAACTTCATATATCAGAACGGTGGGAATATCCTACACTCGGATGAGCACAGAGATCATCAACGAGGAATCTTCTTTATGAGGGTCGAGTGGACGCTAGAGGATTTTCAGATACCGAAGTCTGAGCTACCGGCCAGAATCTCGGAACTTGCCAATGAGCTTGGTGCGAATTATGAGCTCTACTTTTCCTCCCAAAGACCTCGTGTTGCCATTTTTGTGTCAAAGCTCCTTCACTGTCTATATGATATCCTGGTTAGGTACAAGAGTGGGGAACTCCCCGTGGAGATCCCCTTGGTAGTGAGCAATTACATGGATGCCGAACCCGTGGCGTCACATTTTGGCCTTAGATTCTTTCATTTCCCCGTCACCAAAGAAAACAGGCTAGAACAAGAGGAGAAGGAATTGGAGCTCCTGAAAAAGGAGAACATTGAATTAGTGGTTTTGGCGAGGTACGATCGAATTCTTTCTCCCAAGTTTGTTCAGGCCTATCGCAATCACATCATAAGTGTTCATCACTCCTTTCTCCCAGCTTTTGTGGGAAAGGATGCCTATGAGCAGGCTTTCAGAAGGGGCGTAAAAATCATCGGTGCTACCGCGCACTTCGTGACAGAAGAGCTGGATGCCGGTCCTATCATAGAGCAGGATGTAGTTAGGGTGAGCCATAGGGATTCGTTGGAAGATTTCAAGCGTAAGGGAGAGGATGTCGAAAAGGTTGTACTCAGCAGGGCGTTGAAGTGGTACGCAGAGCGAAAAATCCTAGTGTACGACAACAAGACGGTAGTTTTTGATTAAATTCTGAGTTTGGCTGAGAAATACACGAAGCCAGGTGAAGTCTCTTTCCACCACCATAAGAGCGCTCTAGAGTAGATGAGGTAGTTATCCCACGCTATTCTCCAAGCCACAAATTTCCCCACCTTCGTGAAAACCACGGATGGGAGGATGGAGGCATTCTCGGGCACGAGCACCGTGTTGTTTTCTTCATTTTTCCATTCTCTAGCTCTTGTCTCTGCGAGAGCTTGTTTTGGTGAAAGCAGCCAACCAGAATTTTCTGCCTCTTTCACTGAGGGAAGCTCATTTAGGTTGGGTGGGGCTGAGACTTCTCTTGTTCCCTTGATTATCCACGCGAGCACACCTTCATTCTCAAATTCGGCAATGGGTTCCAGATACGACGCTCCCACTTTCACGATGTTTTCGCAATAGTGTGTGGCCTCCTCTCCAAGCTGGAAATAACACCATAGCGCAAACGCTGAGATCTCGGGATTAGATTTCGAAAAACAATAGAACTCAGGAGGCTGCTCGGGATATGGAGATTTTGGGGATGGTTCGAGAACGGGATAATCGGAAATAACGATTCCATTTTTGGTAGGATGCATGTAAACTCTAGCTCCTGGCTCCAACTGTCTAGGAACAAGTTGAACGGGCGAAGAAGCGAAAAATTTCCTACCCTTCATTTTTCCCGTTAACACCTGTACTACGAATCCTTCTTTTCTACACTCAGCTAGATACTTCTGTCCTTCCACGGTAAGGGGTAGGTCCACCGGAACAATACTCCCCAGTGAGGCGAGTGAAGCCCTAGAGGCGAGCATATCTGCAAGCTGTTGAAACTCTTGGGACAATCTAGTTTCTGCGACTCTGGTTTGGTAAAGAGACAGGAGAACCCCCAGTGAGATGGCCAAGAAAAGGGTGAGGAGCAGGGAGGTCTGAAGTAGGGTCATTCCGCTATCCAAACTTTTCCCTCGCAGCTTGAGTTGCCAGTCTGTGGGCCTGTAGGATGGGTTCTGGAAGGAGACCGCGGGTTGTAGTTTCCAGCACTATTCTTATAGCAGTTTCTAGAGACACTTTATGACCAATGCTAACATAAATTGGTCGGCGTCCTTCTACAGTCCTAACTGCCGCACCAATGATTTCCCCACCATCGGTCACCCATTCTACTGATCCTCTTTTTTCGTTAGGTTCCTTTGACTCTCCACACAGAATAGACTTAGCTGCGCCTATGGTTGGTTTATCCAGTATCACCCCGAGGTGAGATGCAAGTCCCGCTCTTCGCGGATGAGAGTAACCATGCGCTCCAACCATGTAGACGGAGGCATCCATTCCAGTCACGGCTTTCAGCATGGGTTCGAGCTCTCTGAAGGCTAGAAAGCTTGGGATGTACGGAAATCCAACCTTAACTTCAACTACCTTGGTTTCGAGAGGCTTCAGCGTTCTGTAGTCAAGAACAACGCAGGCAGAGAAGGCTCGGTCTCCTCTCACGAAGCTTACATCACACCCCGCCACCGTTTTGAGTTCTCCAATCTCGTCTCTCTTAACCACCATCTTGGCAACTTTTTCCTGAATCCGCTTCATCTCCTCTATGTCTGGTACTTTGGGGAGTAAGAAATCGACTAGGCCCATCAGACATCTGTTTCTAGGGGGTAAAACGTAGGCATTCGACTTTATATTCAAAGGGCAAAATCGAAAATGCCAGCGAAGTGCGGAAAGAAGAAGAAAGCAGCCGAAAAGAAGGAGGAGAAAAAGGAGGAGACAAAAACAGCCGCTGCTTAAACATAGAGATTGAGCGGCTGCAGACCTGCTTGTGCTACTTTTATGAAGGTGATTTTTAATGATGAGGGTAAGAGGCCCCAAGTGTAAAATCTGCGGGAAAGGAATTCAGCTCCTCAGTTTGGACTCCGCGTATGTGAAGATAGTAAAACCGCAAGAAAGTAAAGGGATTTTTATATGTTTCAGCTGTGCAGAAAAAATTTTGGGTGATAAATTCCAAGAACTTTTGAAGTGAAGGCCCAGCCAGAGGACCACCTGATGTTGATGTTTTGCATCAAGCGTAAGGGTAAGTACGTTGACTTAGCACACATTCAAGAGAAGATAAGTAGGGACGCTGGTAGACCGTACTCAGAAAAGGAAACGCTCGCCCTAGTACAAGACCTGATTTCGCGTGGTTGGGTGGAGGAGAGAAATGGTCTTTATGCGGCTACCGAAAAGGGGAGGGAGGCTTTTGAACGAAGGTGGAGGGAAGTTAAGGACGAGCTCAACCAAGATTATTTGAAGGTTTATCGAGCGAAACGCTACTACCCTATTGTGATGCCTACCTTGCTCGAGTTCTGTCGTGACAGGTATGTCTCCGTTTTTAGGCTTTTCACAGGTCGTTACTGGCTTCAGCGCAAAATTGGCGACAAATACATAACCATAAACAGCGAAAAAGATGTCTGGAATCAGTTGGATATTCATGGCATAGATTTCATCCCCTATATTCACAAGATAAACTCCGACAGGCCAGACTGGTTGGTGATAGACTTTGATGCCGGGAGGAAGGTGGAATTCCAACAGACCAAAAGGGTCGTAAGAGAGGCTTTCAAGTTCTTGGAGAGTTACAATCTACTTCCGAGGATAAAGTTTTCGGGTTCGAGAGGGTTTCAAATTTGGGTAAAATTCGAGCCCCACGAACTTCCTCCAGATTATGTGCCGAAGAAATTGGCGAGCCAGAGAAGGGAAAGGAGCATGTTCAGCTTCTACTCAGACATGGTCAGGTATGTTCAAGCGGAAGTCTCCAAAAAACTACATGGTCTGACGACGGCTGAGACCGCGAAGAAGGAAGAAAGAGAGGATAAGGTTCTTCTCGATGCCTCCATCATCAAACCCATGGGTGACGTTAGGGCACCCTACAGCATGCATGTGAAAACGGGATTGATTTCACTTCCAATCTCCCTACAGGAACTCGAGGAATTCCAACCTGAAATGGCAGATCCAGACATGGTAGCCGCTAGGTATCAAAAGTTGGGTAATGAATTCGTTCTCGAGCCCGCTGATGGGTCCCAATTTTTTAGGGATGTTGTGAGCTTCTGTCGTGAGTGATTTAGCTACTTAGTTCTTTTAAAACCTCGCACAGTTCTCTCGCGTCTGGGATTATCTCACCGTTGTCAGGATCGTAAACAGAATATATCCCAGGTTTCTCCCCCCACGGTTCGAAAAAGTTGAAATAGAGAATTCCTTGAACCCCTTTTCTGGAACACCGCTTTATCAACTCTTTTGTGAAGGTAATGGTGGGAAGTCGTCTGGTTCCGCTCATCCAATCCGTAGCACAGTATCCCCATTCAGTGATCCAGATGGGCTTTTCCAAAGCCAAACTTCTTTTGAGGATAAACTCTAGGCCGAACCACTCGATGGGCCAGTAGTTGCCTGGATACGGGTCGATTCCGATAACATCTGCTTCTCTAGCTAGTCTCTCATACATCGCGGCAGAGGGAGGCCAAGAAACCCACATCACATCGTAACACAGCATGACGCTTACATTCCATCTAGTTCTAATCACACTTCTGAGTTCTGCTACAATAGAGGAAAGGCTCTCGATCTGTTTCCAGAAGTCCTGTTGTATATGGGCTGGATCTTCGTCAATCAGAAGAAAGAGGGGGAGTTTGTATCCTCCCCATTTTGACCATTCGATGGCCCCTAGGGTGAAGAAATAGGGCTCGTTAAAGAGTACGAAGGCGTGGATATGTTTTCCAATCTCTGGACGCTCTACCGAGTAATGCGTAGCAATAGCGGCACATGCCTCTCTTAGAAATTCTCTAACGCGAGGATGGAAAACGGAAGGTATGTTTATTCTTCCCCATTTTCTTTGGACGCACATTTCGGCCTTGAGGTCTGGTGGACAGAATTCCTCGGTAGATCTGAACCAAGGGTCTAAAATAATCATCAAGTTCTCTCGTGCTAGAGGTTCCAAAATCGAATCCCAGAAGGTGAAATCCCAACCTCCATAACTGCCGTTTTCTAACATTTTTGGATGTAATGAGTTTACGGGAATCCATACTTTAACCACTTGACACCCCACCTCCTTTAGTTTGTGCGCAAGTTGGTCGATTTGCTCCCGTGTTAGTACGTTCTCTCTCATAAGGAGGTTGTAACCAAGCAAGGGTTTCGATGAACTGACGCGCTGATAGAACATTGTTACCTTGAGGATGAAAATCAGAATCAGGCAGATGAGCACAGCATTTCTCATTTTTTAGTAGGCGAGATAATTTTATGGGGGCCCGTGGTCTAGCGGTATGACGGCGGTCTCACACACCGCAGGTCCTGGGTTCGAATCCCAGCGGGCCCATCAGCTAGTTTCACATACCGATGTTTTCGCAGGTTTGGCTAAATTCAAAAGGCTGGAAACCTGAAGTAAAAATGCCGAAATACCAAATCCATTTCGCATGGCATAGGCACCCAGAGAAGTCACCCGACACTATCGTTGTGAAGAAGTTCATCGATGTGGTCACGGCTGTTAGGAGAAACCTGCCATATTTCAGCCAGGTGGACAAAGTGGTTCGGCTAGACGACACGGGGAAAGAAACGGTGCTATACAGCGAGGGTAAGTGGAAGGTGGAAGAACTCACCGAGCATGAGAAAAGCATCATCAAGAAGTATCTCACAAATCTGGGGTGGAAGCTAGATTCCTTTCCACAGCTCACCTGATTTATGGTCGAAGGGGTCCAGCGTCAGGCAGTCCTTCTCTCTGTCCCGTTCCTGCTAGTTTTTCTAGCTCGCCGGGTTTGAAAAGTAGTCGATAAGCATTTCTGGCATGTTCTTTAGCTCTCTTCTCCGCGAGCTCCGCAAGCTCTTTTTCGTTCCGCGCCTCGTCCTCGAAAACAAAGACCTCCAGAATAGGCTTGTTTGTAAGAATGGAGACCTGAATTAGTCCGAGCGAGGCTTCGTGGGCACACTGTTTATCAATGGGAGTTGCACCGGGCATGCCAAACGCCATGACAAGATCACATCCTTCCTCGATTAGAGTCTTCGCTGCCCACGGGAGGTTCTTGACTCCAGGAACGGTTTTTCTTACAAATTTCACGTTACAGAGCGAGCTCAACTCCTTCATAGCAATCGTTGCCATATCCACCCTAGCAAAGGTGGTGTCGGCGATTCCCACTACTTTCATATTCCAGAATTTCTCCGGTGGAAAGAAGGGTATATCCTTCTCTTTCTGCATACTTTTTTGCCTCTTCTACTGAAAGGGCTCGGTAAGTTTTATCGTCTAGCATTTCACATATGGCTGCAACTGGAATTAGCCCAGCTATTTTCATTAGAGTTACGGAAAGTTCGGTATGTCCTCTTCTTTCCTTCAGCAGTCCTTTTGCTGCCGGCAGTAGAGGAACATGTCCAGGGCTTCTGAATCTCCTAACGAATTCCTCCACCGCAGGTCCTTTTAAAGCAATCTCCCCCACCTCGGCAAGCTCCCTGATGGTGGTTGCCCTGTCTTCGTCCGTTATGCCGGTTCTAGTTCTCCTTGAGTTGACAGTGATGGAAAAAGCTGAGCGCTCACCGTACGGTAAATCCTGCCTACTTAGCAACCTGAGGGATGGAAAGGGTACCGTTTCATAAACTTGCGTGAGGTAAGGCAGAGAGAGATTCTCTGCAATTGTTGGATGCAAGGTAACACAAATCAGTCCTCCTGCGTCCTTGCGCATTCTTGCCACATGCCAAGGTTCCACGAACTGTGCGGCAATTACCATGTCTACCTCGTTTTCCCTGAGTGGGTCGTCGTACACAAGAACAAATTTACCTTTTCTCAAATCCTCCAATGCCCTTACGGTATTCTCACCCATACTTCATCCCCGTCAGAAAGTCCTAAAGTCTTCCTGAGGTTTTTCTCAGCAACTATCTCCACTACGTTCTGATGGACGGTTTTTTCGGGAACGAGTATTCCTACCGGAATTCCCTTCAAGCTTCCTTTACAGAATCTTACCTCTCCAAACTCGCGCTGCTTATCTCTGTAGCTCTCGATCTTTTCCCCTCTTTGCATGATATACGATTTAACCCAAAGCCACTCTTTCGGTAACTCCAAATTTAAGGTACCAGGGAATGGCGAGAAACCCAACTTAGATTCGAGGGCCTTTTGGTAGGGAGGTTGAGTGATGTAGTATCCTCCCTCCCTGACTCCCGTGCGCACTATCCCTTTGAACTCGAAACCACCAGATGGGTAGTTCATCATCTCATCGCTCTTAACCTAAGTAATTCCAGCCGCATGAAAGGTATTTAAACTCAGTTTGACTGTAGAACGAATGCGAGTTGCCATAAACGGCTTTGGGCGGATTGGTCGCCTGTTTTACAGAGCCTCCCTGCAAAGAAGAAAAGGTTGGGAAATGGTGGCTGTCAACGATTTGGCTGATGCAAATTCCCTCCTTCATCTGTTGAAATACGACTCCACCTTCAGGAAACTGGACATTGACATGAGGGCTGAAGACGGATACATGGTAGTGGGAAGCGAGCGGATGAAGCTCTTAAACGAGAAAGATCCTTCTAAGCTACCTTGGAAGGAACTTGGTGTGGATTTGGTGGTGGAAGCTACGGGAGCCTTTACAGAGAGGGAAAAGGCGTCTCTTCACCTCCAGGCAGGGGCCAAAAAGGTTCTGATAACAGCTCCTGCCAAGAATCCAGATGTTACCATAGTTCCCGGCGTGAACGATGATCGGTACGACCCAGTCAACCACAAGATTATCTCGCTCGGTTCTTGTACAACAAACTGTCTCGCCCCCATGTTGAAGGTCTTGGAGGAGAACTTCGGAGTTGAGAAGTGCCTAATGACAACGGTACATGCTTACACGAACGATCAAAGGGTATTGGATCTCATTCACAAAGATTTGAGAAGAGCTAGGGCCGCAGCAGTCTCCATTATTCCTACTACCACAGGTGCGGCAAAGGCAATTTTCGAGGTAATTCCGAGCATGAAGGGGAAAGCTCATGGTATCGCACTGAGGGTACCAGTTCCCGATGTTTCTATCGTAGATTTGGTGGCCCTTTTGAAGCGAGAAACCACTGCAGAGGAAATAAACGCAGCTTTCAAGAAAGCCTCGGAAACGACCCTCAAGGGAATCCTGGCGTATGTAGACGTACCTCTTGTCTCCTGTGACTTTATTGGTGACGATCATTCTTGCATCTTCGATGCAACCATGACCACGGTTATTGGAGGAAACCTAGTGAAGGTAATGGGTTGGTATGACAACGAGTGGGGTTACTCCTGTAGGCTCGTAGATATGGTTAATCTCATCGCAAGGAAAGGGTAATGCAAATCCCTACTCTAGACCAAGTAGATGTTCATGGCAAAACCGTTCTCCTTAGGGTTGATATAAACTCTCCGTTAGACCCCAAGACGGGGGAAATTTTGGATGACACGAGAATGCGGGAGTGCGCTCCCACCATACGAGAGCTCTCGGATAAAGGTGCGAAGGTGGTAATTCTTGCTCATCAGGGGAGACCGGGCGATGAGGATTTTGCTAGATTGGAGAAACATGCTAAGAAACTGCAGGAGGTTTTGGGAAAACCGGTGAAGTATGTACCAGATATACTTGGTCCTTCCGCAAAGGAGAAAATAAAGAGGCTCAAGGAAGGTGAGATTCTCCTCTTGGAAAATATTAGGTTCCTGGCAGAAGAAACCCTAACCGGGAAACCGGAAGAGATGGCAAAAACCTTTTTGGTCAAGGAACTTTCCGAGCTTGTCGACATATACGTCAACGATGCTTTTGGAGCCGCTCACCGAGCACAGCCATCTCTAGTTGGTTTTGGTGTTACTCTCCCTACTTATGCCGGCAGATTGATGGAAAAGGAAATAAGGGGACTCTCAAAGGCAAGGGAACCAGAGAGACCGTGTGTTTATGTGTTGGGGGGAGGGAAATCTAAGGAATCAATGGCCATGATTGAGAATATACTCTCGCAGGGTATTGCGGATAAAATTCTCACGGGTGGCCTGCCTGCCCAACTATTTTTGGTCGCTAAGGGTGTAAACATAGGAAGCCGAAACTTACAGATCCTAAGGGAAAAAGGGTTTGACAAGGAAATGGAAAGAGCAAAAAAACTGCTTGCCACGTATTCCGATAAGATAGTCCTCCCTTCTGACCTAGTTGTGGAGAGAAACGGTATGCCATATGAAATTCAAGTCTCGGAGCTTCCGGTAGAGGATCCGATTCAAGATATAGGAAGCAGAACAGTGTCACAGTACAAGCAAATTATCGAAACGGCACGAACCGTGGTCGCAAACGGGCCCCTGGGCGTTTTTGAAAAAAGCGGTTTTGAGAGAGGGACTTTCGAGGTTTTGAGAGCAATGGCGGAATCAAGGGCTTACACGATTGTGGGGGGCGGACACATGGTAGCCGCGGCGGAGAAAGCCGGTGTGGTATCAAGGATGAAACACGTGAGCACAGGCGGGGGGGCATGTATAAGTTTCTTGTGTGGCGAGGCAATGCCTGTAATTGAGATGCTGAAGGCAGCAGCAAAACGCTGAAACATTGGTTACTTTATCCCTAGTTCAGATTTAATAGTCTCAATCTCGGACCAAACTTCGTCTGGGATTATGATTCCTTCTACCAGTCTTTTCTTTCTTTCCTCGTACTCAGGCTCGCCGGGAATCATTATTCTCTGAACGCCCGGTGCTTTCTTGCAACTCTTCACCTGCTCGATGAATCTTCTTGTCTGAATCTGGAAATTATGGTAATCGACGAAGGCTGAAGGATTGAGCACTATCATGAGGTCGCCCTTGGTGCAGAATCCCGAAACCGGTTCGAGGGTTCCTATAACGTCCTTCCCAGCCGCCGCCCCCACTAAAGGTCCGGCCAAGATTTCTAGGACGAGTCCGAGTCCGTAGCCTTTAACACCCCCAAAGGGACTCAGAGCACCCTTCAAGGCTTTTAGAGGATCTGTGGTTGGATTCCCCTCTTCATCTACCGCCCAACCAAGGGGGATGGGTTTACCCTCTTTCGCCGCCTGTACGATTTTCCCTCTAGCGGCAACACTGGTGGCCATGTCAAGTAGTACTGGCGGATCGGAGGGAATTCCAATGGCGAGGGCATTGGTTCCAAGAACCGGCTCTGCTCCTCCCCACGGATGAACTAGCGCGTCTGTGGTAGTAGTAACAATTCCGATCATTCTTTCTCTCATCGCCATCTCTGCGTAGTAGCCAGCAATCCCAAAATGGTTGGAATTGGTTACCCCCACTGCTGAGACTCCCATGTTCCTTGCTTTTTCGATGGCAACTTTCATGGCATAATAGGCGATGTAATGACCCAGAGTGTGACCTCCGTCAACTAATGCGGTGGCGGGCGTCTCTCGAACGATTTTGACCTCGGAGGAAGGCAGGATAGTGCCTCTCTTGAGGGCCCTTACAATGTAGGGCAGTCTTAAAATTCCATGCGAGGAAAAACCCCGGAGGTCTCCCTCCGCCAGCACTTCGGCCGTTATTCTTGCTCTATCCTCTGGAACGCCGAGCGAAAGGAGAATTTTGGTGATTAGTCTCTTTTCTTCCTCAAAGTCGATTCTCATAAAGTAACTGGACCCTATGTAATAACTAGTTCAAGTGGTTAAGTACTGAACGATTTCCTTGGGATTTTCCGTCTCTATGCAGACTTTTATAGGTCCCAACGGTGATTCTCCGTCCGTGAAGTTTACCCTCCCACAGAAGGCAGCCTGTTTGTTGAGCATGAACTCTAACTTATTTTCGAAAAATCTGCTCAGAAGATGAGCCCTAGCGGCGTCTCTTATAGCCTGTCTTCTCAGAAGCTCCTTCATGGTTTGTAGGGACGACAAATCGTCAGACTCCCCAGCCAAGATTCGACCACTTTGGGAAAAGTTAAGGGAGGGGAAGAGATTTCTGAGAGCCTTAAGAACTTTTTCGGAATCCTCGGTGGGTTTTATCTCTACCTCAACTCTGAGCTTCATCTTTGAGCCTCTCCAAAATCTCCTTCGCTTTTTCCTTCAGTTCCTCTAGGGAGCCCTCGTTGACTATGAGAAAATCAGAAAGGACTAGAGCCTCTCCCAATCCCCAGCTCAGCTCTCTCCGATCCTTTCTCTGAAACTCTTCCCACCTGCGAGCGTCGTCTTCTCTACTTCTCATTGAAATTCTCTGGAACCTTGTCCTCTGGCTCGCCCAGACTGAAATCAGCTTGAAGGCATCTCCAAATTCATTTCTGAATTCCTCGACCTCTGCGATTCCCCTTATTCCATCGACCACTACCGCTCCTTCCTTTTCTCTTATCGAGGGAATGCATCTCCTCGCTATTTCAGCCTCCCCCAGTTTTCTCAGTTCGGATGCCACGGTTCCGACATTCTCCTCTGAAATCTTAAGACCTCTTTTCTTCACCTCTCCCAAAACTACATCCCCCATCCTAACGTATGAATATCCGAGCTGGATAGCCACTCTCGCTACCTCTGTCTTCCCTGCACCGGGTGGGCCAGCTATCCCCACTACGAGCTTTGGCATCAGAACTCGAAAACGATGAGAGTCGCGGTGTTGGTGACTCCTGGAAAAGTCCTGATTTCTCCAAAGACAATCTTTGTGAGTTTCTCTAGAGAGTCGACCTCGATGCAAGCAATGATGTCGAAGGGACCTGCCACGGCTTCGGCAGATTTTATTCCTTCCACAGTTCTCAACTTCTGCAGGACGGTGGAGGTCTGGCCCGGGTCCGTGGAAATGAGACAGTATGCTTTTACCATCTACCTCTTGGGTTCTCTTTTAAAAACAATCATCAAGTCTGGACCTTGGGTGCAAGGGAGAGTTCATCTCGGTTTTTGAGTTTGGTGTAGAGCCCCTCTTTTGGGCGTCTCCCGTTCAAAAGCACCTCATACTTATCGGCAATTTCGCCAGTGAGAGGATCCAATAGGCTTTCTACCATTTTGGGATATCTCCTGCTGAGTTTCAGGAAAACGGTGTCGATGGTATCGCCTTCATTTATGGAAAGCTTAATTTCTTTCGTTCCAGCTATCTTTTCGAGTTCGCCCAAAAGTTTGACCGTTATTTGCATTTACCGGGTTAGCCCCGTTTCCTCTCTTTGCTCAAACTTAAAACCTTATTCGCAGTGTTATTGTAACGTGAAGGTGGTTCTCTCTTTCAGCGGGGGTCTGGACACGATGGTTTGTCTGAGGCTGCTACAAGAGAAATACGGAGCAGAAGTTTTCACGGTCACGGTGGAGGTTGGGCAAGAGAAAAAAATTGATCCCACTCTTCCAAAAAAATATGGAGCAGTGGAACACTTCAACATAGATGCAAGAGAGGAATTCGTCAGGGATTACGTGAGTCGTTGCATAAAGGCCAATGGTAGTTACGAGGGGTATCATCTCTCTGCAGCGTTAGCGAGATATCTCATAGCTAGTAAGGTGGTGGAAGTGGCGAAGGAAGTGGGTGCAGATGCGGTAGCTCACGGTTGTACGGGCAAGGGAAACGACCAGTTTAGATTTGATATTACCTTTTCCGTCTTAGCCCCTAATCTCAAGATTATCGCACCCATCAGAGAACTCAATCTAGATCGAAGAGCGGAGATGGAATATGCGAGAGAGAGGGGCCTGCCCATTCCCCCAACCGGGATTTACAGCATTGACGAGAATCTCTGGGGCAGAACCATAGAGGGAGGTGTGTTGGAAGATCCTTCGTGTCCTCCGCCTGAGGAGGTTTTTCTCTGGACCAAATTAACTAGGACATCCCCCGAGCGTGTTACGATAGGGTTTGAAGAGGGTTTACCTGTTTCTTTGAACGGGGAGGAAATGGATGGAGTTCGTCTCATAACTACCTTGAACGAGCTCGCTGGAGCCCATGGTGTGGGGAGGATAGACATAATGGAAGATAGAATTCTGGGTCTCAAGGCTAGGGAGGTCTATGAGGCACCGGCAGCCACCGTTCTCCTGGAGGCACACAGGGCTCTAGAGCAACTAGTTTTAACAAGAAATCAGCTCTCTCTTAAGCAATCTTTAGAGCAAAAATGGTCGGAACTGGTTTACAGTGGACTTTGGTTTGACCCTCTCAGAGAAAATTTGGACGCTTTCATAGATTCAACCCAACGTAGAGTTAAGGGCGAGGTTACGGTGGAGCTGGGTGCGGGATGCTTGAGGGTCGTGGCGAGGACTTCTCCGTTTGCTCTCTACCAGAAGGAGCTAGTTTCGTTTGAGGAACTAGGATTTGATCAGCGCGAGTCAGCGGCCGTCACGAGATTCCACGGACTTCAGTCAAAACTGTACAGGAGTAAATGAAGGTAGCCATTTTAGGAACAGGGTACGTGGCGTCAGAGCTCATCAGGATACTCTCTCTCCACCCTCGAGTGGAAGTGGTGGAGATTCAGGGTAGAAGCGGAGTGGGTCAGCCTCTTGAATCAATTTATCCCCATCTAGATTTTCCACTACAGGTTCGCGAGATGGATACGAGTGTGGGGAAAAGAGTGGATTTGGTTTTCACAGCACTTCCTCACGGTACGTCCATGAAGTACGTGCCCCAGCTACTGGAAGGAGGAGCAAAAGTCATTGACATGAGTGCGGATTTTAGGCTAGATCCACGAGTTTTCGAGCAGACGTATGGAATAAAACATGGGTGTCCTGAGATAAGGGGAGTTTACGGCCTGACCGAACTCCATAGACAAGAAATTAGAGAAGCAAAATTGGTCGCGAATCCAGGTTGTTATCCCACCCCTGCTATTCTAGCGCTGGCGCCACTCGTGAAAGAGAATCTCGTGGATTTGAATCATATAATCATCAACGCCATCAGTGGAACTTCTGGGGCGGGGCATCAACCACAGGACAGAACCCATCATCCTGTATGTGGTGCAAACATCCAGGTTTACTCCGCTACAACTCACCGTCATGTTCCAGAAATAGAGATGGAGATAGGAAGAATAGCCCAAAAGCCTGTCAAAATTCACTTTGTTCCTCATTTAGCTCCAGTTGTTAGGGGAATTTTGGAGACAATTTCAGTTTTTCTCAAGGAAGAAAGGGGAAGGGAGGATTTGCTTTCCCTCTATCGAGAATTCTATAGGGGGGAAAAATTCGTAAGAATCAGGGAATCCCTCCCCCAGCTCAACTATGTGACGGGATCGAATTTCTGCGATATTGGGCTAGAAGTCTCCGAGAGATGGGTCGTCATAGTTGCGGTGATTGACAATCTAATCAAGGGAGCTGCTGGACAGGCGGTTCAAAACATGAACTTGATGTTTTCTCTTCCAGAGGATGAAGGGCTAAAGTATCTTCTTCCCTTGAGACCATGATAACTCTTCTCGAGGGTGGTCTCAGCGAGGTGAGGGGATTCTCCTTTGCGGGAGTTAGGGCAAGGATAAAAAGGAAGGGACTTGACTTAGCCCTGATAAAGAGTGATGTTGGTCCAGTTCCCGCCGCGGGAGTCTTCACCACAAACTTGGTCAAGGCGGCACCGGTACTTCTGACAATGGAAAACCTAAAGGGTGGAAAACTAGGAGCCGTTTTCATCAATAGTGGGAGGGCAAACTGCTTCACTGGTGTAAGGGGGGAAAGAGACGCGAAAGAGATTGCCGAGAGAGTCGCAAGGCTTCTTGGGATAGATCCAACTCAAGTTGGTGTTCTTTCCACCGGTTTGATTGGAGCCCCTCTCCCGATGTCCAAGGTGAGGAGGGGAATTGCGAAAGCGGTTGCTAGGTTGAGGAGAGATAGGACGGCCAGCCTAGAAGTGGCACAGGCGATGATGACTACCGACACGTTCACAAAGGAAGTAGCGGTTGCAACCAAACTTCAGGACGGAACCGAAGTTAGGGTCGCCGGTGTGGCAAAGGGATCTGGTATGATAAGACCCAAGCTAGCTACCATGCTAGCGGTGATACTCACGGACGCCAAAGCTACTCCTGGCGGACTGAGGTTAGCACTGAAGAACTCCGTGGAGAAAAGCTTTAACATGATTACGGTGGATAATGACACAAGCACCAATGATTCGGTTCTCATTTTGGCAAGTGGTTTGGCTGGAGGTAAGGAGATTTCTGCAAGGAGCATAGACCCAAATTTCCAAGAGGCCCTCGATTTTGTGACGACGGAACTGGCGAAGATGATAGTGAAGGATGGGGAGGGGGCCAAGCATTTCTTCGAGGTTAGAGTAGAGAGGGCGAGGAATTTTTATGAGGCAAAGTTAGCCGCACTCGCAGTCACCGGATCCAATTTGGTGAAGGCCGCCATTTTTGGAGAAGATCCTAACTGGGGGAGAATAGTCGCTGCCTTGGGAGCCTCAGGAGCCTACTTTAATCCTTCAAACTTGTCAGTCTGGTTTGAGGGAAGAAAAGGGGAGGTTTGCGTGATAAGGGAAGGAATGCCTGTCAGAAACGCTGAGCGCGCAAGATACATCATGAAGGAAAGGGAGTTCAGAATACGCATAGACTTAGCCGAGGGAGAAGCCAGTGCGACGTCTTGGGGGTGTGATTTGACTTTCGATTACGTGAGAATAAACGCCAAATACAGGACTTGACTCCAAAGCAGGTTTTGGACAAGCTCAAGTGGGCGGAAAGAAAGCTGGAGAACTCGGTCATTACCATTATTCATCGAGGCACATCTGGAAATGTAAGGAAAATTAGAGGCTCGGACATCGTTTCAACTGATAGGAGCTTCATGTATGTGCGATGCGGTAACGAGACCATTGCCATACCCTACCACAGGGTGATAAAAATAGAGGTCGAGGGAAAGTGCATTTGGGAAAGGAAGTGATTTATTCAGTCATTTGCCTTCCAACGCCGGAAAACCTCAAAACTGAGGAAGAAACACCGATTTTCTCGCACAACTTCCGGTAGTACCCCTTGACATCAACCTTTCTTTCCCCCTCATGGATCTCTTTTCTCCAAGCCTCCAAGAAGAAATTCTCAAGGCCGAGGAACTCGGCGGCACTTAGAAGCTTTTTCCCTTTCTTTTCTGCCAAGGCGAGCACGTCTGAGATTTTCTCCTTATAATTGATGTCCCTCAACAGATGGTGGTCTAAAATCACCTCCTCGGCCTGCGTTTCCGAAATGGCCTTTTTTAGGTTTTCCTTTGATGCCTCAAAGGCCTTCTGGCTCATCCTCCACCCTACAAAAATGGTGGGATATCCGTCCAAAATCATGAAGTCTGGGTTTTTATCCAACACCCACTTGAGGGCAGCAGGGTCTGCAAGACTTTGGGCATCACTTCCAAAAAGCACGGATTTTCCGCCTTTTTCTATATTGACCATGATTACCGTTCCTACTTTGCTCCCCACGTCTCCATGCCATACCGCGGGAGAAAAGGAAAGCTCGACTTCCTTAATTTCCGTTTCTTTCCCATCCGCCCATTCCAGCTGTTTTACAAGTTTGGAAACATTGTCCTCGAAAATCTTTCCCCTTTGCTTTCCCGACAGATTTATGTTCTGCTTTCTGTCCTTGGCAAAAACCACCTTCCCAGAGAAACACGTTCGATACATCTCAGAGTCCTGTGGAAAGGGATGATGGTCGTAATGATAATGGGTTACCACCACGACTTCTGCTTTCTTGGAGAGCTCCATAATCAAAGCTCTCGAATACTCTAGGGCTTCAAATTCTGCTTGGGTGGGTTCCATTCCATATCTCGTTGGTCCGAGCGCAACTCCTGGATCAATTACAAGATGCAAATCTCCCACCTGTAGGTAGGTAGACATGCTCCTAACACCAAAAGAATCAAAGGCTATCGGGAGTATGGTTCCAAGTCTCGACCGCATTTTTTCCTGAGATAGAAAAACTTAAAAGGAGATAGAGAGACGCTTTTATGCCCCCTGAAAGGGGGAGGAGGTGAAAAATGCCGAAGAAAAAGAAGGAGAAGAAGAAGGAGGAAAAGAAGGAAGCCGCGGCAGCACAACCCGCAGCAGCATAGAGGCTTGTTTTAAGGTTTTGTTTTCTTTTTGTTTTGATTAAAAACTACCTCTTCTGTGCTATGAAGGCTCTTTTAAGAAGGAAAGGTGTGAGAAGGCTCGTGACCACCACCACTAGGACGGTCATGGACAAAAGCTGAGGCCTCACCGCCCCGCTGCTAACCCCGACGGAGGCAATGATTAGTGCGACCTCCATCCTAGGCATCATTCCCACCCCAACCTTAAGTCTCGAGGCCCCATCCCCGCAGGAAGGGCACCTCCTCCGCACCCGATGAACTTGTCTATTATACATATCGCAAGGAAGAAGAGGGCCAGCCAGCTTCCAGTCAATAGGTGAAGGTCAGTCCTCACCCCGCACCAGACGAAGAAAAGGGGAATTAGGAAGCCGTAACCGATGGAGGAAACCTCCTCTCAGATTGTAGCACTTCTCATAACTGTTTTAAAATTGTCAATATTTACACACATTCCTGTCTACGATTCAAAAATTTTCTATCGATAAGAACTTTAATAAGGTATCTTATTATATCTAACTCTTTTCCCGAAGCACCAGTTTTTCTCTTTCGATAAATATCCTCACGCGACTTTATAGAGTGTATTAAATCCTTCAACATTTCGTCCATATCATAAATCTCAAATCCTTCTCTTTCTAAATTTTTTATAGCTCCCGGAGGATTTTTGGAATTAACTACTATACATCGTTTTATTTCTGTTTCAGAAGTTATTAACTCTTTGTAATCTGATTCATTTTTCAAAAATTCTTCTGCTAATTCAAACCACTTTTTAATTTCTTTTGTTATCACACTTATTTTTTTAGTACCTAAAAACTCTTTACATTGCACTATCTTAATTTCTCCTTTTTTATAAGCTATTAGGTCTATATCACTCCAACCAGAAACCTTTTTTCCAGATTTTTCTCTGGGAACAAAGAATAGAACATTTTCAGCAACTAAATATCCTTTACTCATAAAAAACCTCTTTGCAATTTCTTCTAAGTTGCTTATCATTATATATATTTTAAATGGCTGTATTAAAGCAAGATTATTGGAAATGTCTATAAAAATAATGTCTATAAATACCGACTTTCTATCATAGAATAGAAAGAGAAATTCACAGGAATACAATTTTACTAGAAGATGAAAAAGGCTGGTATAAAATTTTTGATGAAACTAAAGGTCTTAGTTTAATGTAAAATAAAACTTTCATAAAATCTGAGTAAGATTTCGTTCAGCTTAACATTTTTACCAATTTTTCCTTAAACTCTCTTGGCATTTCATCGCTTTTTAGCAATTCTTCAGTTCTCTTAACCATCGCCTTTAAAACTTCTGGATCTTTAACCAAAAATTCCAAAAACTTATCAAGAGGTTCTCTTTTTTCTTTGCTTCTTTCTTCCAATTCCATTGCAGCTTTTAAATTCAAAGGCATTCCACAAACTTTGCAATAGTTATTCGTTGCTTCATTAACAGTTTTGCATCTAGGGCAAGCAATTGGTTTTAGTTTTGTCTCCTCTTTAGCTTCTTTAACTTTGCTTATCCCATAAACTTTGCTTAATATAGCTTGATCAGTATCTCTTGCTGATAAATGAACATAGGTTGCTGCCATTTTGCTACTTTGAGTCCATCCAGCTATCATTTTCAATTCTTGTTCAGTCAGAATTTTTGCTAGAAAAGTTAATCTAGAATGCCTAAACAAATATGGAGAAACACCCTTCTTTATTCCAGCTAACTTAGAAACCTTTCTTATCATTTTTGCTAATGCGGCATAAGTCATTGGCTGATACTTACCAACATTGCCCGTCAACACCCATAATGGAGCTTCTCTATTTTCCTTTAATGGATGGTTTTCAATCCAATTTGCCAAGTAAGGAGAAGCAACAACCAATCTTAGCTTTCTTGCTCCTGTTTTTCCATGCAAAACAATAAAGCAACCATAATCATCAAAAGTTACATCCAAAATTTGCATTGTTAAAATCTCGCTCGGTCTCGCTGCGCTCTCATACAAAGTTGCTATTAATGCTTTGTCTCTCAAATTATCGCATTTCTCAATCATTGCTTTAACTTCTTCCTCTGTTAGCAAATCTTCTGGCAGTTTAGTCTCATTAGCCTTTATATTAACTTTAAACCAATTTACTAGCTTTTCTTTCCCTAGCCACTTGAAAAATTTTCTTAGAACAACTCTGTACATTTGAATTGTCCAAGGAGAAAAATCTTGCTCTTCTATCTTTTTGAGTATGGATATGATATCATCTTTAGTCAGTTTGTTTAGTTCCTTTTTTCCTAACCATCTGCTAATTTTATGCAAAGTCTCAACGTATCTGCTTATTCTAGATTTGCTTATTCTTTCAGTAAAGCAGAATTCAGCGAACTTTTTTATCAATCTTTTATCGGCTTCTGGAATTGTTCTATCTTCTTCTAGCCTCTTCAAATCTTTGCTTAATCTTCTATCAGATTCGTGAACATCAATCTTCAGCATAAATACTTTTAACTCAGAGTTAAGGGCCGCGAAGAAGGCTCCCGTGCTGGCGGCCAGCTTGAGTTCGTAGGCAAGGGCCGAGAAGAGGAGGGCGAGCGAGAGGGAGAGGGCGAGGGTGACCTTCTCGGTCCTCAGGTTCTCCGCCCGCTCGAGGAGGGAGGGCATGAACCTCAGAGCGACGAAAGCCAGCGGGAAGAAGAGGCCCATGAGGAGGCAGGTGAGGGCCAGCCCGGAGGGGGAGAGGGAGGCGGAGGCCACACCCCCCAGCACGCTCAGGGCAGCAATCCCGAACACATCGTCGATCACGGCGGCGCTCAGTATGGTCGCTCCTACCTGAGAGTGTAGCTCGCCAAGATCGAGGAGGGTCCTCACCGTCACTCCCACGCTCGTCGCCATCAGCACCCCACCGGCAAAGAAGGCTTCGATCTTCGTCCAACCGAATAGGGAAGCAACGCTGAAGCCTAGGAGGAAGGCAACTATCACACCTGTCGCGGCAACGATGAGTCCAGGCTTGCCAGCTCTTCTGAAGTCCTCCACGCTGACGGTGAGTCCGGCCAGAAAGAGGAGGATGATGATGCCCAGCTGGGATAAAATCTCGAGGGTCTCCGAGGTTGGGGATTGTACAGAGAGATAGCCCAAAAGAGAGGGGCCCAAGATAAGCCCTGCTAGGATTTCTCCAATGACGACCGGCTGCTTTAGTCTTTCGAAGATTTCACCGGCCAGTTTACCGGATAGTAAGATGGCTGAGAGATGGAGGAGGAGTAGGCCGAGGTCTGGCATTAGCGTATCGCACGGTAGGCGGCTATTATGTCGCGGAGGGTGAGCAAACCAACAACCTTTCCTTCCTCGACCACTGGTAGGTGTCTTAGCTTTCTTGAGAGCATGAGCCTGAGAGCCTGTTCCACGGTGTCTTGCGGTGAGACGGAGATCGGGTTAGGAGTCATCAGTTCTCCAACCGTTTTAGCAGACCTCTTTTTGATCTCTTCAAGGTCTCCACCCACCACAGCACGCCCGACTACCGGGGAGAAGAGCGGAAGCACGTCGCTTTCGGTTACTATCCCAACCAACTTCTCTTCCCTGATTACGAGGAAGCAAGCATCGGCCTCTAATCAATCCAAAAGCTCCTCAACTTTTGTCTCGGGGTCAAAATGGGGGGATTTTTTCTCATGATTTCTGTCACTTTCATCCACAGGAACTTCTTCGTTCTCTGCTCCATCTCTAGCTCTCACGGATTTCTTATACCAAATAGAGCCTCAGACAAGACAGATCCTTTTAGCAAACTCGACATGGTGCGGCAGGCGGGATTTGAACCCGCGCTTCAGGCTCGGCAAGCCTGAGTCCTAACCAGGCTAGACTACTGCCGCTCCCTCTTATATGTTTTTCTTCTGCAAAAAATAATGGATTTGTCCTTTGTACTGGGCCTAGGATTTGTGGTGGCCTTAGGCATCGCCGTTGAGAGAAGCTTGGTAGCTTATAGGCTCTCGAGGAGGAGAAGAGAACTAGAGGAAGAGGTTAGGGCGCTAAGCGAGATGAACGAATTGCTATCTGAGAATCTCTCGAGGAAAGTCGGAAAAACGGAGGGAGTCTTGGCTGAATTCGTTAGAGATTTAGAGCGCCTACGCACGGCTATTGCCGGTTCTGGCACTTGCGAGAGGATTCTGAAGAAAAAGTACAGGGTTGAGGTGGGAGTTGGAATGCTTCGCAGGATTTTTGACGCTTATCCTTCCATAGGTATGTTAACCAAGCAACAACTTGCAGATGAAATTCTGGTGGGAGAGCTGGGCAGACAAATCATGAGAGAGCTGGAAAGCGGTGCGAACGTGGAGGAGGTATCTGGTGCGGTTGAAGCCCCCCTTGCGGTGGTCAAGGGACAGATTAGGAGACTGCAGTTGCTAGGTTACTTGGACGGATCTCTAAAACCCACGCCCGCTGGAAAGAGAGTTCTCTCCCAGCCAGCCCAATAGTTCATAGGTAGCTCTCTCAACCTTTTTGGAGAATTCTGGGAGGGTTGCAACTTGGAGGAGGTATCGGGGGACAAATCTGAGCTTTAGGATGGAAGCGAGAGGGGAAAGTTTGTGGAGTGGAACGAGTTCCCCGTTGCGCTCCACCATGAGTTCTTCTCTGCGTATTCTTGGCTCAGAAATTAAGAGCTCGACTACAGGAATGTCAACTATTACCTTTCCCTCAGGTACTCCCGCCATTTCTTGAATCTCTTGCTGTATTGAGAGAAGCTTTGTCCAGCTACCGAAAGTCTTGCGGATTTTTTCCATCTTTTTTCTGCTTAGCTTCTTTCTCTCTACCAAGTATACCGGTTTTAGGAGTTTCCGATAGCAGATTCTCTTTACGACCTCAGCCGGAAAGCCACCCAAAGCTTCCAGCTTGGAGAAGAGACGCCACTCGGTGAGGAGATAGGGATTCTCTCCCTTTCGTACAAGAATCTCCGTGGCATTAGCTAGCATGAGCTCCGCTATCCTTACGGTTCGATGGAAGTAAACGGAGGAATACATGAGGTCTCTGGCGGTTAAGAAGCCCTCTACTGCCTCTATTCCCCTCTCCTCTACGACAAGTCGACCTGCCTTTACTCGTAACACCCTGCGGAGTCTAGGAAGGTCTATCATTCCAAGTGCCACCCCTGTGAAATGGGAATCTCTCAGAAGATAGTCCATTTGGTCCACATCCATTTCTCCATGCAGCAGTTGTGCGAGGTACCTTTCTCTGTGAGTACCCAAAATCAGCTCGCAAACCTCTTCAGGTTCTAAACCGGTTTTTCTTAGCACCTCTCCGCAGGAATGATTCTCGTTCTCGATTTTCACTTCACCAAGGATTAGGCTAGAGGCAAGTTCCTCGTGGTTTTTTCCTAAGTGCTCCACCATCTGGAACTCTAGAGTGTGGGAGAAGGGAGGATGTCCAATATCGTGCAGGAGGGCAGCTGCCTGAAGGAGAGACGACTTTTCTATCTTCAAATCGGAGGCGAAGAGTTTAGAGAGATGCATAACACCTAGTGCATGTTCGAAGCGGGTATGGTTGGCTCCAGGAAACACGAGATTTGCCAGTCCCATCTGCCTTATTCCTCTCAGTCTCTGAACTTCCGGAGTTTCCAGGAGCTTGAGGGCTACATCATCTAGCTGGATGCTTCCATGAACTGAATCGTGGATGACTTTCTCCATTTCAGACTCAGCAAGTGCTTAATTTTGTTGGTTGGTCATTCAAAATGAATATTCTCTACATCTGCGACGAGTTCCCCCCCTACTTTAGGGGTGGACTTGGCACGTATGCGATAGAGATGACCAGGAGGTTTGTGAATGAGGGTGAAAATGTGGTGGTTTTTGCTAGGAATCCGGATAACAAGGCAGTGACGAGAGACCTCTACAGTGGGGTGGAGGTTCATCGCCCGCAGACAGTGGATGTAACCGACATTCTTCCTGCTATGATTCCGCAAGACGTGAAGTTCTGGGCTCCCGAGGCTCAGAAGTTCTTCGCCGAGACCCTCATGTACAACATCCTCACCTGCACTAAAGTTGCGAACCAGTTAGTGGCCAGAGAAGGTAGGAAGTTCGACATAATAGTGGCTCATGACTGGTTGGCTTCGCTTGCTGGAATCGTGCTGAAGAAAAGATTAAAGCTTCCCCTAGTGGTTCATTTTCATTCCACAGAGCATGGTAGGAGCGGTGGAGGCGGTTCTCCAACCATCAAAGAAATAGAGAGACTTGCAGCTCTTACAGCCGATAGAATAGTGACGGTAAGCTATGCTATGCGGGATGAGCTGGTGGGGTTAGGCTATCCTGAGGGAAAGATACGGGTGGTCTACAATGCAGTGGACGAGAAAAAGTATGATCCTGCTAAGGTTCCAAAAGAGGCGGTAGAGGAATTGAGGAGGAGACTAGGTATCGGGCAGGATCCGATGGTATTCTTTGTCGGCAGGTTGAGTTGGGTAAAGGGGGCGGATTCCTTGGTTCAAGCAATGCCGTATATACTAAGAGAGGTTCCGGATGCCAAACTTGTGCTGGTGGGGAGGGGGGAGCAGGAAGGGATGCTCTCCGATATGGTCAGGAGGCTTGGAATCGAAAAGAGCGTGATTTTGAAGTTCGAGTACATTCCTGAACACGAGAGGATTTTGTACTACGCGGCATGCGACGTGGCAGTATTTCCCTCTAGGTATGAACCTTTTGGCATCGTGTGTACGGAGGCGATGGCTATGGGAAAACCAGTGGTGGTAGGAGCAAAGGGGACCTCTGGATTGAGGGAGCAGGTTATTCCGTGCGATCTTCCGCATGCCAAGAGATGCGGCTCGCACGTGGATCCGGATGTTCCGTACGACATCGCCAAGTTTGTGATCGAACTCCTGAAGGATAAGTGGCTTAGGGAAAGGCTGGGAAGAAATGCGAGGGAGAGAGTATTAGAGAAGTTCACTCTAGATAGGGCAGCTAACGAGACTCTTTCGGTCTATCGCGAGCTAGTGAGACAAGGTTAAATAGAGGGACATGTCGAAAATGATTGACGAAGGTAGCCTTGGTTACCGGGGCATGTGGCTTTACGGGCAGCAACATGTTGGAAGTTCTAAAGGAAAAAGGATGGGAAATAGTTGCAACGGATCTTCCTCAATCAGATCGTAAGGTTTTTTACCATGAGAAAGGAACTTTTCACCCCGTTTATTATTCCGACATCATAAAGCAAACTGGGGCTGAGTTCATCCCCGCTGACCTTACCAAGCCCGAAACTCTGAAACCACTTTTCACTAGAGACTACGATGCGGTTTTCAGCATAGCCTCTCTCTATGATTACTTTGCCCCATGGGAGCTCCTCTATAAGGTGAATGTAGAGGGGCACAGAAACTTGGTTGAGGCATGGTTAGCCTCGGGAAAAAAGGTAGGTCACTGGGTTCACTGGTCAACCGATGGTGTTTATGGGGAGACCCCCTATCTACCCGGCGATGAGAACGCTCCGTACGATCCCCCAAATAATTACTCGAGGTCGAAAGTCGAGCAGGAAAGATTACTTTGGAAGTATTACAGGGAAAAGGGCCTGCCCTTAACCGTTTTGAGACCGGCCCCCATTTACGGACCGAGGCATATTTATGGGGTATATAAAACTCTCTTGGGACCGCGGAAATTTGGTGTGGGAGCAGTGGTTAGGATATATCCTAGAGAAAAGCAGCTCATGTTTCCATGTGTGCACGTTAGAGATTTGTGCGAGGCTGCTGTATACGTTGCCGAAAGGGAGGACACGATAGGTGAGACGTACAATGTTCTTTCAAACTGTATCACTCAGTCAGAGTTCTCCGAGTTCGTTTCCCATATAGGATATTGCAGCCCGATTTACAGGATACCGGTGCCTTTCTCTCTCTACAAGCGAGTTGCAGATTTCGTCATCAAAGTTGGTAGATACTTGGATGCAAGGGCTAGAAAGAAGGGTAAGAGACCAAAGTTCGATGTTCCGGAAATCCAGTACATCACCCATCAGTATTGGTTTTCCAACGAGAAGTTGAAGGAGATAGGCTTTAAGTTCAAGTTTGAGGATCCCAGGGAGGGTCTCTTGGACTATATCATTTGGTGCAAAAGGCAGGGGAGATTATGATAGTGGGTACCTACGACCTTTTGATTCTTTTCTTGGGCGGGTTTTTGCTGGGATGGCCTGCTAAGAGGCTCCACAAGAAGAATCGCGACGCATTTATCTTCATGGTTGAGGGCATTACTCTCGCTTTCTGGCTCAACTCTATTCTCTCAAATGTGGGGGTAATCAAATATTGGGGAGGAATACTCCCCTCTTTCTCGGTTCCGTTTTGGTTAGGCTTTTTCTACATACTTTCCTATCCCTTCTGGTTCTGGTTTGGTGGAACTCTATTCTTTGGTTTCTTCGGTAGGACCCCTCGTCATGGAGGTATTTTCTGGGCCCTCACCATAGACGACAAGACGGAACCCTTCGCAGGCTGGCAAGAGGAGGAACCGCTGAAGATTGCAGATCCTCTCCCACCGGAGGAGGTAGCTAAGATAAGCATTCAAGAGGTCACAGACGAGGAGAGACAAAAGTATCAAGAGTGGTTTGCTCAACCCTTGAACTTTAAGGTGGTAAAGGATGGGAAGATTCTTTATTTCTGTAAGAGGAGGGAGGAGGCCGAAAAATTTGTAGAAAAACTTAAACTAGGGCTGGTGCGGGTGGTTCAGGATATGGAAAGTAAGATAGCTGAGGCTAAGGAGCGCTGGGAGAAGTGGGAATACCGTAAGGACACTAAACCGTATACACAAGCTTAATGCCGTCCTATCAGGGGAAGATTCTTTGGGTTGACCTCTCGTCCAAGGAAATACGCGAGGAACGGTTAGGTGAAGAAGTATATAGGACGCTCTTTGGTGGTTATGGTCTAGCTGCCAAGTTCCTGTTCGAGCGGATGAAACCTGGAATTGACCCGCTAGGGGATGAGAACATCCTTTGCTTTGCAGCAGGGCTTCTCAATGGAACCGGTGCATGGTTTTGTGGGAGATACATGGTGGCGGCCAAGTCTCCCGCGACCGGAGGGTTTGGAATGGCGAACGCTGGTGGATCGTTTGGTCCCGAACTGCGGAGAGCAGGATACGATGCAATCTTTTTCGTTGGCAGGAGTGAACAACCAGTGTATTTCTACTTGGAGGGTGAAAAGAAGGAAATTCGTGACGCCTCCCATCTGTGGGGAAAGGATGCTTACGAGACGGATGCCCTAATAAAGAGAGAGATACCAAAGGCAAAGGTGGCATGCATCGGACGTGCGGGAGAAAAACTCTCGCTTATCTCTGGGATAGTAAACGAGCGCAACCGCATCGCAGCGAGGACGGGTATGGGGGCAGTGATGGGGAGCAAAAAATTGAAGGCGGTGGCAGTGGTGGGGACTAAGAGAGTGGAGGTTCATTCGAGGGAAAGACTGCTGGAATTGAACAAGGAGTTTCTGGCCAAGTACAAGACTCCCCTGACCAAGCTCACGGATGAGGATGTGCTCAGAACGAAATGGGGAAGATTGATACCGCCAATCGGTAGGCTCACCCTTTGGTCGTCCGTTTTAATCAGGCTTCAACCACTTTTCTTCCGCGTACTTATGGGTAGATATGGAACCCCAGGTTTTGCCGGATGGTCTATGACTTCTCAAGATGCTCCCATCAAAAACTGGGCGGGAACGCAGGCGGATTTTTCCACTAGGGAGGTGATGAAATTAACGGATGAATCGATACTGAAGCTCAAAAAAGCCCAACATAGTTGCGAGGCATGTCCGTTAGGGTGCACCAATCTCGTGGCTAGCGGTGGGAAATACCAGCTGGAGGAGGTGAAAGTAGAGTACGAGTGTTTGGCAGCATTTGGTTCAAACTGTCTTAACTCTGACTTGGAAACCGTTCTTAAAGAAATTGACATGTGCAACAGGGAGGGGTTGGATGGGATTTCGGCGGGCTCCGTGATTGCTTTCGCTTGTGAGTGTTATGAGAAGGGCCTGCTTACGGAAAAGGAAATTGGTTTCCCGCTGAGGTGGGGAGACGGATCTTCCCATGTGATGCTTCTAGAAAAAATGATTTTAAGGGAGGGGATAGGAGACTTGTTAGCTGATGGGGTGAGGAGAGCGTCAGAAAAAATACCCAACTCCAAATCCCTAGCGGTTCACGCTGGTGGTATTGAGCCGGCCATGCATGATCCTCGTCAGGATCCAGGTTATGGGATAGCCTATCAAGCTGAGCCCGTTCCGGGGAAGCACGTGCATGCAATAACGTTCATAGATTTGGAACAGATAGACCAAGTGATGGGCACCAAGCCTTCTCCGTTGATATATCGGAAGTCTTGGAGGTTTAGCAACTGGGAGTTCCACGGAAGGAGAGCGGCCGTGGCGTCGGCCTACTTTCATGCGCTTTCAGCTGCAGGAGGGTGTCTTTTTGGTCCTCTTACGGCGGGAAAGAACTTCAAGTTGCTGGACTACATCAACGCGGCCACGGGGTGGGACATGGACAGGCAGGAACTGCGACGGGTAGGGGAGAGAATCCTTACCCTCATGCAGGCCTTCAACTACAGGGAAGGTATAAGACCAGACGATTTTAGGCTGTCTAAAAGAGCAGCTGAGGGATGTAATCTCATCGAGGCTCAGTGGGCTTTCTATCAAGAGTTGGGATGGGATCCTGCGAGTGGATTGCCTTCAGAAGAAAAGCTTAGAGAACTAGGATTGGAAGAAGTGAGAAAGCAGCTATACGGGGCATGAAGAGGTGTCTGGTTACCGGGGCTGGAGGCTTCATAGGATCTTATGTGGTGAGATGGCTCCTCAAGGAAGGATATCAAGTTAGGGCGACTGATTTGCCTCGGGCTAACTTGGAATGGGCGGAAAAGGAGGGAGCCGAGGTGATGAAGGCAGATCTCTTGGACCGCAAACAGCTCCCAACCCTACTGAAAGACGTTGACTGGGTTTTCCATGTGGCGGGACTTTTTGACTTTAGTCTCCCCTATGACGTGTTATTTGACGCAAATGTGGTCGCGACCAGAAACGTGTGCGAGGCGGCTCTCCAGACAGGGGTAGAATCTTTTGTCCACTGGAGCACAGTGGGGGTCTATGGTAGAACTTTTTACATCCCCATGGACGAGGCACATCCCAAGAATCCAACCAACAACTATGAGAAGACGAAGTGGATGGGTGAACAGGTGGCGATGAGTTATGCGAAAAGGGGCCTGCCAGTCAGAGCCATTCGACCCACTCTCGTTTACGGTCCCGGGAGCAAGTACGGGGTCGCCCTGTTTCTCTCCACCGTAGTTTCAGGATACTGGGAATACAAGAAGGCACCTGTTCGAGTCATAGGAGATATGTTGACGCATCACGTTCATGCAGACGATGTAGCCAGGGCCGCCATTCATCTCGCAAAGAGGCCAGACACGGTGGGAAGGGCCTTTAATGTTGCTGATGACAGACCTGTGACCGTGACGGAGATGTTTGATGCGATGGCTGACGCGCTAGGAATTGAAAAGGGAGTCCCGCTACCCATCCTCAAGAAGTTTGTGAAAATCGCCATTGCTGCTACTTCATCGCTCGCACCCATGCTCGAAAAAACAATAGTTTCAGTTTTTGGGCTCATAAACAAGTCCGCCCAAAAGAAGTGGGATGCAGTGGTGAAGAAGTATAATTTGAAGGATGTTCTAAGACCCAGAATAGATATGGACTGGCTCTTCTCGTACGGTGCGGTCAAGCTCTCTACTTGGAAGTGGATACCGGCCGGAGATAAATGGTATGACACCTCCGCCCTGAAATCCACGGGCTTCACCTGCATGTGGCCCGATTTCAGGGAGGGTCTGAAGAAGACTGTGGAGTGGTACCAGGAAAATGGCTGGCTCCCCAAGGCGAGTTAGTAGGGATTTAAAAAGAGGTTGGGTATAGTAGATGGCGTTCCTGCCCCTCTTCACGCTCGCGCTTGGTCTGCTTGGCTTATTTGACGGAGTATTTGTGATTTGGCAGGCTAGGGGGAAGGCTAGAGGAATAGGAGTAGCAACTTTCCTATTAGGTTTGATAGGAATTCTGCTCTTTATTGATGGAACCTGGGGGATGCTAGGGGTTCTGCAGAGCTGGGGAACGGGCGCGGTCATAGAGGATATCAAGACATTGATTGCGGCATTGGTTGGAGCACTTATTCCCACAGGGCTGTTAATCCTAGCTCTCCTCGAGTGAAAATTCTATTTTGGCTCCTTCCGATCGCCGACCTTTTCTATTTAGACAGAATCCTAGACTTTTACCGAAGATGGGGTGTGGATATCCCTCCCGCCCATGCAAGGTTGGGACTCCTAGAGAGATGGGTGGGATATCTGCCGGTAGGTACGATTGCCGGGAAGTACCTCGGTGTTCGCTCGCTAATGCTCTTTTTAGGGGTCTTCCCCTTAGTGGGAGCTTTAGAGCTCTATCTGATGTGCAAAGGGGTTAGACCTTGGAGATTTTTCAGGGGAAAACCCAGGGAGTCCGTGACCAAGATTTTCCTGCTTGAGGCGTATAACTGTTTTAACTATTTTGCTTTAGGTGTGCTGATAGGTGTTATACTCTGATGAGCTCAACAAAGGATGGAGGGACCTCGAATAGAATCACCTAAGCTTTACCCCGTGATGCCGAATTCGATTTTCAGCCCCTTACTAGGGGCAAAAGAAACAGAGGTGACTCCAGCATCCGGATACAAGTCGGTTAAGCGGCATCTTCACGGATTTGTGGAGCTGAGCGGTCGTTGGAAATTCAGACCAGATCCTCAAGAGCTAGGAGAAAAAGAGGGTTGGTACAATCCTGAGCTATCCGATGATGATTGGGAAGAGATGGAAGTTCCTAGTAATTTCGTCGATAATCCGCAACTCCAAAATTTTTACAAGCCTGTTTGGTTCCGCAGGAGGTTCAAGAGACCCAAAGCAGAGGAAGTAAGACTTCTCTTCGAAGGAGTGGACTATTTTGCCGAAGTGTGGTTAAACGGGGAGAAGCTAGGGGAGCATGAGGGGTATTTTTGTCCGTTTCAATTTAGAGTAACCAACAAGCTTAGGGAAGATAACGTGCTGGTGGTGAAAGTTCAAAATCCTTTCGATCGAGGGATAAGGGGAAGGGGATTTCTTACCACTCTCCTCTCCACGAAGCATTACCCCAAAGGCGTTTTGAACTTTCATGATTGTAGGCCAGGAGACAGTCTAAATCCCAAGCTCGCTCAGTCGTTAGGAACGGGAGGGATTTACAGACCAGTTAAGCTTCTCCTGTCAGGTAGGATACATTTTGACTGGATTTTCCTTACCCCGCTTCTAGAAGAAAAAAGTGCCAAAGTTCTGATTGACGTCTTTCTGTCGAATAAAGGAAAAACTCCTGAGAAGGTGGAACTCCAGCTCGAAATCCGAGAAATAAAGGAAACTCGCACCTATGAGGTAACCGCCCAGCCGGGATGTAATCGAGTGCGACTCCAGTGGCAAATAAAGAATCCAAAATTATGGTTTCCTTGGAATCATCCCGAGCTTGGTCGTCCCTATCTATACTCTCTGATGGCCAGAATTGTGAAAGACGATGAATGTTTGGATGAAAGACTGGAGAGGTTTGGTATAAGAGAGGTAAGGTTAGGAGGGGAACTCGACAAGAAGGGAGATAGGAGAATAGGTCCCGAGGCCTATCAATGGTTCATAAATGGGAAGAAGATTTTCGTCAAGGGAACCAACTATCTCTCAACCGAGTGGATGTCAAAGGTGTCAAGGGAACTGTACGAGGGCGATGCCAGACTGATTAAGGGGGCCAACATGAACATGGTGAGAGTTCACGCCCACTTGGAGCCACCTCTCCTCTACGAAGTTTTTGATGAGCAGGGAATCATGATTTGGCAAGACTTCACCCTCCAGTGGGGTTACAGAGCGGATAGGGAATTTAGGGAGAAATGCAAGAGGATGCTGGCTGAGATGATATATCTCTACTATAATCATCCCTCGGTAGTTCTTTGGTGCTGTCATAATGAACCGCTCTGGATTTGGTTCAAGGTAGGGAACAAGGGACTAGATGATGAGCTCTTTGAGCTAGCCACTTCCATTGATTCAAGTCGTCCTATTCACAAGGCATCTGGTAAGGGAGATTCCCATATCTATCTGGGCTGGTATGGTGGGCTTTTCATCGATGTGAGGAAGAGGAGAGATCCTTTTCCCACGGAATTTGGCTCCCAAGCAATTTCCTTGGGTTTCAAGCGTTGGATAGAAGACGCTTGGCCCCCCAAGATGAGGAAGTGGAGATACCATGACGCTCAGCTTTCCATTCTCTGCACCTACTTGGGAAGCTGGAGGAAGTATAAGTCCTTTGAGGAATTCGCACTAGCGAGTCAGCTCTATCAAGCGGAACTCTTGAAGTATTACGTTGAACAGTTCAGAATCAAAAAGTACAACCCCACTGGTGGATGTCTCAGCTTTTGGCTTTTGAACTGGTGGCCATCTGTTGGCTGGGGAGTGGTGGATCACGAGAGGAATCCGATGCTCGGTTACGAGGCCCTGAAGCAGGCCTATTCACCACTTTTAGTCTGCGTGGATTGGGAAAGAAGTATCTTTAAGAAAGGTGAGGAGGTGAGGCTTCCCGTCTGGGTCGTGAATGATTGGCACGAGGATGAAGGTAAGTGCTCAGTTAAGTGGAAGCTGTTTAGGACAAAAAACCGTTTGATAGAGGGGAGCAGGAAATGGTTGTTGGCGGAACTTCCGTTACCTTGGTTGAATCTTCCAGTCTTTCACGTTCCAAGGACGGTATGCCCGGGGGAGGAGGGAGGAAAACAGCTGAGCGAGGGGAGTTTTGAGGTAGAGGTAGGGCCGGACTCCAGTCAGGAGGTGGGGGAAATTTCCTTCAAGTTTGCGGAACCGATAGATTTGCGTCTTGAACTTTCCCTAGTGAAGGGTAAAAGAGTGCTGGCTTCCAACCGTTACCACTTCCTCGTCCGATGAAAATAGTTTTCCTCTCTGGGGGTACGGGAACCCCCAAGCTTATTCAAGGCTTCCTTCAACTCGTCCAACAGGAGGAAATCACGGCAGTGGGCAACACCGGTGAGGACTTGGAGGTTAGCGGACTATACGTGTCTCCCGATTTGGACACCCTTCTCTACACTTTTGCAGGAATCGTCAACGAGGAGACTTGGTATGGTATAAAAGGGGATACCTTTTTTGAACACGAAAGGTTGAAGGCTCGAGGCATTGTGGAAATCCTAAAGATAGGTGACCAAGATAGGCAAACTAAAAGACTCAGGACGGAGCTCCTGAGGGCCGGTTTTTCTCTCTCTGAGGCTACACGGAAGTTGTGTGAGCGATTTGGTGTGAGAGCCAGACTCTTGCCGATGTCGGATGACCGTGTTACAACAAGGATCCTTACCACCGAGGGCGAGATGAGCTTTCACGAGTTCTGGATTTTGCGAAGGGGAAAGGTGGAGGTTAAGGGAGTAGTGTTTCAAGGAGCAGAACAAGCCGAACCAGTCCCGGGAGTTCTAGAATCGTTGGAGGAAGCGGATTTTGTCGTCATAGGTCCTAGCAATCCTGTAACGAGTATTGGACCCATTCTGTCTGTTAAGGGAATCAGAAACGCTCTCAAAAAGGTCAGCGAGAAAGTGATCGGCGTAAGTCCTATCATCGGAGATCGTCCGGTTAGTGGTCCAGCCGCTACTCTTATGACAGGCATGGGGATTCCTGTAAGTCCGGTAGGTGTGGCTCAAATGTATGAGGGATTGATGAGAACCCTATTCATTGACAAAACAGATGCCAAGTATGTTCCTGAGATACGAAAATGGGGGATTTCAGCTCAGCTTGGAGACCTGCTGATGCCTGATTATGATGCACGAAGGAGGCTCGCCTTTCAAATCCTTGATTTCTGGAAGTCAAGGAGAAATCAGTAAAAGAAGAAAACCGAATGCCAAGGCACCGATACCAAGCAAAATAGCGGCTAGGCTGAATTCTCGCTCCGTAGGTGGTGCGTAAAAGTAGGAGACGGTTCCGCAAGTAAAAGCGATAGCCCCGAAGATGAGGGGAAAATCAAAGAACCCCACGATACCGAAAATGATACCGGCACAACCAAGCGCGAGAGCCATTTCTCTTCTGGGTCTTGCCATCAAAATGTAGGGTTTAGAATTTGAGCAAGGTATCTATTAAGGTTCCCTGAGCTTTGCCCAGGCTCTCATCAGAGCCTTCGACAGCTCCTCTTGGGGGTCTAGCCCCCTGCGTTTCCAGGTTGCCAGCAGGGTCGGTAGAACCTCGTATAT
>Ga0080004_1082002_pt1 | contig 76841 bp, 76 predicted proteins | sample WasSprMetagenome_FD_69207 | JGI IMG/M metagenome (GOLD analysis project Ga0080004, IMG submission 69207) | Sulfidic aquatic microbial communities from Washburn Spring, Yellowstone National Park, USA - WS (SPADES assembly) (version 2) | ecosystem: Environmental > Aquatic > Thermal springs > Hot...
GGATATATGCAATATCTCTTTTCATATTATTCAACATAAGAATTCTTTTAATTTGGCTTTTTAAAACTCCCTTTCTAAAAGTGTTTTCTTTTCTTACATAGGAATTTTTAGAACATTCTCATACACCCTTGACAAAATTTTTTATGGCTATATAATATATATAGAAAAAATGAATATATATCAAATTCCAATGAGGGAGGTGATATTATGTTAAGAAGATATTGGGATCCCTTTGAAGAAATTAGACATCTCCAAAGAGAAATGGATAGATTATTCTCCGAATTCTTCGGAGAGCCAGGAGTTGTTGAGGAAAGAAGAGGGAGTTTTGCCCCAGCTATAGATATGTATGAAACTGATGAAAATATAGTATTAAAAGTTGAACTTCCTGGATTCAAGCCAGAGGATGTAGATATCAGCGTAACAGAAGACAGTGTAGTTATCCAGGGAGAAACTAAGGAAGAGGAAGAAGTAAAGAAAGAGAACTTCTATAGAAAAGAAAGAAGACTTGGCAGAATCTATAGAAGAATAGATCTACCAAAGCCTGTAGTACCTGATAAAAGTGAGGCTGTATATAAGAACGGAGTACTTACCTTAACATTACCAAAAGCTAAACCTGAAAAGATAGAAGGAATTAAGATTAAGATTAAAGAAGAAAAGTAATTAATAAGGCGTTTTTGGGGGGAGAGATTTTCTCTCCCCCCATATTTTTTTAAAATTCTGTTTTACCTGTAAAATTAAATTCTGAAACCTTAATTGCTGGTACTCTTGCAAAGCCTATATTGGGTATTAAATATGTTTCTTTTGAGATCTCTTCTACATTGCTAAGGACTTCAAGAAAACTTTGGGTAAATCTTAAGTTTTTAAGGGGTTTTGTAATTTTTCCATTCTCTATAAGAAATGTACCATCTCTTGTCATCCCAGTAGCTAAAACTCTAATAGGATCTAAGAAGGCATTGACATAATGGAACCTTGTAACAAGTATTCCCTTTTCTGTTTCAGATATAATTTTGTTTAATGGTTTTTCTCCTGCAACAAAGAAGAGATTAAAAGGTAGGGGATAGGTAGATGGTGGGGGAAGGGCATGACCTGTGGATTTTTTTCCTTCTTTTACCGCGGTTGAGGTATCATATACAGGTCCCATTACTACACCATTTTTAATAAGATCCACATGTTTTTTGGGTACTCCTTCAAAATCTATAGGAAATATTATTCCGTTAGGATCATAGCCATTGTCATAGATGGTTATATTATCCTTAAATATTTTTTGCCCTTGATATATAGATATAAAAGATCTTTTTTCTTGTACAGCTTTAGCTGAAAAACCAAAATAGGCTATTTGTTCTAAAAGTTCGCCTACTGCCAAAGGTTCAAGAATTACAGTGTAAATTCCTGGGTCTATTTCTTGAGGGTTTTTGCTATCTATACATTTTTGAAGGGCTCTTTCTGAGAGTGATTCATAGTCTATACTATCTACATCTTTCCATATTTCTTCTTGATATCCAGATCCATCCCCCATATACATAACCTTCCCATGAGAATAGGCGTAAGTTCCATATGATTCTAATCCTTTTGAGTTTATTACTGCTATTTCTCCTATTTCTTCTGATATTGCTCCAAAGGTATTTAAATTATTTTTTTCAGCTTTATCTATGAATTTTTTAACAATGTCTGCTCTTTTTTCTGGGGAGGGTTCAAAAGTCTTTTTCTCATAGCTGGGAATAGGTTCTGGATCTGGCAGATATAATTCTTCTGTATCAGGTTGGCTTTTTAGTAAAATATCCAAATCTTTGATAAGATTTTCTAAGCTTTTTTCTTCTAAATTACTGGTAGATATGGCAACCTTTTTCTTTCCTTCACCTACTCTTATATATAGATTTAAATTTTCTTCAGCCACATTTTGATGAATAATATTATTAGCGTATCTTGTTAATTCTTGAGAATTTATATGTATACATACTTCTTTTCTTTCATAAGGCAGTTTCTTGATTAAATTTTTAAGAAAACTTAATGCTCTATCTTCTCCCCACATTATTTACCACCTACCTTTACTTTACGAAATCTTGCAGGAGATACACCATGCCCAACTCTGGCTACTTGCATAGGTTCTCCCTTTCCACAATTTGGTACTCCCCAGACTCTCCAAGATTTTTCATCAGCTATAGCATCACAACTTCTCCAAAATTCATAGGTAATACCTGTATAATATGGATTTTTATAAATCTTACCTATCTTTCCATCTTTTATTTCATAAGCTATCTCACAACCAAAATGAAAATTCAGTCTTTTATCATCTATTGACCAGTTTTTATTCACTGCCATGTAAACTCCCTCTTCTGTAGAGGCTATTAAATCCTCAAAAGGTATATTTCCGGGAAGGAGATTAATGTTTGTCATTCTTATAATAGGAATTCTATTCCAGCCATCAGCTCTCATAGTACCATTTGATTTTTCTCCTAATATGGTTGCTGTTTCTCTTGAGGTTAAGTAGCCTACGAAAATACCGTTCTTTACTAAGAAGCTTCTTTGGGCAGGTATTCCTTCGTCATCATATCCAAAACTTCCTAAGCCATAAGGATGAGTTGCATCCGCTACAATATTTACAATCTCTGATCCATATTGGAAATTGCCTCTTTTGTCTAAGGTTAAAAAGCTTGTTCCTGCAAAACTTGCCTCCATTCCTAATACTCTATCAAGTTCAGTAGGATGTCCACAAGATTCATGTACCTGTAAAGCTAATTGGGTTCCATCTAAAATAAGAGTAGTTACCATTTCGGGTAAAGGTTCTGCAGAAAGGAGGCTAACCGCTTCTTTTGCTATTTTTTCTGCATGCCCAACAAGGTCCAATTCCTCAATAAATTCCCATCCACCTTTTCTAAAATCTCCCCCAAAAGAATTAGGATAGGATCTTCTTTGTATGTCGCTTCCTTCAATTGCATAGGCAGTAATTCCACCACCGCTTTCTAATATACTCTGTTCTATTTCTGTTCCTTCACTACTTAAGAAAACTTTCTCTTCTTTAAAAAATGATAGAGAAGACTCTGTAAGGGTAATGCCTTTAACCTCTCTCATAATTTTATCAGCTGTAAAAAGGAGATCCAGTTTTTTTTCAAAAGGTACTAAAAATGGATCTATTTTGTAGCTATTGCTCCATTTAGCTTTTATAATTTCTGCAGGAGCTAAAGTTACCCTTTTTTTATTGGTTTTAGCGCTTGCTTTAGCTATCATTAAGGCTTTTTCTGCTATGTTTTTGTATTGGGAGAAGTCAAAGGAAGATGCAAAGCCCCATGCTCCATTATAGAGTACCCTGATCCCATATCCATAGGTTTCGTTTTTTACTGCTGTTTCTAAAATTCCATTTTTAACTTCAATCTCCTCTCTGAGTCTTTTTACAATTCTTACATCTGCATAATCTACGCCAAGACGAGAGATGTAATTTAATATCTCTTTCCCAGTTTCAATCAAATTTCTCACTCCTTTCATTGAAGATCTATTAAAATTCTTTTTCTTTTCTCAAAGATGGATATTTTTTTAAAACCTAAATCTTTTGCAAGCTGATAAGCTTTTTCTATGTCTCTTCCTGCATCTTCAGGGGTGTGAGCATCAGCCCCAAAGGTTAAAGGTATATTATATGGAGAGATAATTTTTAAAAATTCAGGGGACGGATACAATTCTTTGACTGGTTTTCTCCATCCAGCAGTGTTTAGCTCCAATGACATTTGTGAACTTATAATTACTTTTGATATCCTTTCATATATAGATGAAATGTTCTTAGGTGTTCTTCCACCCCAAAGTTTTACTAGATCCAAATGGGCAATTACATCATAGAGGTTACTCTTTATCATCCTTTCTACTTTATCAAAATAATCTTCAAAAATTTCTTCTATATCCTTTTCAGTCCATCTTGGATCGTTGGGATCTATATCAAATCCAAAACCATGATCAATGAAATGTACCGATCCTAACACATAATCAAAAAAGTTATATTCTTCAAGAAGTTCTTTTATCTCTTTTTCTTTTTCAGGGAAGTAATCCATTTCAACTCCTACTTTAATCTTGTATTTCTCTTTCAAAAAAGTAGTAAACTCTCGGTATTCTTCTAAGTTACTATCACACCATGGGGCAGTAATAGGAATGTGATCATAAATAGGTCTAAATTCTTTAAATCTATGGCCATGCTCTGTGATGCCTATTTCCTGTATATTTTTCTTTTTCTCTTCTTCCCAAAACTTTAACCACCAATTTTCATCAAAAGATCCTCTTTCAAGATGCATATGGTAGTCTATCATCATTTTATAATCTATTACCTCCAATCTTTTTTAATTTTTATATTTTTTTACATAACATCTTTTATTTTATAACAATATATGCTAAACTTTCATTAGGGATTTTTATTTATTTGGGGGAAGATTATGAAAGAGTTTATGTATCTTTTAGAAAGAGTAAAGCCTGAGTTTGAGAACCTTCCTGCAGCTTTATTAAATGCAGAAAGATTTATCAAGAAGTTAAGAAAGGAGAACTCAACAGGGGTAATTCTTTATACTGATGAAGAATACAAAGGAGCAATTTTTGTTTATGAAGGAAAGGCGTTTTTTGCGAAGGTACAAAATAATAGAGCAATGGAAGGAATAGAAGCAGTAGATTTTATTATGAGGCAGATTCAACAAGGATTTGGTAGAATCACTTATTACCCTACTGATAAAGTTCTCATACTTGTTCTTTCTGCCATATATGTGGGGACTCCTCTATATATAGATCTGGATGCTAATACTATAATTCCTACAAAATTTTTCTCCGCTCTTCAAAATAGAGAATTTAGTGGTGTGGTTTTATACAGGAGTGCAGAAGAAATTAAGTTTTGGATCTTTAAAAAAGGAAAGCCTACAAATCCACCTCCTGTAATTTTGCCTCCTTATGGATTTATAAGTGTCTATTCTCTTGATACTATTGAAGTTAAAGACTATTTAGAGCTTTGGGAAGAGGAAGCCAGAAAGAAGATTATAGAGTTTTCAGAAAAATTACTATCTGCTATTTCACGAACTTTAGCAGAAAAATGGGGACAAAATACCGCAGAACTTATGCTTATTCCTTTGGAAAGTTATCAAGGTCCATTAAGTATTAAATTTGATAGGAAGACATGGAATTGTAAAATAGAATCTAATGAAGAGCTTTATTTCCTTGCAAAAGAGATAGAAAGGGTTTATGCAAGACTTCTAAGGGCAATAAGAGAAAGGGAAGAAAGAGTGGCAGAAAATTTAGAGCTTTACACCTTTAATTTATTACAAGAAGAAAATATACTTTGGCCACCAACAGAGGAAAATATATTTAGAAGAGATTAATTTAAGGGGAAAATAAAGGGGAGAAGATTTTCTTCTCCCCTTATTTTGTTATATCTCTTTTAATATGGTTTCAACTACAGAATCTACATCTAATCCTTGCATCTTATAAAGAGCATCTGGTTTTCCAGAAAGTCCATATTCTTTTACTCCAAATTTTTTAAATTTTACCTTGAATCCACCTTCCAAGAGAGCTTCTGCAATGATACTTCCAATTCCAGTATTTACATTATGATCTTCATAGGTGATTACAAAGCCTGTTTTAGCTGCTTCTTCTAAGGCTTTCCAATCTATCTCCTTCGGAGATGTGAAATTAAATACTTTAACTTTGATTCCTTTCTCCTTCAATTTTTCCCATACTTGTACTGCTCTAAATACCATAGGTCCACAAACTATGATCGCCGCTTTGTCTCCATCTCTTACTTTTTCCATCTTTCCATATATGAATTCATAATTTCCACCATACAAAGGATTTCCTTCCTCATCCGTAATTATAGGTGTTACAGATCTTCCCATAGCTACTAAGAAGTTTCCAAATTCTTTTGCTACGTATCTTATTACTCTGTCTGTTTGATTGCCATCCGCTGGAATTATAATTTTAAATCCATAGAGATTTCTAAATGTACCAATATAATCTATACATTGATGGGTTTTTCCATCTTCTCCCACATCAAGTCCACAATGAGTTACTATTACTTTTAAATTTGTGTAATTAATATCGTTTAAGCGATGTTGATTATAAGTTTCATCAACTCCAAAGACTCCAAAGTCTGCAAAGAAGGTTATAACTCCCTGAGAGGAAAGAGCTCCTGATAGAGTAGCGGAATTATGTTCTTGTATACCTGCTTCAAAGAAGTTTTCTGGAGCAATTTTCCCAAATTCATGGGTTCTTACCGATTCCATAAGATCGCAATCAACCACTGCAATAGGGGTCTTTCCTTCTTTACCTACGTTTAGTTTGGCAAGATCTGCTAATGCTTTTCCAAAAGCTCCTCTATTATCAATCTTTGCATCTTTATCATAAGTGATAGGTGTACCAGTATCAATATTGATAGGATATGGTTCTACTATATGTTTATCTTTTGGCTTAAAGTTCTCCCTCATAGCCTTATATTTTTCAAGATCATCTTCAATTCCAAGTTCTTCAATGGCTTTTTTGTATTCATCGGGCTTCAAAGCTCTTCCATGAAATTCAAATTTATTCTCCATAAAGGATACACCTTTACCCATAACTGTATGAGCTAATATGGCGGTTGGTTTTTCATCATATACAGCTTGTCTTATAGCTTTGTATAAAGCTTGTAGATCATGTCCATCTACCTCTATTACTTCCCATCCATCAGAAAGATAGTTTTCTTTTATATTTTGAGACATGATTTCAGATAATGGTCCCGAAAGCTGTAGTTTGTTATAGTCAATTAAGACTGTTAAATTTGATAGATTATATTTTTTAGCAAATCTTCTTGCCTCTGATATTTGTCCCTTTTGTTGTTCCCCATCTCCCATTACTACAAATACATGGAAATCTTTTTTTAGAAGTTTTGCAGAAAGTGCCATTCCACAACCAGCAGAAAGTCCTTGCCCTAAATTACCTGTACTCCATTCTACTCCTGGTACATATCTTTCTACATGTCCTTCAAATATACTTCCTGCAAGCCTAAAATAGGCAATAGCTTCCTCTATATTGAAGAAACCAAGATTACCTAAGGCTGAATATACTCCTGGAGAGGTATGTCCGTGACTGATAATAATTCTATCTCTGTCAGGATTCTTTGGGTTTTGAGGATCTACATTTGCAAAATAATAAAGGGTTAAATACATTTCAATGGATGACATGGAACCTCCAGGATGCCCAGATCCTGCCAATGTGGTCATTTTTAATATGTCGCCTCTACATTTGTGAGCTAATTGTTTTAAGTATTGTAGATCTTTCTCATCCATTTGAGGCTCAGTAAAACGATTTCTTCTCATTAAAATTAGCACCTCCTTTTTTTATATTAATCTAAAGAATTATATCATATTATTTTATAAACTAAAGGTAAGATCCTTTCTCTTAAAGGATTTTTTGATCTAATTCTTAGTACTGGTGGGATTTGTCTTCTCTTATATTCACTTTTTTCAACTTTTTCTATAACACTTCTCACTATTTCCTTGGGTAATCCTAAATTTATGATTTCTTCTTCTGATTTATTTTCGTCCACATATGCGGTAAGAATAGGATCTAATATGGAGTAGGGTGGAAGAGAATCTTCATCTTTTTGATTTGGACGTAATTCTGCAGAGGGTGCTTTCATAATAATATTTTTGGGTATTATTTCTCTTTCTTTATTTATATATTCTGCCAATTTATATACTGTAGTTTTATATATATCACCGATAACCTCCAAACTTCCAGCTGTATCACCATAAAGGGTGCAATAACCTGTAAGAGCCTCAGATCTATTTCCTGTTGCAAGAACAATATAATTTTCTCTATTTGATATGAACATCAGTAGATTTCCTCTTATACGGGATTGTAAATTTTCTTCTGCTATATCCATAATAGGAGATAGAGAGGGATTTAATTCTTTTAAGTAGGAATAAAATATGTCTTTTATAGATACAATCCTAAAATTTATATTTAAATTTTTTGAAAGTTCCTTAGCATCTTCAATACTTTCTTTTGATGTATATATGGAAGGCATACTTACTCCCAATACTTTTTCTTCCCTTAGAGCTTCCTTAGCAATACAAGCTACAACTGCAGAATCTATTCCTCCCGAAAGTCCTATAACAGCTTTTTCAAAGCCAGATTTTCTAAAGTAATCTCTTACCCCTAAAACTAAACCGTTGTATATAAAAGAGATGTCTTCCTCTTTATAAGAATTTAACGATAGATTTTCCAAATTTATGGTTGTTATATCCTCCACAAAAATCTTACTTTCAAAAATCAAGTCTCCTTTTTCTGAAATTATAAAACTACCACCTTCAAAGATTAATTCTCCGTTTCCCCCAACTTGATTTACATATATAATCTTTTTGTTGAAGTTCTTAGCTATATTTTTGACTTTTTCAATTTTTTCCTTTCTTTTTCCCAGATAATAAAAAGAAGAAGAAAGCATAATAATTAGGTCAACTTGATAGAGATATTCTTTTAAGGATACGATATTATCACACTGTAAAAGGTCATCTCCTATAAATATACCTATTTTATGATTATTAAATTCTACAAATTCTGGATTACCACATTGGAAATAAAGATTTTGTAATAAAGGATCCTTAGCAAAAAGGAATTTATCTACTCTACTTAAAGTATTTTTATAAAATAAATAGGCACTATTATAAATTCCATGAGAAGTATAATAAGGAGATCCTATTAAAATACCTATTGGATAATTTTTTCTTAGGATTTTTTCTATACTATTTTCTATTTTTTCCTTTATGTTTTTCCTATTTAATAGATCAAAAGGTGGAAAACCCAATATGGACATTTCTGGAAATACAATTAAATCGGAATTGTCTTTAATTCCCTTCTCTATAGCTAATTCTATTTTGTCAAAATTTTTCTCAACATCTCCTATGGTAGGGTTAATTTGAGCTATTGTTATTTTCATTTTTACCCTCCCTTTCTAAGGTTAATAGATAATAGATTCTTTCTGAAGGCGTTGGATGTGAGTAATACCAGGTTCTATATAATGGATCGGGATAAAGATTTGAAAGATTTTCTTTCGCTAATCTTTTTAAAGTATTTATTAGTGGATAGGGAGTTCCAATAAGTTCTGCAGAGAATCTATCAGCGGAGTATTCCATTTTTCTTGATAATAAATTTACTAAGGGGGTTAAAAAGTAAAAGAGAGAGGAAACAAAGATAAAGGCATAGGTGAGGAGAGTAAATTCCTTTTGTACCCCAAAGTATTTACTTATAGGTGCAGATTTAAAGATAATGAAAGTTATATAGATATAGAAAACATAAAATATTATTGAAGTTAGCATTGAAATAGTAATATGCCTCTTTTTATAATGTCCTAATTCATGGGCAAAAATAGCAAGAATTTCCTCTTGAGGATATGAGAGTAGTGTATCATAAAGTACTACTCTTTTGGATTTACCAAAACCTGTAAAGTAAGCATTTTGCTTTCTCGTTCTTTTTGATGCATCCATTACAAAGACTTGTTTTATATCGAAGCCTACCCTTTTTGCAAGCTCTATAATCTTTTTTCTCAAATCCTCATCTTCCAAGGGAGTAAATTTATTGAAAATTGGTGCAATTAATATAGGGTAGATATATACCATTATAATTTCAAATACTATTATTACTAAGGCAAATTTCCACCAGAAATTTGGATCCGATTTGATGATATAAAGAAGCAGAGAAAGAATTGGTGTACCTAAGATTATGGAGAGAATAATTGATTTTATAAGATCAAGAATAAATATTTTAGGAGTCATGGTGTTAAAGCCATATTTATTTTCTATTACAAAATTGTAATATAAATCAAATGGTATAGAAATAATCAAGTTTATAAGACCAAATATTCCAAAGAATAAAAGACCTTGTAGAATAAAGGATGATGTTATAGATAAGACAAATTTTTCAATATATGGATAGAGGATAAAAATAAATAAAAGAGTAAAAATGAAATCAAAAGCTTTAGACCATAGATTAAATATAACCCTATCTTTTAGATAACTTTGGGATTTTTTAAAGTCTTCATCAGTAATGATATCCTTAAATATATCAGGGACTTCTTTATGAGAAAGAGCATATTTCAGATTTCTTATATCTAAATAAAAATCAATTATTTCTTTTACAACTAAAACTAAAAGAAAGAGTCCTAAAAACATACTTTTATTCCACCTCCAATGAAAAAATCTTTTAAAATTATATAATAAAAGACAAAAATATGTTAGTAAGGAGAATTTTCCTATGAAAAAGAAGAAGGTAATCACTATTAAGGATATAGCAAAGGAGGCTAATGTAAGTCCTACTACTGTATCCAATGTAATTCATGGAAATTATCAACATGTATCTATGGAAACAGTAAAGAAGATTCAAAGGCTTATTGAGGAGAAAGGTTATATACCTAATATGCTTGCTAGGTCTTTAGTAAAAAGAAATTCTAAGATTGTAGGGGTAATAAATTGTCTTATACCGACAGAAAGAGGAAGCTTTATTCAAGATCCTTTTCATACCGCATTTTTGGGTGGGGTTGAGAAAGAATTAAGTAGAAGAGGTTATTTTATAATGTTAAGAACGGTTAATAAGAAGGATGAGCTTATTACCCTTTTAAGAACTTGGAATTTGGAAGGAGTTATTATGACAGGGGTTTTTGAAGACGAATTTTATTCTGCTTTAAAGACTGCAGAGATTCCAGTAGTACTTATTGATAGTTATGTGGATGATGAGTCCTTTATAAAGGTTGGATTAGAAGATTTTAAAGGTGGATATCTTGCTACTAAGTATTTGATTGATAGGGGACATGAAAATATTGTTTTTGTGTCTCCTAAGATAAAACCAAAAGGAGTTTTAGAGGAAAGATTTAAGGGTTATAAAAAAGCTTTAGAGGAACACAATATTCCATTTAGAAGAGAAAATGTGTATGAACATGGGACACGTATTGATGAGTGTATTTCTTTAGGAAGAGAACTTTCTAAAAGGAAGGATATTACTGCTATATTTGCTACCGCAGATATAATGGCAGCAGGTATTATGAGTGGACTTATAGAAAAGGGTGTAAGAATTCCAGATGATATATCAATAGTGGGATTTGATGATCTGGAGATAAGTTTACTTACTACTCCAAGACTTACTACTGTTCATCAGGATGTTGAGATGAAGGGTATTATTTCTGCAAGAATGTTGATTGACTATATTGAAGGAATACCATTAGAGAATAAGAAGGTTATACTTCCAGTTAGGATGGTAGAGAGAGAAAGTGTTAGAGTTTTAAAGAAAAGATGAAAAATTTTTTGATATGATGTGGATATTGCAGTTATTTTATATTAATATTTGGCTTTTTGGTATATTTTTCTTCTTGAGAGTCTTTTAAAAAATTTTTAAACTTTTATGTGGTTTAACGTTAAAGTAATAAAAATGTATAAATAGAAAGGGGGTCGTTAAAATATTGATAAGTTTAACGTTAAACTTATCTATAATAAGATTTCATAAATAATTCATTTAAGGAGGTATTTTAAAATGAAAAAGCTTTTAATAGTTGTTTTACTAATTTTTCTTTTAACCTTAGTTTTCTCTTTTGCAGATGATGATTTTATTGTGGCCACAAAATTTACTGGACAAGATGGAGAGGGTTATTGGGGACCTTATGGACCAGCTTATACTATAAAAGACGGAGTTTTGATATTTGATTCTAGTATTCCTAATGCTTGGATGACCCTTAATTTTAAAGATGATTTTATGGAAGCTGAAGATTATAGATATGTGGTAATAACTATTAAGGCGGATGATCCTAAGGATGCTCAAAATATAGTTATGACATTTGGAAATTTAAAAAAGACATTTACTGATTGGGGAATAACTTTAAATACTGAGTTTACTACCTACATTATAGATTTAAAGGCTCATGGTCTTAAAAATTGGGGTGATGGTACCAAGGCAGAGCCAGATTTTGCTTTAAATAAAGCAACTGCTAACAAGGCAAAGATTTTTGTAAAGTCTATTATTCTCACTAATGTACCAAGTAAATATAAGAAATAAGACGATTTTAGGAGAGGTGAGAATTTTGAATAAAAAGTTTTTAATATTTGCTTTAATTTTCTTGATGATATTCTCCTTGAATGGTAACCAGATCTTAGCTCAAAAAAAGATTAAGTTAAGATTGGGTATATGGCCTGAGCCTACTTTAAAAAGCGATATAGAAATGTTTGAGAAATGGAAAAGAGAGTTTGAGAGAAAATATCCAAATGTGGAGGTAATTCCTGCTACTTATAAATATTCACCTGATACCTTTGTACCTCTTGCTGAATCAGGAAATCTTCCTACCATATTTGAGACTTGGTTTACAGAACCACAAAAGTTAATAGCAGGAAAATTTGTTAAAGATATTACAAATGAATTAAAGAAAAAAGGTTGGGATAAGTTGATGAACCCATCAGTAAAAGAGATCTTATCTAAGGATGGAAGAATATATGGAGTTCCAAGGGATGCATATGCTTTAGGAATGTATCTTAACTTAGAACTTTTTGAAAAGGCTGGCTTGATGAATCCTGATGGTACTCCTAAATATCCTAAGACTTGGGATGAACTTGTTAAGGTAGCAAAAACCATTAAAGAAAAAACTGGAAGGGCAGGACTATGCCTTTTAGCAAAGGATAATGCAGGAGGATGGCATTTTACTCAGATAGCTTGGAATTTTGGGGCAAAATTGGAGATACAGAAAAATGGAAAATGGTATGCTAACTTAAATTCCCCTGAAGTAATAACAGCCATGAATTTCGTTAAAGATCTTAAATGGAAATATGATGTATTAACAGATGATCCTACAAGTGAAGATTGGGGTACTGGCTTTGAGGCTATTGCAACAGGTAGATCTGCTATGTATTTAGGAGCACAAGATGCAGTAAATCAACCTACTCAGGTATATGGTATGCCTTTGGACAAGTTAGCCATAGTTCCTGTTCCTGCAGGACCTAAGGGACATCGTTTTTCTCTCATGGGTGGAACTCCTTATATGTTTAGTGCTAAAGCATCTTCTGATGAAATAATGTCTGCATTAAATTTCTTAGAGATTATGGGAAAAGCTCCGATTGTAACTCCTGAATCTTTGGCTGGTATGAAGGCTGATGCCGAAAATAGGGTAAAAAATGGTGTTCCTGTGATCCCTTCTTTTCCTGCTTGGATAGCTCAAGATTGGCTTAAGGCTCAAGAGGAGATTGTAAAGCAATATAGAAATGTAGATATGAGACTTTATAATGATTATTACAATTGGATAAAACAAAAGGGTGTTTTAAGACCAGAAGAACCCTATTTAACTCAAGATATGTATGCAGAACTTACAAAAGTACTTCAGGCAGTACTTACAGATAGAAATGCAGATGTTAAAAAGCTTCTTGATATAGCTAACAATAATCTTCAGAAGATGCTGGATATGTATGTAAATAAGAAATAGACATATTGGGGGCACCTTTAAAGGTGCCCCGTTTAATTTGCCTTTTTAGGAGGAGCTTAGAAGATGCAAGAAATTTTTAAAAAATATAAAAGGGATATAGTTGGATGGGGAATAATGCTTCCTGCAGTTTTACTTTTTACTTTTTTTCTTTGGGAACCTCTTTTAGCAAGTATTGTTATGTCTTTTTTTAAAGCTCAAGGCATAAGATTGGAGAAATTTGTAGGGTTTCAAAATTATGTAGAGGTTTTTCAACATCCCGATTTTAAGTCAGCTTTCTTTAATACTTTTGCTTATACCTTTTGGTCTTTAGTTATTGGTTTTATAGTACCTATAATTTTGGCAATTGTGATCAATGAAATTATTCATTTTAAGGGATTTTTTAGAGTCTCCATATATTTGCCTAATGTAATACCTGGTCTTGCTGTAGCTATAATGTGGCTTTACATATATAGGGCAGGAAAAACTGGACTTCTCAATATAATTCTTGGGAATTTTGGTATTCCTCCTCAAGCTTGGCTTACAAAAGCACATCTTGTAATTCCTTTAATAGTTTTATTTATGACATGGCGATCTGCGGGAGCTACCACTTTGATATATCTTGCTGCTCTTCAAGGTATAGATCCAGAACTTTATGAGTCAGCAACTATTGATGGTGCTGGCCTCTGGGCAAGATTAAGATATATTACTCTCCCTCAGATATATAACTTAGCAAGGACGTTATTGATCCTCCAAATTATTTTTGTTTTTCAAGTTCTATATGAGCCTTTAATTCTTACAAATGGTGGGCCTAATAATGCTTCTATCTCTTTGATGCTTCTCGTTTATAAATATGCTTTTGAAAAATTTGATTATCCAAAGGCATCTGCTATCTCAGTTATTATTGCTTTTATTCTTATTATTCTTACTACTGTTTATAACAAGATAATAAAAGAGAATGAAATGTAGCGGAGGTTATAAATGATTAACTTCTTCAAGAAGGATTATGGAGTAATTAGAAGCTTTGATTTTAAGAAACCTTATGTAAGGTTTATATATTTTTTGATCCTTATTTTTGCTTTATTTGTAGTATTTATAGTAATATTCCCTATATTGTGGACAATTCTTTCAGGATTTAAAACTTTACCTGAATTCGTAAATGAGCCAAGGATATTTCCTAAATCTTATGATATTGGGAAATTTATTGAGACATGGAAGTTATTAAATTTTGGAAGATTTTATATAAACTCTTTTATAGTTGTCATTGGTAGTATAGTCTTTTCCATCATAAGTAATGGGCTTTTGGGATATGCTTTATCTAAGATTAGGCCTCGCGGATATAAACTTATTTATTTTCTTCTTTTGTGGAGTTTAATGATACCAGCAACCACAAGTATTGTTCCTTTGTTTCTAAATATTGTTAAGTTGGGTCTGCAAGGAACTTTTATTCCTTTATGGCTTTCTGCTGGAGCAAATGCTTTCTTTGTAATTCTTTATAAAAATTTCTTTGACTCTATTCCCCAATCTATTATTGAGGCTGCAAGGATAGATGGATGTAATGAATGGACTATATTCTTTAAAATAGTTTTTCCATTAAGTTATTCTATAAATACAGTAGTTACAATTTTTACAATTACTAATTCATGGTCTGATTTTCTTTTGCCTTATCTCCTTCTCAACAATACAGGGAAAGAGACAGTTATGGTAAGACTTTTTCAGTTTAGGACAAGTGTTGCCACAGAAGTAGATATCATAAGAGCTGTTACCTTTTCAATCATTCCTCCTATTGTGCTCTTTGCCTTTTTCCAAAAATATATGATGGAAGGCATGACAAGAGGGGGAATAAAAGGATAGTTTTAAAAAGGAGGTTAAAAAAATGAGATGGAGAAATCTATTATTAGGAATTTTTCTCTTCCTTTTGCTTTTATCTTTTGTTATGAATTATGGACAAGTTTCTGAAGTAAAACTGGTAATATATGAGGCACCAAAAACCATGAAGCCTGATCCAGATATTCAGGTTAAAGTAGGCGGAAAGGATGTATTTGTATATGATGTTCCTGTGAATCCCAATAGAAGATGGATGGGAAACCAAGAGATAACTCTTTCCTCAACCCCTATGTGTTATTTTGATTTTTCTGGAGGGAAAATAAAGATAGAGATATCTCTTAATAAGGCAATTAAAACAGCTATGGTACTTCCAACCACATATAATATAACTCCTCTTCTTATAAATAATAATAAATTAGTGTTTTATATTGATGAACCCGGATTTTATACTGTAGTTTTCAATAATTCTCCAGATAGAGCTCTTCATATTTTTGCTAATCCCATAGAAGAGAATATACCTGATAAAAATGATCCAAATGTGATATTTATTGGACCAGGAGAATGGACCGTAGATGATATTCCTCTTCAGAGTGGCCAAACCCTATATATATCAGGGGGAGCGGTATTACATACTACTATTCATGGTATATTCCTTAATAATGTAACTATAAGGGGAAGAGGAATAATAGATGGAAGTATATGGAATAATTGGCTTACTGCTGGTGAAACAGCAAGGGTACCAATAAATTTAAGGAATAGTAAAGGGATAACTATAGAGGGTGTAATAATAACAAACCCTAATGCTTGGGCATTAAATCTTTATGAATGTGAGAATACTATTGTAAAAAATGTAAAAATAATTACTGCAAGACAAAATGGAGATGGAATTACTATACAATCTTCCAGAAATATAAATGTATCTGACTGTTTTGTAAGAAGTTGGGATGATAGTTTGGTAGTAAAAAACTATGCTGGAGATTCAAAGTTTATTAACTTTAATCGCATACAGATATGGACTGATCTTGCTCAGTCCATGGAAATAGGATATGAAACAAATAAGGGCAAGAAAGAGAATGCCATAATATCAGATATAAGTTTTAGAGATATCACGGTATTATATAATTTTCACAAACCTGTTATAAGTATTCATAATAGTGATGATGCATTGGTAAAAAATATTTATTATGAAAACATAATAGTTGAAAATGCCTTCATGGGACAAGGAGATGCTGGTGAGAATAATCAGTTAATAGATTTGGCGGTATTGGCAAGTCAATGGTCCACAACTAAGGAAAGAGGAAACATAAGAAATGTATATATTGAGAATGTAAAGGTATTAAGAGGAATTTTTCCTCCATCAAGAATAATTGGTTATGATGAAAAACATACGGTAGAAAATGTTTATATAAAAAATCTTGAGATTCTTGGTAAGAAAATAGGAAATCTCTTAGATGGTAAATTTAAAATAAATCCCTTTGTGAAAAATATTAATATTAGTACAGATAAGGATTTTCCTAAACTACCCTTGAAAAAATATGATCCTAAAATAATAAATTCTTTACAAAATATTAAGTCAGAAAACCTTCAAGTTATAAAAACCCCTGAGCAGAAAGAATCACAAATACCTGAAATTTTCAAAAACTTTCAACCTATAGTACCTGAAAAGCCATCTGGAGAAAATGTAGCATTAAGAAAGCCAATTGAATCTAATGGTTATCAAGATGTATATAGAGAAAGATATGCAAATGATGGAAAAATAAAGAGTTATTGGGAAGGTAAAGCAAATTCTTATCCCAATATAATAAAAGTAGATTTAGAAAACATTTATAAAATTCACACTATTAGAATTGCTTTAAATCCTGATAGGATATGGAGTAAGAGAGTTCAAACCTTTGAAATTAAATATAGTCTTGATGGAGAAGAATATAGAGTACTGGTACCTAAGGCAGATTATACTTTTGATCCTCTTACAAGTAATATAGTGGATATAAAACTGGAAAAACCTGTGGGGGTTAGATTTATTCAAATTATTTTCTATGCTAATACTGGAGCTACTGGGGGTCAGATTGGAGAATTAGAAATATATTCTGATGAACCTATAAATCAATAAAAAGTTAAAAGAGAGGAGCAAAATATATGGAGAAAAGGCTGAAAACCTTAGGGAAAATTTTATCTTATAAAAAAGAAAAGGAATTATTTTTAATTGGAGAAAAGGAAGATCTAAAAATTCAAATTGTAGACGATGATATTATTAGGTTTCATTTCTCCAAGGATAAAAAATGGGAGCATAATTATTCTTTCTCTATTGAAAGAGAATTGCCTAAAAAGAGTTTTAAAATTAAGGAAGATGGAGATTTTATATGGATTTTTACAGAAAAATTAAGGATTTTAATAGATAAAAATCCATTTAATACAAAAATATATGATCTTGAAGATAAAATTATTTTTTCTGATTTTGAAGATTTGGGTTATGCAAGGTTTAAAAATAAAGTCTTTTCATATAAAAAATTTAATAAAGAAAAAGCATTTTTAGGACTTGGTGAGAAGATGGGGGGATTGAATAAAAAGGGAAAAAAATTTGTAAACTGGAATACTGATGATCCTCATCATTATCCAGATAAAGATCCTCTTTATCAATCCCATCCCTTCTTTTTAGCTTGGAATGAAATTTTCTCTTATGGTATTTTTTTAGATAATACTTTTAGAACTTATTTTGATTTTGGAGATGAAAGCCAAGAATATTTTTATTTTTATGCGGATAATGGAGAATTAGATTATTACTTTATCTATGGTCCTTCTCCCAAGGAAGTTATAGAAAAATATACCTATCTTACAGGGAGATATTATATGCCTCCCTTATGGGCTCTTGGTTATCAACAATCTAAATGGGGATATGAGAATAGAGATAAATTTATGGAAATTGCAAAGACTTTTAGAGAAAAAAATATTCCTTGTGATGTGCTTTATTTGGATATAGATTACATGGATGGATTTAGGGTCTTTAAAGTGGATGAAGCAAAATTTCCCAATATGGATCAAATGATTGATGAATTAAGTAGTATGGGCTTCAAAGTGGTCACTATTGTGGATCCAGGGGTAAAGAAGGATATAGATTTTGAGATTTATAGAGAAGGAATTAAAAAGGATTATTTCTGTCGAAGATCTACAGGAGAGGTTTATATTGGATATGTATGGCCTGGAGAATGTGCTTTTCCAGATTTTGTAAGGGAGGATGTAAGGAAATGGTGGGGAGAGAAACAGAAAAAACTTATTGAATTGGGGGTTTCTGGTTTTTGGAATGATATGAATGAACCTTCATCCTTTCCTCATCCTATTGATAGCTTTTCTAAATCATTTGAAAAAAATAATACTTTTTGGGGGATATTTTCAGATCATTCAGATGAGTTTTTTTATGAAAAAACATTTCCACGTGATGTATTGCATGGGAATAAAAAAGAATTTACTCACGATGAGATTCACAATGTTTATGGCTTACTTATGGCAAAGGCAAGTTTTGAAGGATATAAAAAAGAAAGACCTAATTCTCGTCCTTTAATTATTACTAGGGCTGGATTTTCAGGTGTGCAAAAATATTCTGCAGTTTGGACAGGAGATAATAAAAGTTGGTGGGAACATCTTTATATTAGTCTTCCTATGCTACAGAACTTGGGAATATCAGGAGTACCTTTTATTGGGGCAGATGTTGGAGGTTTTGGCCTTAACTGTAATCCTGAATTATTTATTAGATGGATTCAAGTTGGTATCTTCTATCCCTTTTTTAGGAATCATTCTGAGTTAAATACAAAACCTCAGGAACCTTGGGCTTTTGGAAAAGAGATAGAGGAAATTACTAAGAAGTATATAAGATTAAGATATCAACTAATTCCATATATTTATTCCTTGTTTTGGGAGGCAAAAGAAAAGGGGATTCCTCCATTAAGAGCTTTAATATTGGAGTTCCCCGATGATAATGAGACTATACATAATGAAGATGAATTTCTTTTGGGTTCTAATATCTTAGTTGCTCCTATTTATAGAGAGGGTTGTATTTCAAGATCAGTGTATCTGCCAGAGGGAACGTGGTATGATTTTTGGAATTTTAAAGAATATAAAGGAAGGGAATATATTACTGTAAAAGCTCCTCTTGATATGATTCCTATCTTTGTAAAAGAAGGAAGTGTTATTCCTATATGGGATGTGCAAAATTACATAGGAGAGAAAGAGCAAAAGGTTTTAAATCTTTTAGTATATCCTGGAGAAGGAAAATTTTTATATTATGAAGATGATGGAATCTCATGGAATTATGAAAAGGGTGAATATAATCTTATTGAATTTTCTTTAAAAAATGATGAAATAAAGATTGTTTATCTCCATAAGGGATATTATTCAGAAAGAGATTGCTTTAGAATAAGGTACTTTAATAAGGTTTATGAGATAGAAGATAAGGGGAAAGATATAATTATAAAAATTTAGATGATTGATAAGGAGAGAAGATGATTCTTAGTCTTCTCTCCTTTCTTGACAAAAATATTTAAATGGTATATATATTAAAATTGGATATATGATATATGGAGGGATGGACTATGAAAAGATGCAATGTAAGATCTACAGGTCTTTCTCCTACCTTCTGGTTAAGGGCGTGGATAATAATTTCTTTATCAGATAGAGAACTCCACGGATACGAACTCATCTCAAGTCTTAGTGAGGCTTTTCCAGGTATTATTACACCAGGTATAGGTGGAATGGGAAGAGGTTATAGGATTTTAAGGGAGTTGGAAGAAGAAGGTATTATTATTGGTAGATGGAGTATGGAAGGAACAGGTCCTGCTAAGAAGGTATATCGTCTAACGGATGAGGGAGAGAAGCTTAGGGAAGAGATTATAAAGCATGTGGAAGGTATGAAGGATTATATAGATAAGTTTTTAGAGCTTGCTTCAAAGCTTTAATTAAAATTCTTCTAAGATAGCTATATACGGTAAATTTCTATATTTTTCTTTATAATCAAGCCCATATCCTATAACATAGTAATTTGGTATTTCAAAACCTTTATAATCTACTTCTATATCTATTATTCTTCTTCCTGGGCAATCAAGAAGAGTACATACTTTTATAGATCTTGGATTTCTTGTCTGGAGATTTCTTATTAAATAAGATAAGGTTAATCCGGTGTCTACAATATCCTCTATTATTAATACGTCCTTTCCTAAGATATTTATGTCTAAGTCTTTTGTTATTCTAACAATTCCTTGATTGTTCTTGGATAAACCATAGCTTAATATGGAGATAAAGTCTAAAATAAAGGGAATTTTAATATTTCTTGTAAGATCAACGGTAAAATATACTGCTCCTTTTAAGACGCAAGCAAGTATAAGATCTTTGTCTTTATAATCTAAGCTTATTTCTTCTCCTAATTCTTTTATCCTTTTCTCAATATCTTCTTTTGTAAAAAGTATTTTTCCTATTTTTTCCATATTCCTATTTTATCTCTTTAATTCCATATTTTGATAAAAGTTTTTCATATTCTTTTCCATAAAATAACTTTATTTTTATATCTGGATATAGATTTTTTAATTTTTTTATCTTTTTTAGTTTTTCTCCCATAACCCTTGGTCTTTGTAATGTAAGTTCAATATATAGATCAAAATCGGGTAAATAAAAATCTGGTGTAAAGGATTCTACTACATTCCCATCATTATCCCATTCCAATGGAAATGTTCTTGGTTCGTATTCCCATCTTATTTGATAAAAGGTTAGTATTTTGGCAAATTCCTCTTCGGTTTTATTAGCAAATTTGGGCTTTTGGGGAAGGGATAGCTGTTCTGGAGTATATATTTTTGACTCTTGCCTTTCTATTACCTTTTCAATGATAGCTTCTATCTCCTCTGCAGTAAAAAAGGATCTATCAATAATTAAATGATATAAAGATGGTTCTTTCCAACTGTTTAAAAATACTGTATTATAGAAAATCTCTCTTGAGAAGTCTTTTTCTCTTATTAGTTCCAAGGCTTTTTCTTCAGAAAGAAGAAATTTATTGGTTAAGAATTTTATTCTATAGCTTAAAGGTGCAATTACATTAATATGGAAGGAATAATTTTCGTCTTTAAATAGAAATTGTCCCCCTCTTCCCAATAAAAAAATAATAGAATCTTTTTCTATATACTTTTTAACTATTCTTCTTACATGCTCTTTATAAGTTTCTATAAAATTGGGATCTCTAACTCCCTTTTCCAGTTCTTTCTCTTTATTCTCCAGTTCTTGAACATCATATCCTTCAAGAGCTAATTCTTCATGAATTCTTTTACGATCTAAAATTTCTCCATAAACTTTCTTTGATATTTTATTTATAATCTCATCTATATCTGTACCAAAATCCCTTGATATGGTTATGAGTCTTATTTTTACCATTTCTACATTACTTCTTGGAAAAGATAGTATATATCTTCCTCCTTAACAGGTCTAAGATTGTTTTCTACATTAAATTTTGCTTCTAATGTCCTCTTTATAAGAAGGTCTAAATCAAGAGGTTGAGAAGTAACTTGAGAGATCTTGGTTGGCAAATTGAGGGTTTTTAGAAAGTCTTCCATTTTTTCAGCAGGATCTCCATTGAAAAGATTCTTTAGAAACTTTAATTTTTCATCAGGAATAAAAGGAGCATTAAATCTTAAATAAGCAGGAAGCAAAATTCCATTTGCTATTCCATGGGGTATATTATATATTCCTCCAAGAGGTCTTGACATAGCATGTACTAAAGTGGTTTTAGTGTTGTTTATAGCTATACCAGCCCAAAAGGCAGCATAAGCCATTCTTTCCTTAGCATATGTGGAATTTTCAAGAACTGATATTGGTAAAAAGTTATATATATCTACTAGCGCAGATCTTGAATAGCATTCTACCATGCATGTGGAGTTTCTGGAAAGATAAGATTCAAGAGCATGGGAGAAGGCATCTATTCCAGTAGAGGCAGTTACAAGAGGAGACATGGTAAATGTAAGTTCAGGATCTATTATGGAAAGAGTAGGAATTAAAGCTTTTCCCATAAGAATAAATTTATCCTTTTTCTCTTTATCGGTAATTACTGCAAATCTTGTAGCTTCACTACCTGTTCCAGCTGTGGTAGGTACTGCTATAATAGGAAGTGCTTCTTCTATTTCTTTGCCTTTATATTCTAAAATATTGGCTTTTGTTTTTATTCTAAAGGCAATGATTTTAGCCATGTCCATCACACTACCACCGCCAATTCCAATGATTCCATCAAAATTGTTACCTACAATTTTATCGCAAAGTTGTTGTGCTATTTCCAGAGATGGTTCCGGGGGAATTCCTGTAATAATGATTACATCTAATTTATGCCTTTTAATATCTTCTAAAATATTATCTAAGGCTCCACTTTTTTTGAGAGATTGCTCTCCAGTAAGAAGTAGAAATTTTTCTCCAATATTTTTTAGCTCTGTACCAAGAGAATCTATCGAACCATTTCCATAGATTATTTTTTGAGGTAAATCTAAAGAATGTATCACCTTTCCCTCCTCTTTTAATTTGCAACCTTTATTTATTATAATATACTCTAATAAAATGTAAAGGAGATGACTAAAATGAAGAAGATAAAAGAAAAGTTTGATGAAATTATATTATTACTTAGTTTAATTTTAACTTTTGCAACCTTTTTCTATGCCTTTATATTCTTTTTGAATTATAAGGTGTAAAAAATGGAAGAAGAGGTTTATTTAAATCCACCTACTGAAAAAGAGGTTATAAATAGAGCTCTTTGTCTTTCTGTTTTGTTTCTTAGATCACAGGCAGAGGCAATTTATCTTTCTTCACCTGATAAGGAAATTTTCAATATTGAAAGTAATTTTTTCCAGGAAGTAGAAAAATGGATTGAAGAGGAAAATTTAAAAAATTCTTTTACAGAACAGGAAAAAATACTTCTTGAAAAAGAATTAGGAAAGTGGGATGAAAAGGAAACTTTACTTTCTTTTACCTATCTGGAATCCTTAGGAGTACTTTTCTGGGCTTTATCCCTTATTGATAAACTTCCTCCTTATGATGTAGGTTTTAAATTAAATGATGTGATAAATGGGATTCCAGTGTTAAAAAGTAAAGAGGAATTTTTAGGAAAAGTTAAATTAAGACCATATAAAGAGTTAATAAAGGAAAGAGATATAGCGGAGATGTGGTATTTTAGATGGAAGCTTGGGAGAATGGAAAAGGAAAATTATAAATTAGAAGAAGGAAAGTCATATAAAGATGCCTTAAAGCTATTGGTAGAAAAAGCTCTTTCTTCAGGTGCTATCTCTTATACTATAGAAGATGATTTTTCAGTACAAGGGAAACCCTTTTCTCGTGTTTCTGGAGAAGATTACCTATTCCTCTCTGGAATTATTCTTGAGAGGTTTTTAACTCTTAATTGGCTATGTGGTAGCTATAAAAGCTGGGACGAAAGAAAGGAATATTAACCTATCACCTCTATTTTTACTGGTGAAAATAATCCATAAGAATGGAATACATATGCCTTTGTATATTCTTCCCCCTCTGGCCTAAAAGAGTGGGCACTTACAAAGTGTATTTTCTTCGCTCTGTGATGAAGAGGTCCAAGCATATTCCTTAAGCTACCTACAACTTCTAATTCTAATAAATTATCACCGTTACGTAAGTAATCACTGATATCTAATTTATAAAGTTTCCATGGGATAAATCCTACTGTTTCTCCATTTATATTTACTTTAATAACTTCCGCAAAGAAATCCTCTATAGTTAATAGGTATTTTTCATTAGGATCTTTATGGAATGGGAATATCTGTTTGTATATAAGGCTTCCTGCATAATGGGGGTATCCTTGAAAAACCCAATCTCCTAATGTAATTCTATTATTTTCTTTAATTATTTCTCTATTTATATTTACAGCAAAATCTCCTATGATATAGAAATCTTCGAGCTCTGTTGAATTTTTATAGTTCAAAAGTATCTCTATAATATTTTCTCCTATCTTAAATTCCTTTAATGGAATCTTTCTTAAAGATTTATCTATAAACCATTCATCATCTTTTATAGGGATCTCTTTGTTATTTAATTTTAATCTGATCATTTCATTTATATTTTCAGTTAAAAGATATAATTCTTTTTCTGGCATGTCCTTTATATTAAATCTCATTTTTAATTCAATCTTAGTATTATCCTTAGGGTGAGGTATATTAACCCATTTCCATCTTTGAATTCCACCATTTAGATCAATGTTTACCATTCCAAGAGCATCTCTAATTTTTCTCTGAATAATCCAGATGGGTATCTCATCAGACCATTCACCAACCAATTTATATTGAGCAGTGTCTATAGTGAGTACATTAGGGTCTAATCTTTTAACCTCAAAAGTAGGTTCTAAAAAGATAGTCCTTTTTAATTTCCTTGGCCTTTCTATCTTCTTAAATTCTCCTTTGTATAATATGTATAATTTGGATTCTGATGGGGCAAAAGTTGTACGAATATGTTGATAGCCTTCAGTTTCTATTGAAAATACATCTTTTATATCCCCTGTAAGAAGATCCCATTCTTCTATTCTTCCTTCCCCCTCTAAATATAGGTCCACATTATAGGATCTTTCTCTGTCATTATTTACTACAAAGAAAATCTTTTTACCGTTATAATTTCTCTCCATATATAGAAACTGTTCTACTTCTTGTCCTACCACATCCCTTATTGATATTCTTCTTGAAATAATATTTTCAATCCTTTCTGTAAGTTCTTTTCTGCCCTTTACTCTTATCACATTTGGATGATCAAAAAGTTTTTCTAATTCCTCTTTTGCTTCTTTTCCTTCCACATATTCTGGTAATGGCTCCATGATAATTACTTTACCATCATTATTTAAAAACTCTAAAAGTAAGGAAAGGGTACTTTTTCTTAGGGTAATTACAGGTGGCACAATTACTAATCTATATTTGGCTTCTCCAACTATAAATTCTTTTCTCTCCTTATCTATTTTCCCATATTTTTCAATAATATTTTCATCTCCTAAATCAAAATCATAATGGATTCCTAAAAGGGCACTTATGATCTCTTTAAATTCTTCTCCTCTTTCTTGTGGTATGGATTTATCTCTTCCATTAAATTCACACCAACTACTTTCAATAGGGTGTATAAGAAGGATATCCCTTACAGGTTTGCCTAAGGTTATAATATAGGAAAGTCTTGCAAAATAATCTTCTATGAGAGATTGATATTTCCAAGAAGGGTTATGATTGAAAGATGGTGGATAGTCTCTTTTTCTGCAACCTCTAAGGGAATACAAAAAAAGGTGTTGGCATCTCATATTTACTCCAAGGGCATATTGCCAATCTGCCACATGTTTTTGTCCTTCAAAGGTAAATTCCCATCCAGTGCATCCATAAGTTTCAGAAATAACTCTACTTTTCCCTAACTGATTTGCAACACTGGTTGCTTGTTTTACTGTAAGATATTCATATCTTACCTCTGTTAATATATCTATTCCTGGAATGTCCATATATTCGTAATGGGGCATTATAGATCCGCTACATAATATTACATGAGGGAAATTATCTTCTTCTAAATAATGCCCTGTAAATAATATATGGTGCTCTTTACACCAATTGGAGATATTTTTAGTGTAACTTTCTAAGAAAAGTTCTGAAATAGTTCTCCAATAGTCATATCTTGCCTTTATAGACTTTTCTCCTGATAAAAATACAAAGGGGGCTATATCAAAAAAGTCATATCCTCTTTTTTCTTTAAAATATTCAGAAAATATATCAGTCCAAGGTAATGCATAATATTCTACATTTCCTCCCCAAAGAAAAGGAAATATATTAGGTTCATCGGTAAATATACCCTTAACTTGTTTTCCAAAATCTTCCTTTAGTCTTTCGTAATATACTTCATGGGTAACCTGTATAAATGTTTTCACACTTTTAGGATTCAGGTTATCTGGTGGTGCATCACCATTGTACCAATCAGATTTTCCAGCAACGATTTTATATAATGCTAAAATGTTTTCATCTTCATGAAGCTTTAAATTATCTATATTATTTACTCTTTCTATATTCTTTATGTTTTCATTTTCTATTTTCCCTTTGTAAATAGCCAATTCTTTTCCGCTAAGTTCTTTTGCATCTTTCAATATTTTTAAAGTAAGAATTTTAGCTCTTCCTTCATCTCCAATTTTCTCTGCAACCTTACCCCCTGCAAAGCCAGAAGGCCATCTGTCTTCATCATAAAGCCATGGATCTATATCTATCTCCTTGGAATTTTTTACCACCTCTTCCACTAAATCTAACCATTCTTTTCCCATATACTCAGTCTCTAAACCTACTCTTGAGTGCATGAAAAATCCACCAATACCCTTTTCTTTAAAATCTTTTATTTGGTTTATTAATTCTTGAGCATTAAGCTTATCGTTCCATGACCAAAAAGGCACTGCCCTATATGTTTTATCAGGATTTTTGAAATTCTTTTTTATATCTTCCATTTTCCTCCCCCTTTAAACTTTAGTGATTTGGTAAATCTTTTCTGCTATCCTCTTGGAAGCTCCTTTTTCACCCATTCTTTTCCTGCCATTTAGAGATATTTTTTCTAAAAGTTCATTGTTATTGTATATCAAAGAGAATATTTTAGGAATCTCTTCTGGATTTTTGGCTATAAAAAGAGAATCTCCTAAGAGTCTCTTTTGTAAAAGAGCAAACTTTTTAGTAAATTGGGGACCTTTACCAAATATGGCAATGGCTGGTTTGCCAAGACCTACAAACTGCTCAGTTGCTGTTCCTGCCATGCAAAGTCCTATCTGGGCATGATGAATACAATCAGAGAAGGCGTGTGTAAGAATTAGTACATGGTTTTTATTTTTGAAAAGTATATAATCTTCTGTTTCTACATCCTTTATAAAATTTTTGGAAAACAAGATGTATTCTAATTCTTTTATGGGTATATTAGGAGATATGGCAGTAAGAAAAAGAAAATTTTCGTCTGATCTTGATTTTAAAAGATGTAATATGCCATCTGTAAGGAGATGAAAATTATAATAAGCTTCTGGTATTTTGGATCCTGGAAGAACTAAAATTTTTATATAGTTGTAAAAATTGTCAATTTTTATTTTGTTTTCAGGTTCTAAGCTGTCCATCATAGGATTTCCTAAATATTCGGAGTTAATCCTTGCTTTTTCAAGGATTAAGTGAGAAAGGAAATCACGAGGAAAGACTTTTAATAGATTTTCTGATCTCATGAGAAAATATTCCAATAGATAGGTCCTTATGGCAATTTCCTTTGCTTTATTCTTAGAAAGTTTTTGTATATTTATCTTTTTATCATCTTCCAGTGTGTAATATACTGATTTTTGGATGCTTACAAAGAAAAACTTTTTTGAGGATAATTTTGCTAATAAAAGAGGCACAATATCGCCTACTGCTACGATATATCCATCCTTTTTTGACCATCTTTTAATTTCTTCCCACTGTTTCCAATGAAGATTTAATAATCCTTCTTTTAAATCTTTATATAAGATCCTTAGATTAGTTATAAATCCCCCTGATGGTAATTTTTTGTGAGGTCCTAAAAGGGGTATTTGATTCTTTGTATATAAAAATCCTTCCCCCACAATTGGCAGGGCTTCTATTTCTATTGAGCTGTCTATTTTTCTTAACTCTTTTATGATGTTGACTGCTACGTAATCTTCTCCATAACCATTACTGATAAATAAAACTCTCATGTTTAGATTTTAAGGCTATGAAAAACAATATGTCAATTTTAATATTATATGAGAAATCGTTTACAAATATATAAAGTTTGGTAAAATAAATATTAGGTTAATAAATAGAAAGGGGAGTGTATTAATGGTAACAATAAAAGATGTAGCAAAAGAGGCTGGAGTTAGTATAGCAACAGTATCAAGGGTGCTTAATAACTCTCCAAGAGTAAATGAGGAGACAAAAAAGAAGGTATTAGAGGCAATAAAAAAATTAGGATATTCTCCTAATGTGGTAGCAAGAAGTTTAGCCAAAAAGTCTTTGAAAACCAATGTTATTTCCATAGTGGTCCCATTTTTTACAAGGGATTTTTTTGTGGAAGTTTTAAGAGGCATAAATAATGTAATATCTAAAACTGATTATTCTATTCATCTATATAATGTTGAGAGAATAGAAGATAGAGAAAAAATATTTTCTCCGGAACTTTTTAATAGATGCGATGGTCTTATTATAGTCTCCTTTGATATTAAAAAGGATGAAGCTAAGATCTTAAAAAATGCTCAAAAGCCTGTAGTTCTTATTGATAGTTATCATCCTGAGTTTTCCAGTGTATATGTGGATAATAAAAAAGGAGCTTATATGGCTGTAAGATATCTAATTGCTACAGGTAGAAGAAATATAGCCTTTGTTAGTGGTGTGATAAATGATCCTTTAGGGTTTATGGCAAGTTATAGGAGATATGAAGGATTATTAGAAGCATTGAAGGAAGCTGGAATTCCTTTTAATCCTCTACTCCATATTCAAACTGGATTTTCCTTGGAGAAAGGATATAGAGCAGGGAAGACTCTAATTAGTAGAGGAATTCCCTTTGATGCTGTTTTCTGTGCATCTGATACTCAAGCTATAGGATTGATGAGAGCTCTTTTAGAGGAAGGAATAAAAGTACCTGAAGATGTAGCTATTATAGGGTTTGATGATATTTCTGATGCCAGGTACTTAGGACTTTCTACAGTAAAACAACCCATGACTGAAATGGGAGAAGTGGGAGCAAAGATACTCCTTGATCTATTATTGGGAATTGAAACCTCTTTTACCCACTTAGAGCTTCCTTTAGAGCTTATTATAAGATTGACGTCTTGAGATTATTCTGTAGTCACGATATTAGATAAGATTTTTTATTTTTTTTAAATCCTCTTGACTCATTTTTCATTTTATGTTATTAATCTCTTTGTAAAAGCGTTTACATAAATAAAAATTTTATGATAAGGGGGTGTTAAATAAAGAAGATTTGTTTTTTAAACTGATATTGGGGATTACTGTTTTTTAAAAATTATTTTGAAAAGGGGGTTGGATTGAATGAAAAAGCTTTCTATTATATTATTGTTTGTTTTAATGCTTTCACTGGTTGGTCAGACAGTGACATTTTCCCAGGTGCTTCCTAAGGTTCCTCGTAATGAAACTCTTATAGTAGATGCTCTTCATGGTAGATTAGCAAATCCAAAGGATTTTAATTTCTGGAAACCAGGAGTATCAGTGGGTAATGGCGCTCAGCAGATGTTATTTGATGGGCTTTGGTATTTAGACCCACAAACAGGAAAAGTAATTAATGCTTTAGCAGAATCTGCGCCGGTATACGAAAATAACTTTAAAAAGATGACAGTAAAATTAAGAAAAGGTATATACTGGAGTGATGGAAAGCCTTTTACTGCTGATGATGTTGTATTCACTGTAGATTATCTCATGAAACATCCAGGAATGTCTTATAGTGATGCCTTTAATAGATATGTATCTAAGGTATATAAAAAGGATAACTATACAGTAGTATTTGAGCTAAAAGAATCAGTTCCAGCTTTTCACTACTTATTTACCTCCATAGTCTATGCTACATGTTATATTATGCCTAAACATGTGTTTGAAAAAGTAGCAGATCCTCTAAAATTTGAATTTAATCCACCTGTTTCTTTAGGACCATATGTATTAAAACAATATGATCCTCAGGGTTATTGGTGGTTATTTGAAAGAAGAGCAGACTGGAGAAGAACCAGTGTTGGTCAATTATATGGTATGCCACAACCCAAGTATGTTCTTTTCATCTATTATGGACCAGATGAAAAGAAAGTAATGGCACAAGCACAGCATCAATTAGATCTTATTTTTGACTTAACTCCAGAGTCTTGGGAGATTTTGAGAAAGAGCAACCCATATTCAAGGGTATGGTATAAAGATTTTCCATGGGCTTGGATGGATGATGTAAGAGCAAGAATAATGGCCATGAATTTAGAAAAGCCACCCTTCAATAATAAAGATGTTAGATGGGCACTTACATTAGCAGTAGATATTGTAGATGTGGTAACATCTGGATTTGATGGTATTGCAAGAGTCAATCCTTTATGGATATGTGCAACAGAGTCTCTATTAAAGGAATATTATTTACCCTTAGAAAGCTGGTTAAAGGACTATGCTTTAGAGGATGGATTTAAGCCATGGGATCCTACTGTACCAGATAGAATTGTAGATTATGCAAAGAAGAGAGGCTATACTGTTACAGGCAATCCGAGAGAAATATTTGGTATTGGTTGGTGGAAATATGCTCCAGATGAAGCAGAGAAACTCTTAGTAAAGAATGGATTTAAGAAGGTTGGAGGAAAATGGTTCTTACCAGATGGTACCCCTTGGAAGATAACTATTACCGCTCCAGCCAATTTTGAGATACATGCTACTAGACTTGCCTTTGCAGTGGCAGATCAATGGAGAAAGTTTGGTATAGATGTAAATGTAGAGACAGTAGAGGCAGGACCATTCTGGAATAAGTGGAATCTTGGAGATTTTGAGGTCGGTTCCTATTGGGAAGTACCAGCAACAGATTTCTATACCTTTGTACAAGGCTATCATTCCAGATTCTATAAACCAACAGGAGAGGTTGCTACAGCAGGAAACCAGATTAGATGGAAGAATGCTAAATTAGATAAGCTTCTTGATGATTTGGTAAACTTACAACCAGAATCTCCAAAGGCAAAGGCAATAGTAACTGATATACTAAAGCTTTATGTAGAAGAAATGCCAGCACCAGTTTTCATAATTAATTTGAAGTTTAATTCTCAAGATCATTATTATTGGACAAACTTCCCAACATCCGACAATTCCTATATGGCACCTGTATGGTGGTGGGGTCAATTTAAGTTCATTTTACCACAGATTAAACCAACTGGTAGAAAGTAATAAGATATATATTGGGGTTTCCCCTTCAGTATGAGGGGGAAACCCCATTATTTTAGGGAGGGAGAAATATAAAAAATGAATTTATTAAAAAGATATATAATTCCCAGATTGATTCAATATTTTATTGTAATATTTATTGGTGTAACTGTAGTATTTTTAGTACCAAGATTTACCCCTTTAGACCCTGTAGTAACAGTACTTAATAGGATGACGTCTTATGGTGCTCAGTATCTTGATCCTTCTGCTATAGAAAAATTGAAAGAAACAATGATGGAATTATATGGATTAAGGGGCAGTATATGGGAACAATATTTAAATTTCTGGAAGAGATTATTTAAAGGAGATTTTGGACCTTCTTTATCTATTTTCCCAACTCCTGTAATATCCATAATAGCAAATTCATTACCATGGACTGCAGGTCTTTTAGTTGTGGTGGCAATTCTTTCTTGGATAATAGGAAATATCCTTGGAGGAATTGCAGGATATAATGCGGATAGAAGATGGTCCAAAGTTATGTCTATAGTAGCCATGTCTATTTATCCAATTCCCTATTATATTATGGCATTGGTACTTTTAATTCTTTTTGCTTATATTTTTCCTATTTTCCCGATGGTTGGAGGATATAGTATAGGTTTAACACCTTCCTTTTCCTTAGAATTTATATTCAATGTGATCAAACATGCTTTTTTGCCAGCTTTATCTCTTATTTTAATAGGTATTGGTTGGTGGTTTTTAAGTATGCGATCTTTAACTTCTACTATAGTGGCTGAAGATTTTGTGACCTATGCCGAAGTTATGGGAATTCCTTCTCGAAAAATACTTTTTCAATATGTGATGAGAAATGCTTTACTACCCCAGATAACAAATTTAGCATTACAAATTGGTGGTATTTTTAGCGGATCTTTGATAACCGAGACTGTTTTTTCTTATCCTGGTTTGGGACAACTCCTTTATATGGCTATAAATAATGGTGATTTTAATTTAATTATGGGAATAGCTGTACTTTCCATAATAGGAATAGCTACTGCAGCGCTATTAATTGATTTGTTATATCCTCTTTTTGATCCTCGTGTACGTTACAGATAAGGAGGAAAGATATAGATATGTTTATGATAATAAGGGATTTATATAGAAGCGATAAAAAATTTGCTTTCGGTTTTACAGTTATATGTTTATTAATATTTTTAGCCTTACTTTCTTTTGTTTCTCCTTATGATCCAAAATTGTGGAATGTGGTTCCTAAAAATCGACCCCCCTCTTTACATTATATCTTAGGTACAAATTCTATGGGACAAGATATATTTTGGAATTTAACACATGCTATAAAAAATTCAGTATTCTTGGGATCTCTTACTGCGGTTATATCTATTTTGATAGGTACTTTTGTAGGGCTTCTCTCTGGATATAGAGGCGGGGGTTTAGATAGATTTTTAATGTCTGTAAATGATAGTTTTATTGTTATTCCAAGTTTACCTATTCTTATTCTTATATCTTCCATAATAAAACAACATATTAATCTTATCCTTATTGCCTTTATACTTGCTTTATTTTCTTGGCCTTGGGGAGGAAGACAGGTAAGAGCTATAGTTTTAGGCCTTAGAGAGAGGGAATTTACTTACATGGCTAATTTTTCTGGAATGAATACTTTTCAAATTATTTTGACAGAACATCTTCCCTTTGTAATACCATGGGTTATGGCAAACTTTATAAATACAATTTTATGGGCAATAGGAATGGAAACAACTCTTGCTATTTTTGGTCTTTCAAGTTTAGAGACACCCACTATAGGAACTACAATTTATTGGGCATTACAATATCAAGCATTGTTGAGGGGAATATGGTGGTGGATTTTTACCCCTGTAATTTTAGCTATACTCCTTTTTGTGGCACTATATACTCTCTCGGTAAGTATTAGTAATTATCTTGATCCTCGAACTAGAATTCAAAGAATGAGGATGAAAGAAGGAGGCTCAGAAGCTTAATGTATGCATTAAAAGTTGAAAATCTAAAGGCTTATTATATTACTTCTTTGTATGGAATTGAAAGAAAGGTTAGGGCTGTAGATAATGTGAGTTTTCAGGTTATGGAGAACGAAATTTTGGGAATAGCTGGTGAATCTGGATGTGGTAAAAGCACCCTATTAAAAACTCTCATTGGTCTTATTAAGCCTCCTCTAAGCGTTATAGGTGGAGAAATATATTATAAATATGATGGCAAAGAAGTAAATATATTAAAAAGTTCCAGTGATTTAAAAGAATTGAAATGGAAAGTTTTTTCCTATGTACCTCAAGGCTCAATGAATGTACTAAATCCGACACGAAAAATTATAAAGACCTTTGAAGATGTAATAAAAGTACATCTTAACGTCACAAATAACGATGAAATTAGAAATATGGTGGGAGAGCATTTAAAAAGCTTAGGGCTTCCTTTGGAAGTTCTGAATTCATTCCCTCATCAACTTTCAGGAGGTATGCGGCAGAGAGTTACTATAGCCCTTGCTACTATTCTTAAACCTAAGGTGATTATAACTGATGAGGCAACTACTGCCTTAGATGTAGTAGTACAAAGAGGAGTAATCCAACTTTTAAAAAGGATACAATCAGAATTTAAAAATTCAATAATCATGGTAACTCATGATATGGGTGTTCATGCTAATATGGCTGATAGAATAATTATCATGTATGCAGGTAAATTGGTGGAAATAGGAAGTGCGAAGGATATTTTTAAAAATCCCTTACATCCTTATACAAGATATCTTATAGAATCTCTTCCTAAGATAGGAGATAAAACAATAAGAAGAAGTGTTCCAGGAGCTCCCCCGTCTCTTTTAAATCCTCCATCAGGTTGTAGATTTCATCCCCGTTGTCCCTATGCAATGAATGAATGTAAAGAGATGGTACCAGATCTAATAGAGGTTGAAAAAGGGCATAAAGTAGCTTGTTTTCTTCATGGCAAGGAGGTTGAAAAAGTATGATAGAACAAGATTTCTTGTTATACGTTAAAGATTTGACTAAGGTATTTATTATTGGGGGAAGATTTTTAGGAGTAAAATTGGTTGCAGTCAATAAGGAAAGTTTCTCTTTACCTTTAAATAAACCTGAGATATTTACCATTGCAGGAGAAACAGGTTCTGGAAAAACTACTTTGGCTCGTATGATATTGGGTTTAATTGAACCAACTTCTGGTGAAATTTATTATAAAGGGGAAAAAATAACAGACTTAAATTATAAAAAGAATAGGCTTAAATTTATGAAAGAAGTTCAACCCATATTCCAAAATCCCTTTGAGGCCTTTAATCCTTTAAAGAGAGTAGATTCTTATCTTTTTAATACCGCTATTAATTTTGGTTTTGCTCAAAATAGACAAGAAGCAATGGAGGTGATAGATAGGAGCTTACAGGCAGTAGGTTTAAGTTTAAAAGAGATAGAAAAAAGATATCCTCATGAACTTTCTGGAGGTCAACTTCAAAGAGTATCTATCGCAAGAGCTCTAATTACAACCCCATCTCTTCTTGTGGCTGATGAGCCAGTCTCTATGGTTGATGCTTCTTTAAGAATGTCTATAGTTAACCTATTTAAGGATCTTAAAGAAAAGTACGGAGTTTCGGTATTATATATAACTCATGATTTGACTACCGCCTATTATATAAGTGACAGAATTGCCATAATGTATAGAGGAAATATTGTGGAAATGGGACCTGTAGAAAAAGTTATGCTTAAACCATTGCATCCATATACCAAACTTCTCATTGAATCAGTACCAGAACCAGATATTGATAAACGTTGGCAAGGAGAGATAAAACTTTCTGCTCAGGAGGTTAAAGAATTTTCAAAGCTTGGCTGTAAGTTTTCAGATCGTTGTGAGGATGCAAAGGATATATGTTTTAAGGAAGAACCTAAGAAGATTTTTGTGGATGATCGTTGGATAATGTGTCATAGATATATTTCTTAAAAAATCATATTAAGGAGGTAGGCTTATGGTGAAAATAGCTATAATTGGTGCTGGTAGTGTAGCCTTTTCTATGAAACTTATTCAGGACCTTAATTATTATAAGGATCTTTCTGGAAGTACTGTAACTTTTATGGATATTAATGAGGATAGGCTTGATCTTGTTTATTCCTTGGCTGATAAATATAGAAAAGAGGCTGGTACTAATTTAAAACTTGAAAAGACTACAGATAGGAAAAAAGCTTTGGATGGGGCTGATTTTGTAATAAATACTGTTAAAATAGGCGGATACCATAATATGGAAAAGGAAAGAGAAATAGCTGAAAGTTTAGGTTATTACAGAGGTGTGGATGATAGAGTGAGTGATTACTATGGTGGTTTTGCTGCTTATGAACAATTAAAATTTGTAAGAGAGTTGGTAAAAGAGGTAGAAAAATTAGCTCCTAATGCCTGGTATATGCAAGTTTCTAATCCTGTTTTTGAGAGTACAAATTTGGCTTTAAGAGAGTCTGGCCTTAAGGTGGTGGGTTTTTGTCATGGATATTTAGAACTTTTTCATTTGGTGAGGGCTTTAGGTTTGGATCCTAAGGATATAGAAGAGCAAGTAGCAGGCTTCAATCACTGTATCTTCTTGACGAAATTTAAGTATAAGGGTCAAGATGCCTATCCATTAATAGATAAATGGATAGAGGAAGAGGCGCCAAAGATTTGGAATTCTTATGATTATATGATATCTCCTTGGGAATATACCCAACTATCTCCTGCAAGTGTAGAAATGTATAGACTTTATGGGTTATTCCCAATTGGAGATACCCCAAGAAGTGTTTCACCTTGGTGGTTTCATACAAGTCTAAATGAGAAAAAGAAATGGTTCCCAGCAGGAGGTCCGGACTCTGAAATAGGATGGACCATGTATCTCTATGGCTTAAAGCTTAGATTGCAACAAATGGAGAGATTGGCAAGAGATCCTAATGTCTCAGTAGTAAAGGAATTACCAATGGAAGAAAGTATGGAATCTATAATACCTTTTGTTGATGCAATAGTAAACAATAACAGAAGAAGATTGGTTATAAATGTACCAAATAACGGGGCTATTCCTGGTATCCCTGATGATGTGATTGTGGAGATACCAGTGTATGTGGATAAGAATGGAATTGAAAGAGAAAAGATTGAGAAAATTCCATCTCGTTTAATGCTTTATGTATTAATACCAAGATGGTTAAGAATGGAAAGAATACTTCAAGCCTTCCGTGAAGGTGATAGAAAGAGTCTACTTCTTATGATTATGGATGATCCAAGAACTCAAAGTTTTGAACAAGGAAAGAATCTTGTTGAAACTCTTCTCTCCCAAACTTGGAATGAAGAGATGAATAAGCATTATAAATAAAAAATAGGGGGGAGTAAAATCCCCCCATTTTTTTAACTTGTGTTATAATCTATATTATGAGAATAGAAGAGATATTATATATATTTGGATTTCTTTTGGGAATGGGTGGGGGGACATTTGGATTTATCATATATTTTTTCTTTCGCATTCCCAAAATTAGAGAGATTAGTTTTAAAGACATAGATCCAATCTTAATCTTTTTTATCATCTCTTTTTTTCTATCCTCTTTATTTTCTCCTTTTATGGAATTTTCATTATTAAATTTTTTAGTATTGCTATTTTTGGTTTTATGCTACCTGTTATTGACGAAGGAAAATCTTTCTCCTTTATTAATTGATAAAGTATTAGACTACTTTATTTTTGGTGCTACCCTACTTGCTTTTTCTGGAATAAACATATTTTTCTATAAAGGTATATTTGCAGAGACTCCTATTTTAAGTAAAAATGGTTTAGGTACTGTTTTAGCTACTACTATTCCCTTAGTACAATTAAAAATGTTTTCTTCTAATAATAAACTATGGTATTTTATATCTTTAGTTATTCTTATAACTGGTCTTATCCTTAGTATGTCCCAGGGGGCAATTTTAGGGTTAATTTTGGCTGAGATCTTAATCTTTATTTTAGGGGATATAAAGGTTAAAAGACAGATCTTTTATATGATTATAATAACACTGTCAATTTTATCATTTTTTCTTATAAGATCTATTTGGGTAAAGGACAATTTATTTTCCTTTTTCTTGACAAGAGTTGATCCATATTCAAATTCAAAAACCCAAAGAATCTATATATGGAAATCTGCATGGAAAATGTTTTTAGATCATCCTATTTTTGGGGTAGGTTTTTCTGCTTTTAGTAAAGTGTATCCTTATTATAGGTTGCCTCAAGCTATAGAAGAAAATATGTCTTTTGCTCATAATCTTCCCCTGAATCTTCTTGCAGAAACTGGTATATTTGGCTTTATATCTTTTTCTTTATTTGTATTTCAATTTTTTTATTGGGGGATAAAAGCTTATTTAAGAGATAGAGATTTTCTTTCTTTAGCTGTTCTGGGTGGGTTTACAGCATATATGGGGCATCAGTTTTTTGATGGTACTATGTGGTCGCTACATCTTGGAATTATATTTTTCTTCTTTGGATCTATTTTAAAGAGGTTATATGAAAAGGATACTTTTTCTTCTTCCCTACTTTAATCTTGCAGGTACAGAAACCCATGTAATAGAGCTTATTAAGGCTTTAAAGGATGAGTATGAAATTTTAGTAACAGCTCCTCGGGGAAAAGGAATACCTATATTAGAGAGAAACAATATACCTTATAGAGAAATCCCATATCTTGGATTTTTTAATGTTAGGGAATATAAGAAGAGACTTAGAGAAGTAATTAATGAGTTTAAGCCCTCTTTAATTCATATACATGGAGCTCATGAATTAATATTTATTGCTAAAAAGACATTTCCAGATATTCCTGTTATATTTACTTGTCATGGTTATCCATCCACATTTTCTTCTCTTAATTATTCTCTTTCTGCCTTTTTTAGTAGGTGGGCTGATAAGGTTATCTGTGTGTCTAATTATGATAAAGAAATTCTTATTAGGAAAGGTCTTTCAAGGGATAAGATTGTAGTTGTTCATAATGGGATCTCAGAAAGTACTGAAGAGAAAAATCTACCTGTTAAGGTAGATGGGTTTATTATAGGGACTATTGCTCGACTAACAAAAACAAAAGGTATTGAATACTTGATTAATGCTTTCTATGATATTGCAAAAAAATATAACCATGTAAGATTAGTAATAATAGGAGATGGAGAAGAAAGAAAATCATTAGAGAATTTAGTTAAAAAGTTAAATATTAAAGATAAAGTATACTTTTTAGGAAATATACCTGGTGCAAGAGATTACATAAAGAACTTTCAAATATTTGTTTTACCTTCACTATTTGAGCCTTTTGGATTAGTCATATTAGAGGCTTTTTCAGCCAAAGTACCTGTTATCGCTACAAAGGTAGGTGGGATACCAGAGATTATAAGGGATGGTGTTGATGGAATCTTAGTGCCCCCTAAGGATATTAATGCCCTTTCCACTGCCATTGTGACTCTTATTGAGAAGGAAGGTCTAAGATATGAGTTGGCCCAAAATGGATATGAAAAATTTATTAATGAATTTACTTCTACGAAAATGGCTAAAAGGACAAGAGCAGTTTACAAGGAAATCTTGTCCAGTTCCTCTAAATAGACCTTATTTAGTACTCCTGAAAGGAAAATCTGGGATAATGTATGATATCCTTTCTTTTCTGCAAAATTAAACCACTTTTCTATATTCTTTTCATTTATTAATCCAAAGAATCTTTGAATAAAGTTTCCTATTTTATAAATTCTTCCCATCTGTATCATCATTTTAACTTCTAAAGTTGGATGTTTCTTATAAAAGTAAATGGCTGATCTTGCCCTTTCCCTCTCTTTATTCAATAAATATGGTAAGTTAGTAAGATCGGGCGGAACGCTAAGATGCCAAACCATAACTTTTTCTGATTTTACCAGTTTTACTCCCATTTTTTTTAGCCTTATTCCCAGCTCCAAATCCTCCCAACCATAAAAGGTAAAATTTTCATCAAAAAATCCAGTAACGGAAAGAAGTTCTTTAGAAACACTCACATTTCCTGTAGCAAAAAAAGCGGATGAAATATCTCTTAGCTTGAACTTTTCTGTCCATGGTTCTTTCCAGTTATAGGTGTTTATTACAGGTCCTTGTACTATTACATTAAAGTTATTTTCTTTTTGGATTTCATAGTGATTTTTAAGAAAATCCTTCTTAACATATATATCACTATCTATAAATACTATAAGTTTACCTTGAGCAATGTTAAGCGCCCTATTTCTTGCATGGGCTGGTCCTTTTCTTTCCTTACTCTTTATGTATTTCAAGTTAGGATACATTTTTTGAAAATTGCTAATTAACTCACCAGTATCATCAGAAGACCCGTCATCAGAGACAATAACCTCATATTCTCCTTCAAAATCTTGATTAAGAATTTGAGGAAGAATAATCTCCAATAGATTTTTCCTATTATAGGTCGGCATAATAACACTTATATTCATAATTTTAAATTATATCAGATTTTTGTGATATACTTAAACTATGCGTATTCTTGTGGTAGAAGATGATAAGAAAATAGCAAATCTTTTAAACCTTGAGCTTACCCATGAAGGACATGAGGTAAAGGTAGTCTATGATGGTTATGATGCCCTTATAGAAGCAGAGGAATTTAAGCCAGATGTGGTCATTCTCGATATAATGCTACCTGGGATATCTGGAAAAGAAGTGGCAAAAAGATTGAGGGATAAATATCCTGATATGGGTATTATAATGCTTACCGCTCTTCACGAAGTAAGGGATAAAGTAGAAGCTTTTAATTTGGGAGCGGATGACTATGTGGTGAAACCTTTTAGTATAGAAGAGCTTTTAGCAAGAATTCAGGCTGTCTCAAGGAGAAAGGAAAAGAGGGAAGAAGTAATTGAAAAATATGGTATTTCAATATTTCCATTTGAGTATAGAGTTTTAGTTGATGGAAAAGAGGTAGAGTTATCTAAAACTGAATTCTCTCTTCTTTATCTTTTAATGAGAAATGCAGGGATAGTTCTTTCTAAGGATAAGATTTTGTCATATGTATGGGGAGATTATGATGATGAGAGGAGAAATTTAGTAGAGGTTTACATAAATTATTTGAGAAAGAAACTGGGGGATAAAGGTAAATATATAAAAACCATAAGAGGAATTGGATATTCCTTTAGGGAAGATTAATTATGAAAATAGCTTGGAAGATCACTTTAACTTATACCCTTGTGATAGTCATTTTTATGTCTCTTTTCTCTTTTATTTTTTTTGAGAATGCTAAAAATGCTATTATGGATGAGCATAAAAAAGATCTTTATAAGAGTTTTTTTGGCCTTTCCTATGGAAGAGGATTTATGATGGGAAAAGGAATGGGAAGAATTTATTCCTACTATATTGCCCAAAATGGAGTGGTGATTCAAGATCCTTTTAGCTTAGGTGAGGTGAAAGAAGAAGGTATATATAAAACTAATGATGGATATTATGTGCTCATAGTGAAAAGGGATGAATACTTTATTGGTAAGGATATTACATCTACCATATATGCCCTTGATAGATTAAAAAGAAATTCCATACTTTTTGCTTTACTTTCCATAATTCCCTCCATGGCTATTGGTTATTTTATGTCCAATAGGTTTTTATCTCCCATAAGAAGAATAATAAAAGAGGCGAAGAATGTGGATATAAGAAGGCAGGATAGGATAGAGTTTCCAAAGACGAAGGATGAACTTTGGGAGCTTGTGAATACATTGAATATGATGCTTGATAGGATAGAAAAGGTTTATAAACGGGAAGAAGAGTTTTCTTCGGATGTTTCTCATGAATTGAAGACTCCTCTTACCTCAATTCTGGGATATATAAAAATGTTGAGAAGGTGGGGAAAAGAGGATAAGAAAATTCTTGAAGAGTCGTTAAATATATTGGAGGAAACAACTCAAGATATGGTAAATATGGTAGATACTCTTCTTGAGACAGCGAGGGTCTCAGAAGATATAATTTTTGATAAGTTTTCAGTAAAGGAGTTTTTGGAAGAGATAAAGGAGAAATATGCAAAAATTTATCAAGAATATGAATTTCGTATAATTCTAAATAAGAATGAAGAAGTGAGTTTTCCAAAGAAAGTTCTTGAGATTATCTTGGGAATTTTTATTGAGAATGGAATAAAAAATTCTCTTGATAAAAAATTAATTGATATAGGTTATAATGAGGGTAAATTTTTCGTAAGAGATTATGGAAAAGGTATACCTGAGGAAGAGATTTCTAAGATTTTTGAAAGATTTTATAAATTGGATAAGTCAAGAAGTAGTAAGGGATATGGACTTGGCCTTTCTCTTGCTAAAAAGCTTTCAGACGTGGCAGGTCTTGAAATAGAGGTGGAAAGTAAAGAAGGAGAGGGAAGTACGTTCTACATAGAGAGGAGAAAGTAGCATTTATGAAAAGAATTTTTATTTTTCTACTTATTTTGTTATTTTTTTTATCAGGATGTGCACGTACCGTTACTATAAGGCCAAAAGGATTTTTAAATATAGAAATAGAATTTTACAATCCTATAAGTTTATATGATAATAGTAATTACTATGCCCTCATTATTCCATTTAATAAGGATGGATATATAACTGAAGATAGAGGTACATGGCAATACTTTGTTTGGTGTGATGGAGATGGAAATACAGTTAACTTTAAATGGGGGAAAAATGGCGATCTGTCAACACTTCAATTATTTTCTTTGGTACATACTCAACTTAAAGGTGTTATTTCAGAAGATAAAACTACTTTGACAATTCAAATTCCATTAGTTGTTTTTGGTGGTTCTATAAGTAGGCTTTATATGAATGTATCTTTATATAAAATTTTAGGAAATCCATCATATATACAAGATTTAGGGGATCTTCAATGGGTTATTCCCGAGGAAAATATATATATAGATTTAACTAATCCTGTTAGTGGAAATATACTCTATGAAGAATATTCTTTAAAACAGGTAGTGAGTCATATAAAAATATGTTTAGAGTAAATAAGTTTAAAATTTTAATATATCTTTTTATATCTGCACTATTCTATATTCTTTCTTTTCCTCCTTTTAATTTTTCTTTTCTTATCTTTTTTACCCTTGTACCTCTTTTTTCTATTCTTTCTGAAATTACTCAAAAGAAGGCTTTTATTTTAGGTTTTTTATATGGAATTGGATTTAACAGTGTTAACTTTTATTGGATACCAAGCTTAGTATCTCATTTTACAAGTATAGGTCTATCCATATTTGTATATCTTCTTCTTATTATTTATCTTTCTATATATTATGGAATTTTTCTTTGGGGTGTAAAAAGAAAAGAGAATTCTATATTTTTTCCAGCCTTTTTTATGGTATTTATACAATGGATAAGATCCCATGGACCCCTTGCTTTTAATTGGGGATCATTTGGAGAGCCTTTAGTTCATATTTATCCTCTTCTTCAATGGGCAAGTGTATTTGGCGAATTGGGGTTGGTTTTTTTAGTTGTCTTAGTTAATACTATAATAGCAAGATTTAAGGAATTAGATTTTAGAAGAAAAATTTCTTTTATTTTGGTGTTTATATCTTTATTTTTTGTTGGATTTTTTATAGGCAGAGGAGATTACAATTCATTTATAAAGGTTGGAGCTGTACAAGGAAGTTATGACAGCTTTTCCAAATATTTTTATACTAATATTTATGACCAATTCAAAGTTCATAAAGATCTAACATTAAATCTTCCTGATAATTTGGATTTGGTAGTATGGGCAGAGAGTGTACTTTTTTGCTATCTAAATCATTCTCCTATATATCTCAAGGAGTTGAGAGAGCTTGCAGAGCTTAAAAATACTAATCTTCTTTTAGGATCCTTGGAGATGAACGGAAGAAATATTTATAATTCTGCATATCTCATAACAAAGGATGGAAGATATGATGTGCATAGGAAGGCACAACTTGTGCCTTTTGTTGAGGAAGTTCCTTTTCCTTTCAATTATATAATCCCAGAGTATTTTAGAGGGCTTGTTGGGAATTATAGTAGGGGACCTGGTTTTTATCCTTTATCTATTGATGGGGAAAATATAGGTGTACTTATATGTTTTGAATCTTTATTCTCAGATCCATCAAGATTACTTTCTCAAAGACATAGTAATATGATTGTGGTCATAACAAATGATGGGTGGTTTCAGGGGACACCAGCAGTATATCAGCATAAGAATCAATCTCTTCTAAGAGGGGTAGAAAATAGGAAACCTATAATTCAGGTAGCAAATACGGGGATAACATTTTTTGCGGATCCTTATGGTAGTATTATAAAAGAGACAAAAGAAGGGGAAAAAGTGGCTATTTATGGTGAAGTTCCAAAAGGTGGTTTTTCTCTCTATACCTTTTGGGGTGATATTCCTCTATTTTTAGGATTTTTAATATTTCTTTTGATAAAATTGATTAAAGAATGAGAAGGACAATTTTTCTTAGTATATTGTTATTGATGGTTCTTATTGTTTGGGGAGGAAGTTATTATCTTTTCCCTCCACAAAAGGAAGAAGTGACATCTAATTATGAAAAGCCTGGTATTTATGCAAAGAAGGTACATTTGAAGGGTAGAGATAAGGGAAATCTGAGTTGGGAGATCTCTGCTGATAACTTAAATATTGATTTAAATTATAGAAAATTTCTCTTTGAGGGTAATATAGATGGTAAAGTATACAGAGATAACAAAGTATCTTTGCATATAAAAACTGGTAAAGCGGAGGTAGATAGGGATAAAAAGATAATGAAAATACCAGATAGATTATATTTTGAAACTGAGGATGGTTATGTGGGTGAGGCAGAAGAAGGAGTATGGTACTTTGATACAGGGGAATTTGTTAGTACAAAGGGAAGAGTTAGATTTGAGAAGAAAGGGGAGTTTAAGGCAGAGGCAGACATTTTTAGGTTTGATTCTAAGGAAGGAAAAGCTGATTTTGAGGGTAATGTGGTGATAGAAGTATTATATTAGGAAGGGAGGAAAAACATGAAAAAGATAGTTGGTATTTTATTAATTTTTTTACTAATTATAGGGATTGGGTTTTCACAAACAAAAACTCCTATTAAGATTTCCGCCCAAAAAATATCATATGATTTTGGGAAAAAGGTAACTCGAGCAGAGGGAAATGTTACTGTCATATATAAACCTGGACAGGATGATGAGACAAGGATTACAAGTACATTGATATTTTATAATCAAGATACCAGTATTGTGGAAGCTCCAGGGAAAGTAAGTATTACTCAAAAAGATTTATCTATTGTTGGAGAGGATTTAAAAGTAGATCTTAAAAAGGAGACTGTGGAGTTAAAGAAAAATGTAAATGTGGTTTTGCAGAGAAAAAGTGGAGAGAAAATAGAGATTACAAAACTTTTTTCTCAGGGAATAGTTTACTCCTTAAAGAATAAAACAGGAAGTTTAACTGGAAGCGTAAGAATTGAGAGGGAAGATCTTATGGTAACTGCAAGTAATGCTGATTTTGATACGGATAAAGAGATTTATACCTTTTTAGATAATGTAAAGATGCTGGATAGTGATAAGAATGAAATAAATTGTAAAAAGCTTGTGGTATATGTAAAGGATAAGAGGGTTGAGGCAGAAGGAAATATAGATACTACCTTTTACGTAAAAGAATGATAAGAATAAAGACTTATCACAAGTATGTATTAAGTGAATTATTAGGACCCTTCTTCTTGGGAATATTTGGATTTATATTAGTAATGCTAATCCAAATTCTTTATGAATTTTCTGATTTTATTATTTTAAGAAGGGTCAGTTTAGAGGTAGTATTGAAACTTCTTTACTATAAGATTCCATCATTGTTAGTATTTGTAATTCCTGTCTCTCTTCTTTTTGCTATAATTTTTTCCTTTGGAAGACTTATGAGAGACGGTGAGATATTTGCTATGAGATGTAGTGGAATTTATTTTTACTCTCTAACGATTGTACCTCTTTTGTTTTCTCTATTACTTTCCATTATTCTTTGGCTTTTTACCTATTCTCTTATTCCAGAGTCTAATTTTCGGGCAAATAAATTGATTCAGAAATACTTTTTCTTAAATCCCGCCCCTGTAAAAGGTGAAAATGTATTTTTTCATGATGAAGAGGGAAGATATTATTACGTTAAAAAAATTATAGAGAACAGTAATAAAATGGAAGATGTACTTGTATATGATACCTCAAATTCTAATAAAATTCCTGTGATTTATACTGCAAAGGAGGCCATTTGGAATAGAGATTCTCTTATATTGAAAAATGGTATAGTTCATTATTTAGGAGAGGATTTCTTTGTGGCATGGGAGGGAAATTTTGAGGAGTTTAAGATAAATCTTCCTCAAGATTTTATGCTGATCTTTTATAGAGATAGAACTCCTCAAGAGATGCCTACCAATGAACTTAAGAAAAGGATTGAAGTTTATAGAAAATCGGGAATATCTGCCAGATCCTATCTTGTGGAGGATTATTTAAGGATTGCTCAAAGTGTGGCATTACCTATATTTGCTCTCCTTGGGTTTAGTGTCATCCTTCTTACAGGAAGGGGAGGAAGACTTTGGGGAACTGCCTTTAGTATTATTATTGCTTTCTTTTATTATGGGTTCAATATTATTGCTCGATCCTTGGGAGAGCATGCTGTTTTTTCTCCTTTTATCTCCGCATGGTTACCTAATATTACCTTGGGAAGTATCAGTTTAGGAGTATTTATATGGAAGATAAGAAAATGGTAAAAAGATTAGTTTTTATTGCTATAATTCTATTTTTTATCTTACATATAGCTTTTGCTGAAACTCCTTGGAAAATCAAGGCAGAAAAAATATCCTTTAATTGGGAAACTCAATTTTTTGAGGCAGAAGGTAATGTGGAGTTTTCAGGTAAAGATATATTAATTAGGGCAGATAGATTAGAGGGTAGTATAAGAGAAGCCTCATTTAAAGCAGAAGGTAATGTTTATTTTAAAGATAAAGAGGGAGAGTTTTTTGCAGAAAATATAGAATACTTTTATAGGGAAGAGAAAGCGACTATAAAAAATGTGAAATTAAGATATAATGCTCCAGAATCTAAGGAAAAAATATATATTAAAGGAGAGAATTTGGATTGGAAGAAAGGTAATGTATCTCTTAAAAAAGGTAATTTTACTACTTGTTCTTATGAAAATCCTCATTATTTCCTTTCTGCATCTCAAATTGAATATTATCCCAATGATAGGATAGTCTTTATTAACGTGATTTTCTTTTTAAGGTTCCCATATCCTGCTTTTTATCTACCAATTTTTTATGTTCCCTACTATGTAATCCCTCTTACTAAGGAGCCATCTCCCTTTCCTCAGGTCGGTTATGATTCTACTCTTGGATTATATCTTACCTATCCCTTTACATATAATCTTTTTGGGCTTCCTGGTGTTCTTACCTTCCTTATATCTCAAAATCAAGGGATTAAATTTTCTCTATCTCAAAAATATAGTTTTCCAAATCTTTCTGGAAATATAGATGCTCACTACCTTTATAATTATAATTTTAATACCGATGAATTAAAATTTAATATTACTGGTAAATATGCTCTTCCTTCTCTTTCATTAAACTTTAATTCTCTATATCTCTCTTATCCTTATTCTGGTAATTATTCTCTGCAAAATTCAGTTAATGTAACCTATGCCTCTGGTATATTAAGAACTAATATTCTTGGTACTTGGAATAATAATCCTAACTTTGATAATAAGGGGGTAAATATTAATACAACTCTTGATTTCAATAAAAATCTAAAACTTCAGTCCGATATAAGATACAACAATCTCTCTTATACCTTAGGAAGTAGTCAGGAGGATTTACAGGGAAATATTAATCTTGATTATAACGATACTATTCAAAGATTTTATATATATGCCAATGAAAGATGGACTAATACTACAGATTTGCTATTAAAGAAGGTACCAGAATTTTATTATAGTAGAAAATTATCCCTTTTAAATATTCCATCAAAGCTGGAATTACTTTTGGGAAATTATATTGAGCCAGGTATTCCTTTTACTATCAATACATGGAAAATAGGATTTTCTTTAACCTTATCTCCTAACTTATCATTTTCCACAGGAAAGATCTCTTCCAATCTTGGATTTAGACAAGAATTCTATGGTACTCAAGATGCACGCTATCTTTTATTTGGAAATGTAAGTTATAGCTATAGACTTTTATCTTTAATTTCAGGATCTTTAAATTACAATTTTCAATGGTTAGGAAAAGATATTGTAACTGGGGATTCTGGAAATACTCCTTTTTATTTTGATTATTTAACCAATATTAATAATATAAGTGCACAAACTACTATTGGAAGCCCCAATATAAATTTATCCTTACAGCAAGGCTATAATTTTATTAATAATACTCCCACCTCTTTATCTATTTCAGGGATATTAAAAATTGGAAATGTGGCAACTCTTTCTGCCAAAACTTCTTACCTTTGGAATACTCAAACATTTACCTCTATTTTTATCCAAGGTAGTTTTCAGAATCCAAACTTTTATTTTTCTTTTGGTGGGCTATATGATTTAAATGCTAACATGATTAAAAGGGTAGATTATAGATTGGGAATAAATATAACGGGGGATTGGCATTATGCTGGTAAACTTAGTCTTTTAGGTTATTATCTACCCACCTTAGGAAATATCTTTTACTCTCTCTCCTTAGAGAAGGATCTTCATTGTTTTAATATGAAAGCTACATATTATTTTGCTACCCAAAGTTTTCAATTTAGCATATATCTCAAGGCATTTCCTTCAAAAGGATTGGAGCTTACAGGTAGACCTGAAGGATTTACGTTGTTACCAAGTTTTTAATAGAAATACTTGCAGTTTTTTGATATAATTTAAAATTGAAAATAAATTTTAATAAGGGGGTTAAGCTTATGACAAAATATAGATGTGTAGTATGTGGGTACATCTATGATCCAGAGGAAGGAGACCCTGATGGAAATATTCCACCAGGAACACCTTTTGAAGAGCTTCCCGATGATTGGGTATGTCCTGTTTGTGGTGCTGATAAAAGTATGTTCAAGCCAGTATAAGTTATAGCATATGAGATACCTAATTATTGGTAATGGAGTTTCGGGAATAACTTCAGCAGAATTAATAAGAGAAAGAGATATAGAGTCTGAAATAACTGTTATTACAGAAGAAAAATATCCTTATTATGCAAGGCCACAACTTATAGAATTTTTAGCTGGAAATATAAAAAAAGAAGAAATTTTCTTTTATACTGATGAATGGTATAAAAGTAAAAAGATTAATGTAATATTGGAAGAAAGAGTATTAAGGGTAGATATTTCTAAAAAAGAAGTTGAAACGGATAAAGGAAAATATAATTATGATAAACTTCTTGTTGCTTCTGGAGCAAAACCTCAAATACCTCCTCTTGAAAACGTAAATGTAGAGGGTGTTTTTACCCTTAGAAACTTAGATGATGCCTTAAATATTCTTTCCTATATAGAGGGAAAAGAAACAGTAATTCTTTTAGGTTGTGGCCTTTTAGGACTTGAGACAGGAAGAGCCTTATATCAAAGAGGTCTAAAAATTATTGGATTAGAATTTTTCCCAAGACTTTTACCCAGACAGCTTGATGATGAAGGTAGTAAAGTACTAAAAAATATTATTCAATCTAAGTTTGGTTTTAGTTTTTATCTTGGAGTAAAGGCAAAGAAAGTATTGAAAAATAATGAAAAATTTGTAGGAATTGAATTGGAAGATGGCAGAATAATACATGGCAATCTTCTTATAATATCTGCAGGGATTATACCAAATGTGGAGTTTGCAAAAAATTCGGGAATAAATGTAAATAAAGGTATAGTTGTAAATGACTATATGGAAACGAATGTGGAAGGGATTTTTGCAGTGGGTGATTGTGTAGAACATCAGGGAAGAATTTATGGAATTATTCCTGCATGTTTGGATCAGGCTAAGGTAGCTGTAGAAAATATAATGGGTAGAAAAGTGGAATATAAAGGCACTATTCCTCTTAATTCCTTGAAAGTTACAGGAGTGGACCTTACTTCTATTGGGGAGATTAATCCAGAGGGAGAAGGTTATGAAGTAAAGGTTTATAAGGATAAGGAAGGCTTTTATAGAAAACTGGTTTTTAAGGATGATAAGCTTGTTGGAGCTATTCTTCTTGGAGATAAAAGGAAATATGTTAACAAAATTGTAGGTCTAATAAAGAGACAGGAAACTATTGAGGATAAAGAAAAGTTATTATATGAAGAATAAGATGTAACGAATCAATTCATTAAGATCGTCGTTTTTTTGGAGGACATAAAAGATGGAAGACTATGAAAAATTTTTGGAAGCATACTCTAATGCTTTGGTAAAGGTGGTAGAAAAGGTAAGTCCTGCTGTTGTTAATATTGATCTAAGTCAAAGTACTTTTATACCATTCTTTTTTGGTCCTCAAGAGATTAAAGGCTTTGCATCTGGATTTATCTTTACTCCTGATGGATATATCCTTACTAATAGTCATGTTACTCACCAAGCTACGAAAATTCAGATAACTCTTTCAGATAGAAGATCATATAATGCAGAGCTTGTGGGAGAAGATCCTCAAACAGATCTTTCAGTGCTTAAGATTCCAGAGAAAGATCTTCCTTATCTGGAATTGGGGGATTCTGATGCTTTAAAGGTAGGTCAGATTGTTCTTGCTATAGGTAATCCCTTAGGATTTGGGCATAGTGTTACAAGTGGGGTAATAAGTGCTTTGGGAAGATCATTAAGAAGTTATAGTGGGCATCTTATGGAGAATATTATCCAAACAGATGCATCCCTTAATCCTGGAAGTTCTGGAGGACCCTTAGTGGATATATATGGGAAAGTTATAGGAGTGAATACAGCAATAATACAAGGTGCTCAAGGAATATGTTTTGCCATTCCTATTAATACAGCAAAATGGGTTGCTGGCCTTCTTATAAAGGAGGGAAGAGTAAGAAGAAGTTATCTTGGCATAATAGGTCAAAGTGTAATAATTCCAAGAAAATTAAGGGATATGTTAGATTTGAAGCAAGAAGGTGGAGTATATATTATACGAGTGGCTCCATCAAGTCCTGCCCAGAGAGGAAATTTACAAAGTGGTGATATAATAATTACCGCTGGTAACGAAGTAATAAACAACATTGATGATTTACATAGATTTTTGAGTCATACACCACCAAATACTAAGGTTATATTCAAGGTTATAAGGGATGAAAAGATAAGGGAGCTTGAGATAACACTTGGAAGTGAATGAGTCTTATAGAAAAATATCTAACAGTTGAAAAAGAAGAGATTTTTGAAGTAAAAATTCAAAGATCTCTTTTTATAGGTATAATAAAACCATTGGAAGCAAATCCCTCTGATATATTAAAAGAGGTAAAAGAAAATTATAAAAATGCTACCCATTATTGTTATGCTTATAGAAAGGTAACAGGAGAAGAGTACTTTTCAGATGGAGGAGAACCTACTGGTACAGCAGGAATTCCTATACTTAATGCCTTAAGAGAAAAAGATTTATATAATATAATAGGTGTTGTGGTGAGATATTTTGGTGGTATTAAATTGGGTGTTAGGGGACTTATTGATGCTTACCATTTTACAATGGAAAAAACAATAGAAAAGGCTAAAATTGTAGAAAAGATGGTTACAGTTAGCTATAGAATTAAGGCTACATATAAAGATTTTCCTAATATAAAAAGGGAACTTATTAAAAATTTTTCCTGTGAGATAGGTGAAAATTTTGGTGAAGATGTGGTTTTGGAAGTAAAGGTACCGATATCTTTAAAGGAGGAATTTATAAAATATATTTCTAAAAGGGGGGTAGAAATTGAAAAATACAGAGAGTAGCTTTATTTGGGGAGAAGAATCTTTACTCTATTCCTTTCCAGAGCCTCATCCCATGAATAGAAGGAGATTGGAATCTTTCAAGGAAGAATTAGAAAGAAGAGATACCTTAATAAAAAGAGAGACTCCCCAAATAAGTTTCTATGATGATTTACTACTTTTTCATACAAAAGAATATGTGGATTTTGTGATTGAGAAATCAAAGACAGGCGATGGTTATTTAGACTATGGGGACACACCTGCCTTTTTAGGTTGTTATGAAGCAGCCTCTTATGTGGTAGGTTCTTCCTTAAAAGGGATTGATCTCATAATGGAGAGAAAATATAAAAAAGTTTTTGTACCTATGGCAGGTTTGCATCATGCAAGAAGAAATACTGCTGCGGGTTTTTGCATATTCAATGATATTGGAGTGGGTATTGAGTATTTGAGAAAAAAATATAACATTCAAGATATTCTTTATATAGATATTGATGCCCATCATGGAGATGGGGTTTTTTACGAGTATGTAGATGATCCTCATCTCTATATTGCAGATGTCCATGAGGATGGTAGATTTCTCTATCCAGGTACAGGAAGAAGAGATGAGAGAGGTAAAGGAAATGCTTTTGGTACTAAGTTAAATATTCCTTTACTTCCTGGAGCTTCTGATGAGGAGCTTTTACTTGCTTTAGAAGAGATTAAAAATTTTGCTTGGGAAATTAAGGTTGATTTCATAATTCTACAAGCTGGAGTAGATGGACTTGCAGGTGATCCAATTACCCATTTAAATTACAGTGTTGAGGGATATGGAAAATTTATAAAAGAAATAATAGATCTTTCAAACATGGTGTGTAATGGAAAATTATTGATACTTGGAGGTGGAGGTTACAATTCTGAAAATACAAAAAGAGGTTGGATTAAGATTATAGAAATACTGGAGAAGGAGGATTAAAAGAATGCTCTACGAAAAGATCACAAAAGATTATATGACTGCTCTAAAAAACAAAGATAATTTTAGGGCAGAAGTTTTAAGCACTTTAAGATCTGCAATTAAATATAGAGAAATTGAGTTGAGAGAAAAGGGAAAAGAATTAGATGATGGAGAAGTATTAGAGGTTATTAAGAAAGAGATTAAAAAAAGAAGAGAAGCTATTGAAATGTATAAGCAGGGTGGAAGGCTTGACCTTGCTGAAAAGGAAGAGAATGAATTAAAGATTTTAGAAGAATATGTACCAGCAGAGATATCAGACGAGGAATTAAGGATAAAGATAAAAGAGATAATAGAGAAAGTTGGAGCTACTAATATTAAAGATATGGGAAAGGTTATGAAAGAAGCATTGTCTGAGTTAAAAGGATTAGCTGAAGGAGAAAGGATACGAAAGGTAGTAGAGGAGCTTCTCAAAGGTTAATGAAGTATAATCTCCATGTGGTACTTATAGAACCACAGATTCCCTATAATACTGGTAATATTGGCAGGTTATGTGTGGCAACTAATTCTAAGCTTCATTTAGTTGGTAAACTTGGGTTTTCTTTGACAGATAAATATTTAAAAAGGGCGGGTCTTGATTACTGGAGTTATCTTGATTATGAAACTTACAAGAATTGGGAAGATTTTTATGAGAAGAATAAAAAGGGAAGATTTTTTTTAGTTGAATTTCCTGCATATAAGATTTATACTGAAGTAGAATATAGAGAGGGAGATTATCTAATTTTTGGATCTGAAGATGAAGGAATACCAGAGGATATTGTTAACAAATATTGGGAGAATTCAATAACTATTCCCATGTTTGGACCAGTTAGATCTTTAAATTTATCAAATTCAGTAGCTATAGTAGTTTATGAAGCGTTGAGACAAATAAAAAGATTTTGATTTTTAAAAAGATGAATAAAAAGAAGCCTAAAAACATTTGGGAAATATTTAACTTTACTTTTGCCCTTGGAACAGGGCTTCTTGGTTCTTTATTAGTTAGTATCTTTATAGGATATTATTTAGATAAAATTTTCGGTACATCTCCTGTTTTTCTTTTAGGATTTACAGTTCTTGGAATATGGGTAGGCTTCCGTGATATCTTTAGATTTCTACGGTAAATATCTGAAGATTGCTTTTATAGGAATATTAATAGGACTTGTTTTCTTCTTCTTATATCCTCCTATATCCTCTTTGATTTTTGGATTATGTAGTAGTATAATTACTTTTTGTTGGTTAGCTTATGATTTAAAAAGGTATGGGATAGGAGGTTATAATAGAAGTATAATAAAAAGATATGGGATTTTAATTTTGGCTTTTTTATTAAGTTTGAGAGCTGGTTTTGTTGGAATTATATTATTTTTAATAGGCTATTTAATCGGACAAGTATATATGATGATAATAACATGGAGGAATAAAGATGGAAAAAGGGCCTGAAATAGGACCTCGAATTATAGGAGAGATCTTTGGTATACCTATTACTAATACCTTCATATCTCTACAGATTGTATCCCTGATAGTTCTTGCTCTTTTATTTTGGTTTAGTTATAAACCTAAAGAAGAGCTTACCACTAAGGAAAATATTGTTGAGACTCTTCTTGAAATGTTCAAAAGATATATTACTGGTTTTTTGCCTGAGGATGTGGCAGATAGGTATCTTGCTTTCTTTGGTACTCTATTTTTATTCATCCTTATATCCAATTGGTCTGGCTTTATACCAGGCTTTACTTCTCCTACATCTGATATTAATGTTACAGCAGGTCTTGCTATAGGTACTATTTTGTATATTCAATATGCAGCCTTTAAAGAGAGGGGAATAGAATATTTTAAGAGTTTTATCTCACCTTCTATTCTCTTTCTTCCTATAAATATTCTTGAACAGATAACACGCCCTGTATCTCTTGCATTACGTCTTTTTGGAAATATATCTGGTGAGCATATTGTTCTTGGAATAATTACTATTCTTGCTCCTTTGATTGTTCCTGTACCTATTATGGCTTTAAATATGTTTATGGGGTTTATTCAAGCCTTTATTTTTACAAGCCTTAGCGCTGCATATCTTGCAGCAGCATTAGAAGAGTAAAGGAGGTAAAGAATATGATTGTATGGGTAATTATTGCTTCTATTATTACAGCAGGCTTTTCTGTGGCTTTAGTAGGTATGAATGCTACAAAGGCTCAGGGGAATGCAGCTGCAAGTGCCTTTGAAAGTGTGGCTCGACAACCAGAGTCCGCAGATCAAATTAACCGTATGCTTCTTTTTGCCCTTGCCTTTATTGAGACTATCATGATATTTACATTAACTGTAGCTCTTATACTTCTCTTTGCAAATCCTCTTTTAGGAAAAATCTCATAAATTAAGAAGGGAAAAGTATGTTTTCATTTAATCTTCTCACCATAATATCTACTATTGTAAACCTGCTTGCTCTTGCTTGGCTAATTAAAAGATACCTTTTGGGTTCTATTATTAGGATAATGAACGAAAGAAAACAAAAGATAGAAAATGCAATTTTAGAGGCAGAGAATAAATTAAAAGAGGCAGAGGAATTAAAAAAACAAAGAGAAGAACAGCTTTCTCGTGCAAGAGAGGAGGCATCTAAAATTATCCAAGAGGCAGTAGACACCGCAGAGAAGATGAAGAGGGATATATTACAGAAGGCAGAAGACGAAGCAGAAAGGATCATTATAAGAGCTCATGAAATATCAATGGCAGAAAGAAAGAGAGCCTTGGAGATGGCTAAGAAAGAGATTTTGGATCTATCCAAGATTATTATAAAGGAATTCTTTAGAAGATTCTTACCAGAAGGTACCGAAGAACTTATTATTATTAAATTTGTTAATGATATAAGTTCGGTAATTTCTCAGGTAAAACCCAATAATTTGGAGGAAGTTAAATTTATTTCTTCGGATAATGTTAAACCCTCTTTGAAAGCTCAGATTGAAGAAAAATTGAGGTCAATCATTCCAGGAAATTATAAACTTTCTTTTGAAGTAGATCCTAATATAGGTCTTGGTTTTAAACTGTTAATAGGAGAATTTCTTATTGATAATTCCATAGAATATCATCTTTCCCAAATTTATGAATCCCTAAAAGGGGTTGAGAATATATGAAAGAAGAAGTTTTAGGTTTATCTATAGAAAAAATTGAAAAAAGATTAAAAGAGTACAATTTTTCTCCAAGAATTTCTAATATTGGCTATGTGAAAAGTGTAGGGGATGGTGTAGTACAGGCTACTCTTTTAAACTCAGCTTTTGTAGGAGAGATGGTAATTTTTGAGTCAGGAATTCAAGGACTTGTGCTTAGCTTGAAAGAAGATACTGTAGGGATAGTTCTCTTTGGGAAAGATGAATATGTAAAAGAAGGAAATATAGTATATTCTACTGGTAAAATATTACAAGTGCCAGTTGGTAAAGGATATTTGGGAAGGATAATAGATCCCCTTGGTAATCCATTGGATGAGGGTGGTCCTATCTTTCCTGAGACATACATGCCTGTAGATAGAGAAGCACCAAGTATTTTTGATAGAGAGCCTGTAAAAGAGCCTTTATATACAGGTATAAGAACGATAGATGCTTTGATTCCTATTGGACATGGGCAACGGGAGCTAATATTAGGGGATAGACAGACTGGAAAAACCACCATTGCTATAGATACTATTATAAATCAAAAAAATTATGACACTATCTGTATTTATGTAGCTATTGCTCAAAAAAGAACAAATATTGCGAGACTTGTGCAAACTCTTAGAGAATATGATGCTCTCTCCCATACCATAGTAATAGCTACCTTTCCTGATGAATCACCTGCATTAAGATATATTGCTCCTATGGCAGGATGTGCCATGGGTGAGTATTTTATGCATCAAGGGGAGAAGGTACTTGTAGTTTATGATGATCTTACAAAACATGCTAATACTTACAGAGAAATAGCATTACTTTTGAGAAGAACACCTGGAAGAGAGGCATACCCTGGAGATATTTTCTATCTTCATGCTCATCTTTTAGAGAGAGCTGCTAAATTAAATAAAAGATTAGGTGGAGGAGCTCTTACTGCTTTACCAATTGCTGAAACCTTAGCAGGAGAAATTGCAACTTATATTCCTACAAACCTCATATCTATAACCGATGGACAGATCTATCTTGATACATCTTTATTTAATTCAGGAATTCGTCCTGCCATAAATGTGGGACTTTCAGTATCAAGGGTAGGTGGCTCTGCTCAACCAAGAGGAATGAGGCAGGTTGCTGGGAGATTAAGACTTGATCTTGCCCAATATAGAGAATATGCTATGTTTCTTGAATTTGGTACAGAGCTTGATATGGCTACTCAGAAAAAGATAGAAAGAGGTAAAAGAATTGAGGAAATTCTTAAACAAGGGGCTCATGAGGTACAACCTATAGAAGAACAAATAATAACCTTTTATCTTGCTAATGGTGGGTTTTTAGACTCTTATCCTGTAGAAAAAGTTAAAGATGTGGTAGTTAAATACATTGCTTATCTAAAACTTAAGGCTTCCTCTCTATTGGTTTTACTGAGACAGGAATTAGAATTATCAGATCAGATAATTTATCAACTTCATACTACATTTCAGGAATTTCAAAAAGAATATGCCAACCTTACAACAACTCAGGCGTAAAGTAAAGACCATACAAAATATAACTCATATTATCCATTCTATGGAAACCCTAAGTATGGTAAAAATTAGGGCTCTACAGGATAAAGCTTTAAGATTAAAGCCTTATACAGAAGAGCTTTTTAGGATATTAGAGGAAATGGTTGTTAGAATTCCTGATGAGTACTTAAATCATCCTTTTATAAAAGAGAGACCTATATTTAAGACAGGAGTCTTAGTAGTTACCTCTGATCTTGGATTCTGTGGGAGTTATAATTTACAAATTATAGATGCCTTGGAAAAATTTTTAAATAATAAAAAGTCTCAAAACCTTTCTTTTTATGTAATTGGGTCCTATGCTAAAAGGTATCTTTCTCAGAAAAAGCTAAATATTAAGAAAGCCTATTTTAAATTTTTAGAGGATACATCCTTCTTACATGCCCGGATTCTTGCAAGAGAACTTATTGATGATTTTCTTAAGGAAGAGATAGATGAGCTTTATGTTATTCATTTTGATTTTATAAATATAGTAAAACAAGAGGTTAGAGTACATAGAATTCTTCCTATGATTCCTATAAATTTGGAAAATAAAAAAGAAGAATTCTTTATATTCTTGCCTTCCTTATCTTCCATATTAGACCCTCTACTTAATGACATAATAGAGACTCAAATTCATCAGATAATTCTTGATTCAGCAGCCAGTGAACAAGCTTTTAGAAGATTTGCTATGAAAAGAGCACATGAAAATGCAGAAAAGGTATATTCAAAATTATTATTTCAGTTAAACCAAGTGAGACAAACTCAAATTACCAGAGAACTTTTAGATATAACTTCCAGTATGGAAACTTTAGAAAAAGAGGTGAAATGATTTGGAAGGAAAAGTTGTAGCTGTAAATGGTCCTGTTGTTGATGTTTATTTTCCCTATGATCTTCCCAGCATATATGAGGCTCTGGAATTAGAAAATCCAATTAAAAAGGAAAAGCTTGTTCTTGAAACAAGAATTCTTTTAGGAGAAGGAAGGGTAAGAACCGTAGCTTTAGGTCCTACAGAGGGTATAAGTAGAGGTCTTATAGTGAAAAGGACCTTTCATTCTATAAGGGTTCCAGTAGGAGAAAATATTTTAGGAAGAGTGGTCAATGTTTTTGGTGAGCCAATAGATGGAGGAGATAAGATTGAGGGAGAATTGTCTTCTATAATAAAGTCTGCATCTGAGTTTAGAAGGGTTCAACCCTCCTATGCTATTCTTGAAACAGGGATAAAGGCGATAGATTTACTTACACCATTCCCAAAAGGTGGTAAAATAGGTCTTTTTGGTGGTGCTGGAGTTGGAAAGACAGTTTTAATTATGGAATTGATCCATAACGTGGCAGTGGCTCATGGTGGAATATCAGTTTTTGCGGGTATAGGGGAAAGATCCCGTGAGGGAAATGAATTGTGGTTAGAGATGAAGGAATCAGGAGTTTTGTCTAAGGCAGCTCTTGTTTTTGGTCAAATGAATGAACCGCCTGGTGTTAGAATGAGAGTACCTCTCACTGCTCTAACTATTGCTGAATATTTTAGGGATTATTTAGGTAAAGATGTACTACTACTTATGGACAATATATTCCGTTATGTTCAAGCTGGTACTGAAGTTTCTTCAATGTTAGGAAGAATTCCTTCTGCTGTAGGTTATCAACCTACTCTTATTACAGAGCTTGGTGAAGTAGAAGAAAGAATTTTATCTACAGATACTGGCTCTATTACAGCTGTTCAAGCTGTTTATGTTCCTGCAGATGATTTAAGTGACCCAGCTCCTGCTACCATCTTTTCTCACCTTGATTCTACTCTTGTTCTTTCAAGAAGTATTGCAGAAATGGGTATTTATCCTGCAGTGGATCCTCTTGCTTCTTCTTCCCAGATATTAGAGCCTAAGTTTGTAGGATATGAACATGCAGAGGTGGCAAGAAAAGTAGTAGAGATATTACAACATTATGAAAGTCTCAAAGATATTATTTCCATATTAGGAGTAGAAGAGCTTTCTGAAGAGGATAGACTTATAGTAAGTAGAGCAAGAAAAGTACAACTTTTCTTATCTCAACCTCTTTTTGTAGCAGCCCATTATACAAATATACCTGGAGTTTATGTACCAAGAGAGAAGACTATTGAAGGTTTTAAGGCTATTGTGGAAGGAGAAGTGGATGATCTACCTGAAGATGCTTTCTATATGGTTGGTACTTTAGAAGATGCTAAGAAAAAAGCAGAAGAGCATGGTGCTCTCATGTATTAGCTATGAAAGAAGATGTTAAGAAAGAAATATATTTAGAGATTGTAACACCAGTAAAAGTAATATATAGGGGATATGTAAATTCTGTTATTTTGCCAGTAGAGGATGGAATGATTGGGATCTTACCAAGACATGTAAATACATTGGCAAGAATTGTTCCTGGAATTCTTATTGCAAAAACTAATAAAGCATCTTCTTATTTTGTAGTAGGTAGAGGGTTTATGGAGTTTATTAGAGATAAAGCTTATATTATTACCGATGAGGCAGAGATAATAGAGAAAATCAATTTAGATACTTTAGAAAAGGAAGAAAACGAATTAAAAGAAAAATTAAAAGAAACCCAAGACAAAGATATCCGCGAAGAGATTAAGTATGCTCTTCTTTTAAACTCTTATAAGAAGAAAGCTCTACAATTATTCTTGAAGACTAAAGATTCCACAAAGTGAAAGAAGTTGTAGATATGGCTGTTGCTCCTGCTGAAAGAATTTCCTTTGCTTCCTCTGGAGTTCTTATTAAGCCTCCTGCAATTAATGGATAAGGGATTTGGCTCTTTAGCTCTTCTCCTAAATGAATAAAGATGATTCCAGGAAGAATCTCTACAAGGTCAGGTTCTGCTGTTTGCATGATCTTTACACCAGTAGCCAAGGCAGAAGAATCAAGTACAAAGAATCTTTGTATCGCTATCAAGTCTTCTGCTTTTGCTTGTTGTATCAAATTAGATCTTGTTGTGATAACCCCATCTATTCCTACCACATCTCCTAAATATCTTAATGCATATTTGTCCTGAGCCAAACCCTCTAATAAATCTAAATGAATAAATACTAATTTGTTATGAGATTTTATCTCTTGTACAATATTGGGTAAAGTTAAGACATTTGTTTTTAATAAGAACAAGACCTTTGATTTACTTTGAAGAGCTTGAGGAAGTCTTTCCTCTTCTCTAACAGCGGCAATAATAGGACTTGCTTTAATAATATCCAGGAATTCCTTCACACTGATTTTTTTCTTCTCCATTTCTCTCCCCTCTTACAAAGATTTTTTAAACAACTTATAATCTCTTGTTTTTATTATATCAGAAAAAGCAAGGAAGTGTAAAGGATTAAAAATATTTAATGGGTTTACAATTTTACTTTAACCCAAACTATTACTTGGCAATCTGGTTATCCAAAACCTCTTCCTGGGGGAGGCATTGAATTAAAATGGAATACTATTCCTGGAGCTACAAGTTATACAATTTATAGAATTGAAAGAAATGAAAATCCATTTTCCCCTGATGGAGATGGTTTTAGAGACAAGGATCATATATCATTTTATATTAGTGAATATGCTACAGTAACAGTTACTCTTAGGGATAGTAGTAATGCCACCTATACATTACTTGATTGGAATGGAAGAATTAGTCCAGCACCTGGCACATATAATGTGGAATGGGATGGTTATTTTGGAGGGTCCTTAGCTCAGGAAGGAATAATTACTTATACAATAACTGCTACTGATTATGCAGGAAATGTTAATACAGCCTCCAGTAAATTAATCTTAGATATTCCTGATGTAGAAGTCTCTAATCTTATAGGAACACCTAATCCTTTTGGTTCTATGTTGGACCCAAATAAAGAATTTTATAAGGCTACTTATACTAAGCCTTTTACAGATACCTATGGAAATGAATTTAACAAAGATCTATAGATTTGAGTCGTCAGATTTGAGTCGTCCTGTTATAATTTCAGTTTCTCCAACGGGTAATGTATCAAAAGCTGAAATAAGAATTGGGGTGCTTTTATAACAATAGAAGGAGATGTTAATGGGATTACATATAATCCTGTCTCAATAGCAAGGCTTTATAACTCACAATTTTTTATATCCTATAATTATTTGGGTTTAAATCCAGAAAGCCTTGGATTCAGTGGATCTAACATAACAGGTACTATTATATCCTTTGGAGTACCTGATAAGGGAATGTGGGCAAGTGCTTTATATTATAGTAGAATTTCTCCTGATGAAGAATTAGGGGTACTGTATTCTGAGAATGTATTAGCCTATTCTATGGGTAAAGTTTTATTTTCTAATCTTTCTGTAGGAATGAATATAAAAAAATGTGGGCGGTTTTACCATCTCCTTATAATTCAGAAGGTTTTGGCATAGATTTTGGTGTAATATTTAAAATTACCCCTCAGGTTAAAATTGGAGCGGTAGTTTATAATATCTATAATAATCTGTCATGGTCTGATGGAACAGAATCCTACAATGAATTGATAACACCAAATATCAAGGTTGGGCTTTCATATCAATCAGAAAATTTAGTAGTGTCTGGAAATGTTAGTATTCCATCTTTAAGTTTCCAGGTTGGTGGAGAATATTTGTTTAAGAAAGTTATATATGTAAGATTAGGATGGAATATTGATTCTCCTACTTTTGGCCTTGGTTTAAAAAAGGATAATATAGTGATTGATTATGCTCTTTTATACTCTTTAAACTTGGGAGGATTTCACCATAGAGTGGGTCTTTCTATGAGTTTTTAGGAAACTTTCTTAAAGGGGGAAGGATTTATGTCCTCCCCCTTTTATTTTTATCCTTTAATTACAGCCAATGGTTTCATTTGGGCGACCCTTTTTGAGATTCCCACGTTATGTACTACATTTACTACATCTACCACATTTTTGTAAGCTTCTGAGGCCTCTTCTACTATAGAAGCCTTAGATGCTGCCTTTACTATAATTCCTCTTTCAAGTAACTCTCTTTCAATATCAGAAGCTTTTAAACCACTTTTTAAAAGCTTACTTCTGCTTTGGGTTCTTCCTGCTCCATGGCAAGTAGATCCAAAAGATATTTCCATAGCCTTAGGAAGACCTATAAGAAGAAAAGAAGATCTTCCCATATCTCCTGGTATTATCACTGGCTGACCTATATCTTTGTAATCTTCTGGAAGATCTGGATGTCCTGCAGGAAAGGCCCTTGTAGCTCCTTTTCTATGTACTACTATCTCTTCTATTTTTCCATCAATATCATGTTCTTCTAATTTGGCAATATTATGGGCTACATCATAAATAAGACTCATTCCTAATGATTCAGCTCCTTCTCTAAATACTTTTTCAAATACCTCTCTTACCCAATGGGTTATCATTTGTCTGTTTGCCCAAGCAAAGTTGGCTGCACAAGACATGGCTGAGAAATAATCCTGTCCTTCAGGAGAATCAAAAGGAGCACAAGCAAGTTGTTTATCTGGTACTTCAATACCATATTTCCTCATAGCGTTAGACATTACTCTGATATAATCTTCAGCTACCTGATGTCCAAGACCACGAGATCCTGTATGTACCATGATTACTATCTGATCTGGAAAGATTCCTAATTTATCCGCTATCTCTGGCTCAAAAATCTTGCTAACTACTTGAATTTCCAAGAAATGGTTTCCTGAGCCCAAAGTACCTAATTGATATTCGCCTCTTTCTTTTGCTTTTTTAGATACCTTATCTGGATCTGCATATGGAAGTCTTCCTCTTTCTTCTATATGTTCTAAATCTTCTTTCCATCCATAACCCTGTTTTACAGCCCATTGAGCACCTTTTTCAAGAACCTCATCAAGCTCTTTACCTTTTACCCTCAGATCTCCTTCTGAGCCTACCCCAGCTGGAATTTTATCAAAAAGCTCATCTACTAACTCTCTTATCTTTGGTAAAACATCTTCTTTTGATAGATTAGTTCTTATTAATCTTACACCGCAATTTATATCGTATCCTACACCTCCCGGAGAAATAACCCCTCCCTTTTTCTTCATACCTGCTACTCCACCTATAGGAAAGCCATATCCCCAATGGATATCTGGCATAGCTAAGGAGTATTTTAATATGCCAGGTAGAGATGCAACATTAGCTACCTGTTCTGGAGATTGATCTTTAACGATATCTTCCATTAGTTTTTCATCAGCAAATATAATACCTGGTACCCTCATAAAAGGCTTATAATCCTTAGGTATCATATATCTATAATCATCTATCTTAACAAGTTTACCTTTCCATTCATTTCCCATTTTTTATTACACCTCCCAAAAACTTTGATATTTCTAAATTTTCCTAATATTTATTATAATGTAAAAGAGAGAAAAAATAAAAAGAAGGGAGGAAAACAGGCTTATGTTTTATGAAATCTCCGTATCTACTCCTCAAAAGATGGCTCTTGTGGATATAACAGAAAAGATTGAAGAAGTTATAAAGAAAAGTAATGTAAAAAATGGAATTTGCTTTATCTTTGTCCCTCATACTACAGCAGGAATATTGATAAATGAGAATTATGATCCCAGTGTGGTGAGAGATATCATATCTACTTATGATAAGATAGTTCCTTCTAATATTCCCTATGCTCATGCTGAAGGAAATTCTCCTGCTCATATTAAAAGTACTATTGTAGGGGCGAATACTTTTCTATTTATAAGGGAAGGAAAGCTTAAGCTAGGAACTTGGCAAGGAGTCTTTTTAGCTGAGTTTGATGGACCAAGGTATAGAAAAGTATGGGTTGACATATGGGAAGAAAAGGAATAAACTTATTTATAGTTTGTACATATAGAAAGGGGGGAAAATAAGATGGCATGGTATTGGTGGGTATTAATAGTTATTGTGATTATTCTTCTTATTTGGTATTTCATGAAGGGGAAAAAGTAGGTTTTTTAGTTTTTTAATTTCTTTGAACATACTGAAGGAAGGCCTATAAAGGCCTTCCTTCTTTATTTATATTTTTTATTGCTATTGATATAATAGATATGAGATGGAATTGAAAGGAGGAGATATGATGCGCCCTGCTTTAATTATAGTAGATATGGTGGTAGATTTTGTTACAGGAAAATTTGGTAATCCATATGCTCAAGAGATAGTTCCTAATATTAAGCTTCTTATTGAAAAGGCTCATGAGAAAAATATTCCTGTTATCTATCTGAGGGATTCTCATACTGAGGATGATAAAGAGCTTTCCTTATGGGGGAAACATGCCATGGAAGGGGATAAAGGTTCTGAAATAATACCTGAACTTGCACCTTCTCCTCAAGATTACGTAATAAAGAAAAAAGTTTATAGTGGTTTTTATAAAACAGATCTTGAAGAAATTTTAAAGAAACATAATGTGGATACAGTGATACTTACAGGTACAAGCACCCATATATGTGTACTTCACAATTCTGCTGATGCCTTTTTTAGGGGTTTTGATGTGATTGTTATTTCAGATGCTACCGCATCTTTTGTTCCCGAGGAGCATGAAAGGGCTTTAAAATATATGAAAGATATTCATAATGCGAAGATATATACAACTCAAGAATTTTTAGAAAAATGGGAGGAGATAAATTGAAAGATTTTTTGATTGCAAAACCAGATGAAATAAAGAATGGTTTATGTACTGATGCCTATTTTTTAAGGACTGAAGAGGTATTAGATGGCTTAAATAAAAATCCCCAGGTGGTGATGGAGCTTTTTACAAAAAGTTTTCCTGATGAGAACTATCAATTTGGAGTAGTGCTTGGAATATATGAAGTGGCAAAGCTTTTAGAAGGTCTTCCAGTAGATGTTTATGCCATGGAAGAGGGAGAGATATTCTTTCCTTATGAACCCGTGCTCCAAATAAGAGGAAAATATAAAGATTTTGCAAGATATGAAACAGCCATATTAGGGTTTATCTGTTTTATGTCAGGCATTGCGACAAAATCAGCTCGGGTAAGAATTTCAGCAGGAAATAAAAAGATATATAGTTTTGGGACCAGAAGACAACACCCATTTTTAGCTCCAGTTGTAGAGTATGCCACATATGTATCTGGATTTGATGGAGTATCTAATGTTTTAGGAGCAAAGTATATTTATAAAACTCCTGTTGGTACTATGCCTCATGCATTAATTTTGATTATAGGAGATGAAAAAGAGGCCTTTTCAGCTTTTGATCAATATGTAGACCCTAAAATACCAAGAATTGCCCTTGTAGATACTTACGGCTCTCCTACTATAGGTGCTTTAAATGCTTTAGAGGTTTTGAAAGATAAGCTACAAGGTATAAGAATAGATAGCAAAGATTTTTCTTATCTTATAAAAGATATAAGGTGGGAATTTGCAAGAAGAGGTTATAATAATATTCAGATATTTTTGAGTGGCGGACTTGATGAATATGAGGTGGAAAAATACAGAGATTTGGTAGATGCTTTTGGAATTGGAACAAGGGTAGCTAATGCTCCAGTTATAGATTTTGCATTAAAGATTGTAGAGGTAGATGGAAATCCAATTGCTAAAGTGGGTAATATGCCAGGTGCTAAACAAGTTCAGAGAGGTGAAAATTTTAATGATACTATAAGACTTTATACCTCAGAATTACTTCCAGGTAAAAAGCCTCTTTTGAGGCCTCTTATATCTCAAGGTAAGATCATAAGAGATTTTGAAGAGACAGATAATATTAGAAAGAGGATATTAAATAATATCAATTCTTTGCCTGAAGAATTGAAGATTATAAAAGGAGGAAAGAAATATATTCCTGAGTTTTTACCTTGACGATAAAAATCTTTTTTGTTAGTATTACGTTGTATTTATAAAAATACAGAAAATTTTAAAGAAAAGGAGAGGGTAAGAAATGAAGAGGACTTATCAGCCTAAAAAACATCATAGAAAAAGAGTCCATGGTTTTCTTGCCCGTATGAGAACTCCCGGTGGTAGAAGAGTTATAAAAAGAAGAAGAGCAAAGGGAAGAAAGAGATTAACAGTATAATTGGGACTTTATTCTTTTCCCAAAGAAGAAAGGTTAAAAAAACAAGAAGATTTTTTACGTATTTTAAGGGAGGGAAGACCTTATTCCCTCTCTAAGAATTTTGTCGTTTATATAAGAAAAGGAGAAAAAAGAAGAATAGGGATAAGCGTAAGTAAAAAAGTAGGGACTGCGGTTGTAAGGAATAGAATAAAAAGACTTATAAGAGAAGTATATAGACTTCATAGACCTTACTTAAGTGATAATGCAGAGATTCTTGTGATAGTTAAGCCAGGAGAAAATATAGGAGATATTAATTATCATAAAATGAAGGATATGCTATTAAATATATGGAAAAAAGCTGGTATTTTAAAGGATGCTTAAGCAATTGTTAATTTTAATTATAAAAATATATAAGAGATTTATATCTCCTCTTTTACCTTCTTCCTGTCGTTTTTATCCTACCTGTTCTTCCTACGCCTTAGAAGCCATAGAAAGGTTTGGGGCTTTTGAGGGGAGTATTCTTGCTATAAAGAGGATTTTAAGATGTCATCCCTTTAATCCGGGTGGTTATGATCCTGTACCTAAAAAAGAAGAATTATTAGAATTGAAATTGCAAAGGAGGAAAAATAAATGATAAATGCTTTAGCAAATGGATTGGGATACCTATTAGAGCTTTTTTATAGTTGGACTGGGAATTATGGGGTTGCCATAATATTTTTAGTGATTCTTGTAAGAATTATTTTATATCCATTGACTCATGCCCAATTAAGAAGTATATTTCTTCAGCAAAAAATTCAGCCTGAGATAAGAAAGATTCAGGAGAAATTTAAAGATGATCCTCAAGAAATGAATAAGCAGATCATGATTCTTTATCAACAGTATAAAATTAATCCAATGATGGGATGTTTACCTCTTCTTATTCAATTTCCAATTCTTATTGCTTTATATCAATTGTTGTTACATTATAAATATACTGTAACTCCCAGCTTTTTATGGATGACGGATCTCACTAAACCTGACTATCTTCTTTTGATTATTATGGCTATTGTAACTTATTTTTCTGGAGCACTATCTTCCTTGTCTTCAGCACCAGAGCAAAAGAGACAGCAACAAATTATGAATATTTTTACAACCTTACTTTTTACTGGAATGTTTCTGTTATACAAAGTACCTGCTGGTGTTATGCTTTATTGGCTTGTATCCAGTTTGTTCCAACTATTACAACAATATATAGTATTTAGGCTCCATAAGGAGGGCTAATACTGATATGAAGGAGATAGAAATAGAGGGCAAGACTTTAGAGGATGCTCTTCTAAAGGCAAAAGAGATTTTGGAGGTTCCTCTTGATAAGATAGATTATAAAATTATTGAGTATGGAAGAGAAGGGATTTTAGGAATAGGAGCAAGACCTTTTCGTATATCTGCTTGGATAAAGGAACTTCCTGAAGATATATTAAGGAATTTTATAAAAGAAATCTTAAAAAGGTTAAATGTTAAAGGGAGAATAAAGATATCAAAGGAAGAAGGAAATATAAAAATAAGTATTGAAGGAGATAATTTAGGAGAATTAATTGGTCCTGCAGGAAGAACCCTTTCATCCTTAGAGTATATAATCCGCCTTTATGCTTCTAAGATGCAGATAACCGATATTATTACAGTGGATATTGATCATTATAGAGAAAGAAAAGAGAGGTATTTAGAAGAATTAGCAAAGAAAATAGCCTCTAAAGTAAAAAAAGAAAAGAAAGAGTACAAACTAAAGCCTATGACCCCAAAGGAAAGAAGAATAATTCACTTAACTTTGCAGGATGATCCTGATGTAATTACATATAGTGAAGGGGAAGATCCAGAAAGATATGTGGTTATAGCACCTAAGGAAAAATGAAAGATACAATTACTGCTATAGCTACTCCTCTTGGTTATAGTGCTATTGGAATAATCCGAATAAGTGGACCACAGGCTATAAGAATTGCCAAGAAAATTTTTTCACCTATCAGAAAGAAGGATCTTGAAAAAGTTCCTTCTCATACTTTGCATTATGGAAAAATTTACTACAATGATGAGTTTATTGATGAGGTTCTTTTAGCTGTTTACAAAGGTCCAAATTCCTATACAGGCGAAGATATGGTAGAGATATTTACCCACGGAAGTCCTATTATTCTTGAAGAAGTTTTAAAAATTATCATTAATGAAGGGGCTCGAATAGCAGAAAAAGGTGAATTTACAAAAAGAGCCTTTTTAAATGGAAAGATTGATCTTCTCCAAGCAGAAAGCATAAATGAAATTATAAGGGCGGAAAGTAAAGCCTCATTAAAGATAGCTTTATCAAAATTAGAGGGTGACACTTCTAAAAGGATAAGAGAATTAAAAGATAAAGTAGAATTTTTAAGAATAGAATTAGAAGCCTCGATAGATTTTCCTGAGGATGTAGAAGAAAAGGAAAAATCAGAGTGGATAAGAATATTGGAAGAGATTAAAAAAGAAGTAGAGGAACTTCTATTAAAAGGAGAAAAAGGTGATTTAATTAAAAAAGGCTATAAAGTTATATTAGTGGGAAGGCCAAATGTTGGAAAATCAAGCCTTTTTAATGCTTTAATGAGGGAAGATAGGGCAATAGTAACACCGATACCAGGAACTACGCGGGATTATATAGAAGGGGAGATTTATTTATCAGGTTATCTTATAAAAATTTATGATACTGCGGGACTTTCTATTCCCCGTGATATATTGGATAAATTGGGAATGGAAAAAACTAAAAAGATCCTTGAAAAGTCAAATATTATTCTTTTTGTGCTTGATGGAAGTCTTGAAATTACTGAGGAAGAAAAGAAGCTTTTTCAAGAGATAATGAGTTATGAAAATAAGAAGGTTTTGTTGGTTATCAATAAAATAGATTTACCTTTGAAAATTGATCTATCCTTTTTCCCTGAGAATATAGAGAGGGTATATGTATCTGCTAAAAATAATATAGGTATCGATAAATTGGAAGAGAAACTTAAAGATTATATAATTACAGAAGAGTCTATAGATGGATTGTTTTTAAACATATATCATAAAGAAGAGCTAAAAAAGATAAATAATTTAATAGATGAATCAATTAAAGTTCTGAAAGATTTTAAGGCTCTTGATATAATTGGGTCTTTTCTTTATGATATTGAAAGATCATTTGGTAATATGTTAGGTGAGGAAGTATCCTTAGATATTGTGGATAAGATATTTGAAAATTTCTGTGTTGGAAAATAGGAGGTTATCATGATTTATTGGATAGTAATTTTAGGGATTGTACAAGGTATTACTGAATTTCTTCCTATAAGCAGTACTGCTCATTTGATCCTTATTCCTTATTTATTTAAGGTACCTGATTTTGGGTTAACTTTTAATGTGGGATTGCATCTTGGTACCTTTCTTGCTGTACTTTTATATTTCATAAAAGATTGGATAGAATTTTTAATTGCCATATTTAAAGGAGGAGAAAAAAGAAAACTTCTCGGACTTATAATTCTTGCAACTATTCCAGCTGGTATTTTTGGTGTTTTGTTAGATCCATTTGTAGAGAAAATTTCAGAGCCTCAAACTTATCCTTTTGCAATATGGGTTATTCTGGCGGGTGTAATAGCCTTTGGTATCATCTTTCTCTTGTTGGAAAAATATAAAAGTAAGACCTTGGAACTTAAAGATTTAGATGTAAAAAAGGCTATAACTATTGGAATTTGGCAAGTATTTTCCCTCTTTCCCGGAGTTTCAAGATCTGGTTCGTCTATTTCAGGTGGAATGTATGTGGGGTTAAGAAGAGATGAAGCAACGAAATTTTCCTTTTATATGTCTCTTCCTTTAATAGGTGGAGCAGTATTTTTTAAGTTCATAGATCTTTTTAAGGGTAATCAAACTGGAGAATTTACTTATATTTTATATGGATCTTTAGTATCATTTATTGTAGGAATCTTCAGTATTCATGTTCTTTTAAATTATGTTAAAAAATCCTCTTTAAAGGTTTTTTCATACTATAGATTTATTCTTGTCTTTTCTCTAATATTGGCCTTTTTTGGTTTTCAGATACCTTCTATTTTAGTTTTTATAGCTGGTGTAATTTACCTATTTTGGAATTTTTATAAACCTAAAAAAGAGACCATTTAATATTTCTGAAAAATCATATTTTATTGATATGTGGGATTTATCTTTATTATAATAAACAGAACGACGTTCGTTCAAAAATGAGGAATAAATATGAGAATAAGTAAAGAGCCTGAAATAAGAAAGAAAGAACTTATTGAAACTGCTCTTCGCCTTTTTCTTAAGAAGGGTTATGAGAAAACGTCTGTAAGAGATATATTGAGAGAAGTAAAAGGCTCTCCCGGTATGTTTTATTACTACTTTTCTTCGAAAGAGGAGATATTTGAAGAAGCAATAAAGTATTATGTGGATAATTATGTAAAGGAGCTTATAGAAATATTTAGAGATGAAAAAATCTCTTTGGGAGATAAATATAACAAAATTGTAAGCTCAGTAATAAAAGCTTTTGAAGATTTAAGATCCTTTTCTAAGATCTATTATAGTCCTCAATATTTTCCGTTAAGGGTTAAGATAACTTTTGAGATATTGGATAAATTAGTAGAGCCATTTTCTCAACTTATTGAGAAGATAAAAAAAGATTCTCAGCTTGATTCTAAAAGATGTGCCCTCTTTATACTTTATGGGGTTTATGGTCTTTTGCATGAGAACTTAGAGAGTGATAGTAGCTATATTCAAGGGGTTATGGATTTTATACTTCATGTTACCGAAAAAATGTTGGGAATTTCTGGGGAGGGATAAAATATGAAAAGGATTTATCTTTTTTGTTTTAGACATTCCAAGATTATAACAGTTTTATCATTGGTATTATTTATTTTGTCCTTTTATCTTAGTTTAAATATTAAGGTAAACTATGACCTTTATTCTCTACTTCCAAAGGATCTTCCTTCAGTTAATGCTTTAAATGAACTTCGTAGTACCTTTAAATTGGGTGAAGAAGCATATATATTGCTTCCTTTCAAAGATCCTTATGAGGTGGATTCTTTAAAGAAAAAGATATCTCAAATAAAAGGAGTATCAAAGGTTTCATGGATTTCAGATTTTCAAGATATTTTTTTGCCTGATTATTTTTGGGATCAAAATATAAAAGATAAGTTTATAAAAGATGGATATACTTTTTTAAAAGTTGAATTTATAGAATCTTCCCAAAGTCCTTTAACAAAATCAGCAACAAAAGAGATAAATTTGATCCTTCCAAAGGGAAGCTATTTTACAGGCAATGCTGTTATTGGTCAAGACTTAAGTGAATTAACTCAAAGAGAGACCATTCGTTATCTTCTTATTGGTAGTATATTGGTCATAATATTCTTATTTTTCCTTCTACCCTCTATGTATGTACCCCTTCTTATCTACTATACTATCTTTCTTTCTATTCTTGTAAATACTGCCATTTCTACTCTTTTAGGACAAGAGATAAGTTTTATATCCAGGATGATTGTGGGAATTTTACAACTTGGTGTTACCATGGATTATGCCATATTTTTGTACCATAGATATGAGGAAGAATCAAAAACAAAAAGTAAGGAAGAAGCGGGATGGGAGGCAGTTAGGACTACAGCTGTAAGTATTATAGCCAGTTCAGCTACTACTGTGGCTGGTTTTCTTGCTATGACTTATATGAGATTTGGGCTTGGTAAAGATCTTGGGTTTATTTTGGCAAGAGGTGTATTGGTATCTTTCATTTTTTCCCTTACTATCCTTCCTGTACTTCTATACGAATTTCATCATAAATGGGCAAATTCTAAGAGGTGGGTTTTAAGAATACGTGGGGAAAGATTGTTCAATTTTGTAATAAGATGGAGACCTGTAATATTTATTATATTTCTTATTGGTGCTTTTTCCCTTTTTGTTATTCCAAAGTTTCCTATGGATTATAAGCTTTTAAGAGGACTTCCAGAAAATATACCTTCCATGATAGGACAAAAAAAGCTGGAAGACATATTTGAAAAAAAATCTACCATTTTTGTTATTGGAAAAGAATCTCCAGATAATTGGCAAGAAATTATAAAGGTATTAAAGAAAGATCCTTATATAACAGGTGTCATGGGTTACTATGAAATGGTAGATCCATTACTGCCAGATTATATGGTACCAGAAAGTGTAAAGGAAAGTTTCTTTAAAGATGGAGTTTCTTATTTGTCTTTAGATGCAAATTTTTCCTACGGTTCCCAAGAATCTTATGATTTTATAAAAAGAATGAGAGATAAAATAGAAAAAAGATATAATGTTACTTTTACAGGAATTCCTGTTTTAAATTATGATCTTAAAAATGTAAGCACTGATGACTTAAATAAGGTAAATATAATATCTATAATAGCAATTTTTATGGTTGTAGCTCTCTCTTTTCTTTCCTTACCTATTCCAATTCTTCTTGTTCTTGTTATAGAGATGGCTGTAACGATTAATCTTCTTATAGATTATCTAACATATGGTTTTATCTTTTTCTCTTCCAATCTATTTATAGGAGCTATCCAACTTGGGGCAACCATAGATTATGCTGTACTTTTAACCTCCAGATATTTGGAGGCAAAGAGGAAGGGGTTTGATAAAATTGCCTCTGCCCATTTTGCCTTTGAAGGGATAAATAGTATCATAACCAGTGCAGGTACTATGTTTTTTATCTCCTTTCCCTTAGGTATTTTTTCTGATATTTTTATGGCGAAGAATTTAGCTATGCTTGTCAGTAGAGGAGCTATTATTAGTGTATCATTTGTAACTTTATTGGTGGTCCCTCTTCTTGTGACTTTGGATTCTGTTATTGAAAAATTAGGTTTTATAAGGAAGGAGGAGAAAAGATGAAAAAAGGAATTATCATATTAATATTGTTAGGTATAATTTTAAGTATTTCTTTTGGAAACTCTTTAGGGGTTAAAAACGATGAAACCATTTATGTGCTTCTTGGATCTGATGGTAAAGCTAAAAGGGTAGATCTTGTAAATTGGATTAGTATAGAAGGAAAGGGTAATTTTAATATCATAAAAGATGGAAGATATATTAAAAATGTAAAATTGTATACTGATGATGTAAAAATGAAAGTGGAAAAGGGAAACATAGTAGTTTTTGGAGAATCCTCTGAGTATAAGAATGTATATTTAACAGGAGAAGTTAATAAAAAGGTTCCTTTAGATTTTAAGATTACTTATTATTATAATGGAAAATTAGTACAACCAGGAGATTTTTTAGGAAAATCTGGAGATTTGGATATAGAGATCTATATGAAGCCTAATGAAGATATTCCTTTAAGGGTAGTAATGTCTACTGAGTTTTCTGCAGATGATTTTGTGCTAAAGAATCCTAATGATTTTATGATAATGGTATTGGGGAAAACAGTCAGGCTTACAGGTTTTACCTATCCTATTCCTGATGCAAAATTAAAGCTTTCTTTAAGAGGCAAAAAATTGAAAGTACCTACTATTACTTTTACTGCTCTTCCATCCCTTCCCCCTGTTGATTTATCAATGAAGGATCAACTCTACTCTTTTAATGAAGGAATTGAAGGTTTTCTTTTGCTTAATCAAGCTCATCAAAAGATTCTTAAAGGAATTCTTGAAGGTATAGAGAAAAATACTCCAACTATTCCCCAAGAATATCTTACTTTGCCTTTTACCCTTATGGCAAATCAGAATAAAGCCTATTTAATATCAAAAAATTTAAAAGAGTATCCTAAAAGTTTTAATAATTTATATGGATATATAAAAGAAAAGGCAGAAAGCAGTAATGACGAAGATTGGAAAAAGGCTTTGATAATAGCAGAAGAGGTAAAGAAAGAGATAGAGACTAATAGTTTCTCAGATGATATAAAGAATATAGGAGATTTTATTGGAGATCTTGCTTTTCAAAGTAAAAAGGCTATGGATATGATAGGTACATCTTTACAAGGAATTCAGAATATTGAGAATATGTTAAATATAATGCTTTATGGTGGAGAGATAGAAGGTAAAAAACTTCCTGGACTTTCTGATGTGGAGAAAAATTTAAAGACAATAAAGGAGAAGATAAGATCAAATCTTTCTCTTTTAGAAAAAGGAGAAGAAAAGATAAATTCTTGGAAGAAAAGGTTGGAAAATTATATCTTTGCAGGAGAAATACCCAATGCAAAATCATCAGTTAGATTCTATTTTAGGCTTAACGAAATAAAATAATTAAAAGACTATATCGCTGGATAAGGTAAGTATTGTTACAATACAACTTGCAAATATAACACCTGTAGCTATGGCAAAAAAGGCTTCTTTGAAATTTAAGCCTAAGACTCTTGCTAGTATAGCACCGGTAAAAGCCCCTGTCCCAGGAAGAGGAATACCTATAAAAATAGCTAATGAGAAAATAAGACCAGAAGGATATATCTTTAATTTTCTTAATTTGCTCTTTAAAAATCTTTCATAATAGCTTTTTAAGGGCTCTCTACTTGTGAGAGCCCTACTTATAAAATCAATAGTAAAATATACCGTTACACCCATTAATGTATTCCCCAAAAAGCTTATTAAAAAGGATTCCCAAAGAGAAAGCCCATTATATATTCCATAGGGAATAGATATTCTGCATTCTCCAATGGGTGTTATTGAAAGAATAAAAACCTTTAGAATTAATCTTAGGTTCATATATTAAGTTCTCCCCATGTTCCATAAGTTACTGGAGATTTATCATTTTGGGCTATAAATAATTTTCTTTCTCTTGGTAAATAAATAATACTTTGTAAAGTTAATCTTGTACTTACACTTTTAAGAATTTCCTTTGCATATTCCACATCTATATTATTAACTTTTTCTATTTTTTCTCTTATTATTTTCTCCCTTTCTTTTGTATCTATCTGGTGAACATAAGATCCATCCTTAAGGGGAATTGGCATTTCTTCAACAAGCTTTGACTCCTGTTCTGATAGCATTTCAGGATGCTGATAGTGATTTGTAGCTATTAAAAATCCATTATATCTTAGATCCCTTATGCGTTTCATTTTTGGACTTGTTTCAAGAATGACCGCATTATCTTTATCTGAGATAAGTACATTTAATCCTCGAAGAGTATATGGAGCATTATTTAAAGCATCATCTAAGTTATTGGAATATTGAATTATTTTGCGGGTTAGAAGGAATTCTGGAGCTCCCATCTCTTTTCTTTTACTTTGGGATACATTTATTGAAACAAAGAGATTGTCTGATATACCAGTATAAGATCCAACAAGGGCAGGCCAAGAGATAGATATAAAGGGATTTCCTTTTTCTGGGTAATATTTAAAAATAATAGTGCATAATGGAAGTTCATCTATGAATACGCCATAATCAAGATTTCTTCCTATAATTAAATTTCCATCTTTGTTTCTAAAAACAAAGGATGAACAGCTTTTTCTCATACTTTTACCAACATAGTAAGTAGATATTTCATCAGTAAGATTGAAAAGAAGAATTTTTTCATAGGGTACATGACTGGCATCAGAAATTCCCTTCATTTCCTCAAAAAATTCTTTGGCTTCTGGATAACTATTAAGTATCTTTTTCTCAAAATCTTTTGCAGTCTTAAGCATCAATCTATAAATAATTTTCCCTTTTATCTTTCCTTGAAAAAGACATACTAAATCCTCAAAATTTTCATTAAAATATTGAATTTCATCTTTAAGAGCTATACCATGCTGATAACCTATTTCATAAGGTTTACCTCTAAGATCTATCACCCTTATACTTTCCTTTTGGGGAAAAACCTTTAATTTACTCATATTTTAATTATATTTTTATAAAATAAAATTTTCAAGGAAAAGATAAATAAAAAAGGCAGGGAATTTCTCCCTGCCCCTTATCAAATTTTAAATGTTTATTATATATCATTGAGGTTAATAATAAACTTTTACTCCCCTATCCCGAAGTATTTGGATATTTTGCATATCATCAGAACCTGGAGAAAGATCTAAAGGATTACCTTCAAGATGAACTTCGTCTCGTTCTCCTAATCCAGGGTTATCAACTAATGGACTAATGTCAGTCTATATAGTTATACGAAAGGTCTAAATATTTCAGGTTAATGAGGTTAGCTAGTGGTTTAATATCACTTATCTGATTATGGTCGAGGCACAAAAATCTCAGATTAATAAGGTTAGCTAATGGTTTAATATCATTAATTTGATTATCATCAAGACATAACAACTGCAAATTAGTGAGGTTAGCTAATGGGCTAATATTACTTATTTGATTATGGTCAAGGCCTAAACTTTGTAGATAAGTGAGGTTAGCTAATGTGGTGATGTCACTTATCTTGTTATACGAAAGGTATAAATATTCCAGCTTATTGAGTTTAATTAACGGTTTAATGTCATTTATTTGATTGTGGTCAAGATACAAAAATTTCAGGTTAGCGAGATTAGATAATGGTTTAATGTCATTTATTTGGTTACCATCGACTTCTAATAACTCCAGGTTAGTAAGGTTAACCAATGGGCTAATATCCCTTATCTGGTTATACGAAAGGTACAACAGATATAGGTTAGAGAGATTAGCTAATGGTTTAATATCACTAACTTGATTAGCATTAAGATCTAAATATTTCAGCTTAGAGAGGTTAGCTAAAGGGCTAATATCAGTTATCTTGTTAAAATAAAGATTTAATTCTTGCAGGTTGATTGCATATTCAAGACCATACAGGTCATATATAGACTTCTCATGTGCATCTAAAGAAAGTAATTCTTGCATCTTCTCTTTTGTTATAGGTTGACCTACAGGTATTCCTAGAGCATCTCTTACTGCTTTTTCAAGATTAGGATCGGCAAATGTTATTACCTGATTTCCAATCGTAACATTTATCACTGGACTTACTCCAACATTCCCAGCCTTGTCATATGCTTTTGCTGTTATCTTATGAATTCCATTTGTATATTGAGTTGTATCCCAATCGTATGAGTATGGACTTTCTATATCCTCTCCTATTTTATTTTCATCAATATAAAATTCTACTTTTAAAACACCTACATTATCTATTGCTAAGGTTTGGATTGTAACTATCCCTGATACAGCTTGTCCATTTTGTGGTGATGTAATAGAAACTTGAGGGGGTATTGTATCTTTTGGTGTGCATCCAGATATTAGTAAAGAGAATAAAATAATTATTAAAAATAATATTAATTTCCCTTTCACTAATTGTCCCCCTCTCATATAACTACCTAAATTATATTATATCATTCTCTTCATATCCAGCTTTCATAAAATTTTTTAATAGCAATATCCATTACATTTTTCTATACTAATAGATCAGGTTTTAAATACATATTAATCAGTCAGATGAAAGTTCTTAAAAAGGGAAAAGAGAAATTTTTTA
>Ga0080004_1109018_pt1 | contig 76418 bp, 90 predicted proteins | sample WasSprMetagenome_FD_69207 | JGI IMG/M metagenome (GOLD analysis project Ga0080004, IMG submission 69207) | Sulfidic aquatic microbial communities from Washburn Spring, Yellowstone National Park, USA - WS (SPADES assembly) (version 2) | ecosystem: Environmental > Aquatic > Thermal springs > Hot...
CGAGATTACGGCGCTCAGCTTCCCCTTCGGCAGCTTTACGTGGCTTTTGGCGAGTTCGTAGAACGCCGATAACCACGGTTCTCGGACGCCGGCTTTCTCCAGCGCCCCTCTCCCCTCCCTCGCGGCAGCCTCGAAGCCAGCAAAGAGCTCGCCGTAACGCGCCTCAAGCTTGGCAGCTTCCGCCATTGCCTCTTCCACGCTCCTGCCCAGCTTCTCGGCGGCGAGCTCCACCAGCTTGAGGGCCCGCTGAAGTCTCCTCCATTCCAGCATCTTCGTTTTAGCTTCGCGCTCGCTCACGCGCTTCAGGGATACGTCAACGTGGTTGCGGCGGGGGTCTACCCTTATTACCTTGAACACCCTCTTTTGACCCACCTTTAGGACCTCCCTGATGCTCTTGAACCAGGAGTGCGAGACCTCGTTCAGCGGGACGTACGCCTCCAGACCACCGTACTCGTCCAGCGTAACGTAAGCGCCGTGGTCCTCTATCCTGACTACCGTTCCCACGACCAGCTCGAGCGGTCTCGGTAGCCTGCGTCCAACGGGCATAGCAGCACCCTACTGCTCGTCCAGCGCTTTTATTACGGCGCCCTCTATTTTGGCTTTGCCACCGGTAGGCCTGGCCAGAACCCGCCCGCAGATGCGGCACGTGACGGTCAGCGCGGCATGGCTGAACACGACCTGCTCGTTGCCGCAGTCTGGGCAGCGCACGAGGAGGAACCGGCTCCGCGGTTTCGGTACTAGTACCCTGCTGAAGCGGGGCATGCGCTACACCCTCTCGACGATCTCTAACTTCTTCATCCTCCCGAGGCACTTGTGTCGAGTGTAACCGCAAACCGTGCACTTCAGCTTGACAACCTGCTTCTCGGTGGTTTTCGCAAACTCCTTCTGCTCGGGCTTCCTCTTCGAACCGTACCCCTTCAGCTTCCTCAGGTACCTGCGCTGCCCTTGCGCTAAAGTGCGCCGCTTACCAGGCTTGTAGAGCGACGCCTGGTGCACCGTGTAGGTTTTGCAGCGCGGGCAGTAAGTGCGCACTTCTCTGGGGAACTTCATGCGACCACCTCGGAGCTGCCTACGCGGCTCTTTAAAACCGTTACGCGCGTCTCTCGTCTCCGCTTTAACCGTGCCGCACGTCTCACGTCTCGAAATCCGCGATCACTTCGAGAACTTGCGACCTCTTCAGCTCGTTAGCCACCGCCTCGGGTACAATCGCGACGTCGCCGGGCGCGAAGGGTCCCAGGACCCCCTTTTCAGACAATAGTATTTTAGAGTAAGGTTTCCTAAAAACCACTAAAGATAACTTGGTTGGAGAACCGCTTTTCGGCGCGCGGCCTTCGCCTGAGGTTTTCCCCTCTTTTATAGAAGTTTGCGTTATAGCAGAAAGAATTTTGTTTATACTAATCAGGACTTGCCGTTCCTCTTGAGGTATAGATTTTTTTGGAATTTCTCCATATCGTAGTAAATGTTCTAATTCCTTCTTCAAGCGGAATAGGAAAAGTTTTTCTATAGTTTCGCGTATTCTTTCCTCGATAACGCGCGACGCTCCAGCGGATTCGCTTTGCGCCCGCCTGATATCGTTTAACAGTTTGCGAGCCTTTGAGTAGAAATCCTCCTCTAGGTCCAAAAGCTCGTCCGATGCGAGCTCTCTCCTTAGCGCGCTCTCCAGCTCAGCTAACGTGGACACAAGTGCCTGCTTGCTTGGCAGGCGCGAGGATATATTGGCTTTGCGCTAGCGCTGCTCGAACTTGAGCAGCTTAGCCCCATTGAGCAGCAGGTAGAGGGCCGCGTAGGTCGGCAGCGTGAGAACCCCTCCCGACCCGAGGTCTACGTCTAACACCCGCTTAGGCCCCTCTTCCAGCCGCACCGCGACTTCCCCTTCCGTGAACACTTTAGCGCGGTCTATGATGCTGGTGTTCTCTAGCTCGTTGATACTGAAGGGGGCAACTTTCAACCCCGTTTTACCGTGGAGGCTGTTGGGTAAGCGTATGAGTCTCTTCGTGTCTATGGTCACCTTTTCGTCCACGGCCGCGGCTTCTCTCGTAACGCTCTCCTCTACTATCGATCGCCACTCGCTCAAGCTGAGCACGGGGTCCTCCGACCCGACCTTGATCAGCGCCCAGCGTGCCAACCGCCCGTACCAGCCGAGCGGCGCCTCGTAGCGCAGCTTGTACCCGCCCCGCGTCTTCGCCGTAAGGAAGCGCGCGTCGAGGCCTAAGCCCTTGACGTAGTCCACTATCTCCCTCCTCGAGTCCTGGCTCAGCTCTCTAACCTCTGGCGATTCCAAGTGTACGTGGAACCCTCTGTGCCCGGAGAACGTGACGAGGAGCTCGTGGCGGGAAAACCCGAAGTCCATCTCGAGGAAGTCCACCAGCTTTAGGACCTCGTCGCGCGCTACGTTGATGCAGGTTTCGCACACCCACGTGTGCCGTTCGATCGCCTCGCTGCCGCAGCGGGGACACCTTTCTACGCTCCCCCAGCCTGAGGCGCCGCAGGATTTACAGATCCACTTATCGTGGAGCTCCTTGCAGGGGGTTTCGATGTGGTCCACATCGATATCGAAGACCAGGTCGGCGCCCAGCCAGCCCTTCTCTTCCATGTCCTTCGCCCCGGGGTCGCGGTAGTACGCGGTCGAGTAGAACGCGTGGCGCGGGATGGCGGTTCGGAGGTGCTCCGCGAGTTCCTCGAGCCCGCCGAACGAAATGTGGCGGCGCATGCCCTCTTCGCCGAAGTACGAGAACGCAAACTCCCTGCTGGGGAGGGACGTTACGGAGAAATCGCGGGGGTCGGCGCTTCTGTAGTACCACTCAAAGTACTTTCTACCCACCTTAACCGGGTCGGGTGCTTGGCCCATTAGGATCCCCCTCTACGAGATGCGGGGCTTCGGCGGGACTCCTTCTGGCTCTCGAGCCACGGGCAGCGCTCGGCGCCTTTTGCCTGCGCAACGCCTTCCAGTAGTACTGGAGGGGGTGCTTGACCCCGCACTCCGCTACGCACAACCCAAGCGTCCGCATGTTGTCGCACTTGTAGGGCGTATACTTCTTCCCCGAACCCCTCATCCCGGCTATGTGCTCCACCTGGTACCTCGCTATCTTTTCGTTGAAGTCGGGCGCTGCCCTGAACACCTCGAGAACCTCGTCGACGCTCATCCCGATGCTCAGCAGGAAGGAGGCTAGTGCGAACCTGGCGCTGTGGGGCACGTTCTTGCCAGCCTTCAAGTCCTCCACGATGGCTTTGATGCACGGCGGGAACGCGTCCTCGCTAGCCTCCAACCCCTCGGGCGCCCACCTCTCCCTGAGCTCTTTGATGCGCGCTCCCCACTCGGCGCTCAAACCCTCCACCAGCCTGTACACGGCATCGGGCATCGAAACCTCGTCGAGTTTTATTTCCTCAACCTTTCTCTCTATAAACTTCTTCAAAGCCTCCTCGCCGAGCCTTGCTGCCTCGAGCTTGCTCACGTAAACCCACCCCCTCTCGACGAGCCTGTGGACGAGCTTCCAGTGCCCCGCCCTCTCGGGGGTGCTCTCGAGGTAGCTGAGCACGTGGAACGCGATAGGGTACCCGTGAACCTTCGCCTGAAGGATCCTCGCCTTAACTCCCAGCTCCGACAGCACGTACACGAGCTTGCTCAAATCTTCTCCGGCTAGGAACCTGCCAACCCTCTTCGAGAAGATCACGGCGAACTTGCGCGTCAGCGATCGATCGCCCACTGCTTTGAGCAGAATCAACGCGACGGCGAACGCTAAGACCTCCTCCTCGCTATCGTCCGAAGGGGGAGGGGGCTCTGAGCCGTTTACCGCCGCTTTAACGTAAGCTGCAGCGCGCTCGACGACATTCCTCAAGGGGTGGCTCGCGAGGTCAGCTAAAGTCAGGTTCAAGCTCCTTACTCGCTCGAAGGCTTTCGAGACAAACGGGTACTTGCGCAGATCCTCGGTAGTGAGCAGCAGCTCGGTCTTCAAGGCTCTTCCTACTCCATCCTTGGCGCCAGGAAGTAGCGGAGGACCCCGCCGCCGGCTATGTCGAAGGTCAGCGAGAGCGGCTTGTTCGTGGAGAACTCGAGCGTTACGAGGTCGCTTATCCTGTAGGCTTTGCTGACTATGTCCTCCAGGTACTCGAGGCTGTAGCTCGAGGTGGAGGGCTGCTTGACCTCGTACTCCAGCAGGGAACCGCTCTCCAGCGAGAACCTCGCTTCCAGCTCTCCCTTATCGCTTTTCGCCACTATCTTCAGCTCTTTTTCCTCGCCGACAAACCGCGCCGTATCGCTGATCATCTCGGCGTCCTTAAGCGCGTCCCTCAGCGTATCAGAAACCATCTTGGCTGTCACATCGAAAGTCACCTTAGGCAGCGGCAGCTCCTCGCCGACGACGTCGATCAACGGCAGCGAAAAGGTTCTCTCCGCCTTGCCCGCCAGCGTTACTCTCAAGCGTCCCCCTTCGACCTGGAAGAGTATCTTGTCCTTTGCCTTAGCCCGCTTCAGGACCTTGTTCAGGTCGTCGAAATTCACGCCTATCCGCACGCGCTCCTCGTCTATCTCGTACAACTCGAACACTTCGCGCGGCATATAGAGGTCGACCATCGCTATCCGCGAAGGGTCTAAAGCGCGCAACCTCAGCCCCTCGGCGTCAGCTATGAAGTTAGCCTCCTCAATCACCGTCTGCAAGCTCTCTATTAAGTAGCGCCAATCCCTCGCGTCGGGGAACTCGAACTTCAGCGGCATATTGCATCCCAGATGCACTCTCGATCGAGCTATTTATAGCTAGCGTGCGAGGGCTCGCAGGCCGAAGCGTTTTCCCCAGCTCTATCGCGCCGACTAATAGGCATCACTGGTACTCGCGCCAAACGTAGCCGCACTTTGTGCACTTGAAGAACCTGGTAGCCGGCTCGTCGCCGGCGCGCGTCTGAACCTCCCAGTAGTATGCCTCGGTGTGACCGCAGCGGGGGCACTCCACCTTCGTCTTGGGGAGCACTTCAACCTTAATCTCGCGGTCGATCACGAGGATCGAGTCCTCGGGGCTGCGCTTGGTAACGCGCGTGACCTTGTACGCTCCGGGGTTGGATACAGCCTTTTCGTAGCCGCACTTGGGGCATTTGAGCACGGTTCCCTCCCCCCTCTTCTGGGGCAGCATTAGGCTCCCGCATTTAGGGCAGTACTCCATGCTCTCCTCGCGCGCGAGCGGTCTCCTGTTATATTCCTTACTGCCCCTCAACGCTCGAGCTTCGCGCTTCTCTCTTTATCGTTTTTGTTTGACTTTTTGTTAAGGATGTTATTTTTAAAGATTTTTGACATTGAATTTGTAAACTCAGGTTCGCGCGCCTCCTGAGGTTCTTGAGCACGCCGACGATCGCCGGTTTTGGCGGCGCGTTTAAGTAGCCCGTCCCGCTACCCGCGCTCGTGTCCGGAGACTTGAGCTACGAGGCTTTGCTGGAGCGCGCGTACAAGCTGCTTCCGCCGAGGAGGATCAGGAGGGAGAGGCTGGAGGTCGAACCCCCCGAGGTCGTCACGGTGGGCAAGAGAACGTTCATCACGAACTTCAAGCGGATCTGCGATACCCTGAACAGGGATCCCCGGCTGGTGTTGCGCTTCCTCCTGAAGGAGCTGGGCGCGTCCGGCAACATCGAGGGGGACGCAGCGGTCATATACGGCGTGGCGGCGAGGAAAATCGTAAAGGATCTGATCGACGTGTTCGTGAAAAACTACGTTAACTGCCCCGTGTGCGGGAGCCCCGACACAATACTCATAAGGGAGGAGAGGAAGCTTATGCAGCTCAGGTGCGCGGCGTGCGGCGCGACCACACCTGTTAAACCGTTTTAGCTCGATACCCGCTGCGCGCAAAAGCTTTAACGGATGGACTCGACAAAGCGGTGTGAGCGACGTAAGCGGCGACTTCATGAGTAGGCTTGTTGCGAAAGCAGCGTGGCTAATGCACGAAGGCCGGGTGGTGAAGATAAGCGACGTCCTATACTACGTGATCGGGAGGAAAAATAGGCACTTGGTCAAGGTCGAGGGCGATAAGCTCGTGTGCACTTGCAACGGGTTCAAAGAGCGCGGGATATGCTCGCACGTGATCGCGGTTTCCACGATTAGGCGCCTCAACCTGGAAGGCGGCTACCTGAGCGAGGCGCTTAGGGCGAGAGCGGAGAGGGAGCTCAAGCTCATGTACAAGCAGATGCGCCGCGCGTGAAGGCCTCAGCCGGTTCGGTAATCCTCATCGCCGCGTGCGGGCTCCGTTTCGCGGGCACTCATCACCTCAACCACGTTGTGCTCGAGGGTGCATAAAAGCGCTGTTGCGCGTGGCGCTAAGCCTATAAACTGAGCGGCTGCAACCCCCCCGGGAGCATGAGCAAGGAAAGGGCCATAATACTCTGGTTCGAGGAGCTGACTAAGGAGGATGTCCCGCTGGTTGGTGGTAAGAACGCGAACCTCGGCGAGATGCTGAGGGCCGGCATCCCGGTGCCTCCGGGTTTCGCTGTGACCGCCTACGCGTACAAGCGCTTCATTGAGGAGACGGGGATCAAGGACGAAATATACAGGATCCTGAAGGAGAGGGTGAAGCCGGGCGCCTCGGCCCCTGAGGATTACATCGAGGCTAGCAAGGAGATCCGCGCGCTAATCGAAAAGACCTCTATGCCCAAAGACATCGAGGAAGAGATCCGTAGGGCTTACAGGGAGCTGTGCAAGCGGCTCGGCAAAGACAAGGAGTTCGTGGCGGTGAGGAGCAGCGCCACCGCCGAAGACCTACCCGACGCCAGCTTCGCCGGTCAGCAGGAGACGTACCTGAACGTGATAGGCGAGGACGATGTGGTGGATAAGGTGAAGAAGTGCTGGTCCAGCCTCTTCACGCCTAGGGCGATATTCTACAGGGAGAGCAAGGGCTTCGCGCACGAGAAGGTTCTGATCAGCGTCGCGGTGCAGAAGATGGTGAACTCGAGGTCCGCGGGCGTGATGTTCACCATCCACCCGGTGACGGGCGAGCGGGACAAGATAGTCATCGAGGGGTCTTGGGGCCTAGGGGAGTCCGTCGTCGCTGGCAAGGTGACGCCGGACGAGTGGGTGGTGGACAAGAACACGCTGCAGATACTGGAGAGGAGGATCTCGGAGAAGACTAGGGAGATCGTGCGCGACCCGGTGACCGGGCGCAACGTGGAGCGGGAAGTGGAGCCTGAGCGGAGGACGGCGCCGTGCTTGATCGACGACGAAGTGCGCAAGCTGGCCGAGCTGGCTGTCCGCATAGAGAAGCACTACGGTAGGGCCATGGACATCGAGTGGGCGATCGACAGGGACCTCAAGTTCCCGGAGAACGTGTTCATCGTCCAAGCGAGGCCCGAAACCGTGTGGAGCGCGAAGCAGGCGGAGGCCAAGCCTGCCGAAGCGAAGGCCGCGGTCCGGCTCGCCGAGGCAAAAGCGGTTGTCAAAGGGCTGGCGGCGAGCCCCGGGGTTGCGTACGGCGTCGCTAAGGTGTGCCTAACGCTGGAGGACGCGAAGAAGCTGATGCAGAAGGGCGACATCCTCGTCACGAGGATGACGGACCCCGACTGGGTGCCCTACATGAGGCTCGCATCGGCCATCGTGACCGATGAGGGAGGGATGACGGCCCACGCCGCTATCGTCAGCAGGGAGCTGGGGATCCCGTGCATTGTCGGAACGCGGGAAGCCACGAAGGTTATGCAGACCGGCAAGGACTACACGGTGGACGCGAGGGCTGGTGTAGTCTACGAAGGCTACGTGGAGGACCTGCTCGGCAGGAAGGAGGAGAAGCCGGCTGCGGCAGCTGCGGTTGCCGCCCCGCTGGAGATCGTGATCAAGCCCATCACGGCCACAAAGATTTACATGAACTTAGGCGTACCCGAGAAAATCGCTGAGTACAGGAACCTGCCGTTCGACGGCATCGGCCTAATGCGCATCGAGTTCATCATGGCCAGCTACGTCGGCGACCACCCGCTGTACCTGCTCGAGACGGGGAGGGGCGACGTGCTCGTGAACAAGCTCGCTGAGGGCATAGCGATGGTCGCGAGGGAGGTCTACCCGAGACCCGTCGTCGTGAGGTTCAGCGACTTCAAGACCAACGAGTACAGGCAGCTGAGGGGAGGCGAGAAGTACGAGCCGCACGAGGACAACCCGATGCTCGGCTGGCGCGGCGTCAGCAGGTACATCAGCCCGCAGTACGAGAAGGCGTTCAGGCTGGAGGTCAAGGCGATCAAGAAGGTTAGAGACGAAATGGGTCTCGGCAACGTGTGGGTCATGGCGCCCTTCGTGAGGACTCTCTGGGAGGCGGAGAGGTTCATCAAGCTCCTAGCCGAGGAGGGCCTGGAGAGCGGTCGCGACTTCAAGATCTGGGCTATGGCAGAGGTGCCGAGCATAATATTCCTCGCTGAGGAGTTCTCCAGGTACTTCGACGGTTTCAGCATAGGTAGCAACGACCTGACCCAGCTCACGCTGGGTACCGACAGGGACAGCGCCATACTGCCGAAGATCGACCCCAGGTACTTCGACGAGCGCGACCCCGCGGTGAAGACCGCCATAGCGATGCTTATCGAGAAGGCGCACAACTCGCCGTACGGGTACAGGACGGTGAGCATCTGCGGTCAGGCACCCTCTGTGTACCCCGAGTTCACCGAGTTCCTCGTCAGGCAGGGTATCGACAGCGTCAGCGTGAACCCCGACGTGGTGGTTAGGACGCGCGAACTCGTGGCCGCGATAGAGAGGAGGATGCTGATAGAGAAGGCGCTCGGAATTGAGCACTACGACGAGGACTTAGGCTGGCCTATGCGCAGAGCCAGGAAGGGCCTGCCCAACGTCTGGGCACGCCGCGTAGACGAGGTCTAGAGCGCGCCTAGCGACCCATTTTCAAATTTTCCTTACAACTTTTTATCTCTCTGTTTCATGAACCGACGTGAATCGCGAAACCGCTCGCCGTGCCGGGCTGCAGCGCGCGGCTCTAGGCTCAAAGTTTATATAGGTTGTACTCGCCGCACGAGAGGTTATGAGCTCGCGCGCACGTAAGGTGAACATTCTGGAGCACGAGCTTGTTCCGCAGCACATACTCCTCAGCGAGGAGGAAGCGAAGAGGATACTTAAGAGAATGGGTATTTCGAAGATGCAGCTACCGTGGATGCTCGCTTCAGACCCCGTCGCTAAAGCTTTAGGAGCCAAGCCTGGTGATGTCGTGATGATTCTGAGGAAGAGCCCGACGGCTGGCGTCGCTGTGGCTTTCAGGTACGTGGTGAGGGGGTGAGGGATGGGGGAGGAGGGCTGGAGGTACTCTAGGGAGGATGCTTGGGTGCTGATTAAGGCCTTCATCAAGGAGCACGGTTTGGTGAGGCAGCATTTAGATTCGTTCAACAAATTCTTGGAGAGCACGATCCAGGAAATAGTGAACGACATGAAAGTCGTGGAGTGCGGGATACCGGGCTTAAAGGTCGTGCTAGGTAAGTTGATGGTAGGGACCCCCCGCGTTAAGGAGGCGGATGGCTCCGAAAGCTCGATACTGCCTATGGAGGCTAGAATCCGCAACCTGACGTACGCGGCTCCGATGTTCCTCGAGATGACGCTGGTTGAAGAGGGGGAGGAGAAGGATCGAGCCAACGTTTACATCGGGGATCTGCCCATAATGGTGAAATCCTCGAAGTGCCCTCTCTCTAAGATGAGTGAGGAGGAGCAGGTGAAAGTGGGGGAGGACCCCGACGATCCCGGCGGGTACTTCATCGTCAACGGCTCGGAGCGCGTGCTCGTCGTTCAGGAGGATCTAGCCGTCAACAGAGTCCTCGTCGACTACGGCCCTAGCGGGGGCTCCGTCACGCACGTCGCCAAAGTGTTCTCGTCCACGGCGGCTTACAGGATCCCCATAACGGTGGAGAGGACGAAGGACGGGCAGATCTACGTCACGTTCCCCTCTGTACCGTCGCGGATCCCCCTCGTCGTCACGATGCGCGCGCTAGGTCTCGAAAGCGACAGGGAGATCGTTAACGCGATAACCGACGACCCGGAGATTCTGAACGAGCTCTACCCCACGTTGATCGAGCAGAGCAGGATTGCTCCAACGGTCGAAGATGCGCTGGATTACATAGGAGCACGCGTAGCCGTGGGCCAGCCGAGGAACGTGAGGCTGGAGCGGGCTCAGCAGGTGCTCGACCAGTACTTCCTCCCGCACATCGGCACCAAGCCCGAGAACCGCGTCGACAAGGCTTACTTCCTCGGGCAGATGGTGGAGGAGCTACTGGAGCTTGCCATCGGGAGGCGGGTTCCCGACGACAAAGATCATCTGGCGAACAAGAGGTTCAAGCTCGCCGGCGACCTAATAGCTGTAGTCTTCCGGCAGGCGTTCAGGCAGTTCGTCAGGGACCTAGCGTACCAGCTCGAGAAGAACAGGAGCAAGAGCAGGGAGGTGAACCTCTACACGCTGGCGAGGGCCGACGTGATCACGGACAAGCTGAGGAGCGCGCTAGCGACCGGCAACTGGCCCGGCGGCAGAACCGGCGTAAGCCAGATCCTGGATCGGACCAACTACCTGGCTACAATCAGCCACTTGAGGAGGGTTGTCTCGCCGCTGAGCAGAACTCAGCCGCACTTCGAAGCTAGGGAGCTGCACGCCACCCACTGGGGCATGCTGTGCCCTGTGGAGAGCCCTGAGGGGCAGAACTGCGGGTTGGTGAAGAACTTAGCGCTCCTAGCCACCGTATCCATCGGGGTGGACGAAGAGGAAGTGAGGAGGATTCTGGTGGAGAAGCTGGGCGTGGTACCGATCAGGGAGGCTAGGGAGAAGGGCTTGAAGGGGACGAAGGTCTTCCTGAACATGAGGCTGATAGGGATTCACGAGAACGGCGACGAGCTCGCGAGGGTCATTCGCGAGCTGAGGAGGCAGGGTAAGATACCTCACGAAGTCAACGTGGCGCGCTACAAGACCGAGAAGATCGACGAGGTGTACGTGAACTGCGACGGCGGCAGGATCAGGCGGCCGCTCCTCGTCGTGGAGAAAGGCCAGCTCAAGCTCAAACCGTGGCACATAGAGAAGCTGAAGAACGGGGAGTGGGCGTGGAGCGACTTGGTTAAGCGGGGGATCGTCGAGTACCTCGACGCTGAGGAGGAGGAGAACGCTTTGATAGCGGAGAGCGTGGACAGCGTAACCGAGGAGACGACCCACATGGAGATCTCTCCGGCAGCGATCCTGGGGGTCGTCGCGTCGGTGATCCCGTACCCCGAGTACAACCAGTCTCCGCGCAACAGCTACGAAGCCGCTATGGCGAAGCAGGCGCTGGGCTTCTCGACAGCGAATTTCCTGCACAGGATGGACCCGAGGATGCACCTGCTCCACTACCCGCAGAAGCCGCTCGTGCGCACGAAGATATTCGACCTCATAAACCTCGACGGAAGGCCGTTCGGCCAGAACATGGTGGTAGCGGTGCTGACGGGAGGGGGCTACAACATACAGGACGCGATCGTCATCAACAAAGCCGCCATCGAGCGGGGTCTCGCCCGGTCAACGTTCTTCAGGACCTACGAGGCGGTCGAGATGAAGTACCCCGGTGGGCAGGAAGACCGCTTCGAGGTGCCCCCCGAAGACGTGCTGGGTTACAGGTCGCGGGAAGCCTACGTGAAGTTGGACGTGAGGGATGGGCTAGCGTTCCCCGAGTCGGAGGTCAAGGGCGGCGAGGTGATCATCGGCAAGACGAGCCCGCCGCGCTTCCTGAGCAGCTTCTTCGAGTACAGGGCAGGCACGCGGAGGAGGGACACGTCCGTGAGCGTGAGGCCGAGCGAATCCGGTTACGTGGACCGAGTAGTGCTCACCGAGGACGCAGAGGGCAACCGGCTAGTCAAAGTCAGAGTGAGAGACCCCCGCATACCGGAGCTCGGGGACAAGTTCGCGTCGCGCCACGGGCAGAAGGGCGTCATCGGCGTGATCCTTCCGGCCGAGGACATGCCGTTTACCGAGGAGGGCATCATCCCTGACGTGCTGATCAACCCGCACGCCATCCCGTCGCGGATGACTGTCGGGCAGCTCCTCGAGTCGATCGCGGGCAAGGTAGCGGCGCTATCCGGGGTGTTCGTCGATGCGACGGCTTTCGAGGGGACGCCGGAGGAGCAGCTCAGGCAGATGCTGCTCAAGCTGGGCTTCAGGAGCGACGGGAAGGAGGTCCTTTACAACGGCATCACCGGCGAGCGGCTGGAAGCGGAGGTGTTCATCGGCGTCGTGTACTACCAGAAGCTGCACCACATGGTCGCTGACAAGATCCACGCTAGGGCTAGGGGGAGGGTGCAGATACTGACCAGGCAGCCGACCGAGGGGAGAGCCAGGGAGGGCGGTCTCAGGTTTGGCGAGATGGAGAAGGACTGCCTCGTCGGCCATGGAGCCTCGATACTCCTTAGAGAGAGGCTGTTCGAATCCTCGGACAAGACGCTGATCTTCGTGTGCAACAACTGCGGCTTCCTAGGCTGGTACGATGCGAGGAGGAACGAGCTCGTGTGCCCCGTCTGCAGGGAGAAAGGGGACTTGCACCCCGTCTACGTGTCGTACGCGTTCAAGCTGCTCCTCCAGGAGCTCGTGAGCTTGGGCATCGCGCCTAGGCTTATATTAAAGGATAAGATCGAGGAGGTGGTTTAGATGGCGTTCCAGTTTGAGGAGACGAAAACGATCGGAGGTGTAAAGTTCGGCGTCCTGTCCCCGGACCTAATCAGAGCGCTATCGGTCACCCAGATAGTCATACCCGAAACGTACGACGAGGAGGGCATGCCGATTAGAGGCGGCCCCATGGACCGCAGGTTAGGGACCGTCGAGCCGGGTGTGCGCTGCGAAACGTGCGGCAACTACGTCTCGCTGTGCCCAGGGCACTTCGGCCACGTGGAGCTGGCGAGGCCCGTCGTGCACCCGCTCTTCGCTAAGCACATCCACATGCTGCTGAGGGCCACGTGCAGGGTTTGCGGAAGGCTGCTGCTGCCTGAAGAGGAGATAGAGAAGGCCCGCAGGATGGCCAAGCGCTTGGAAGCGCGGTGGCCCCTGCTGAAGTACAAGTACGGCGAGAGCGTGGCCAAGAAGGCCGCCAAGGTCACGGTGTGCCCACACTGCCAAGCTCAGCAGTACAAGATACGCTTCGAGAAGCCGTACACCTTCTACGAGGAAAGGGAAGGTGGCGCGGTCACGTTGAGGCCCACCGAAATACGGGACCGCCTGGAGCGGATCCCCGACAAAGACCTCGAAGCTCTGGGCCTAGACCCTCAGAGCGCCAGGCCCGAATGGATGGTCCTCACGGTGCTGCCGGTCCCCCCCATCACCGTTAGGCCGACGATAACCCTCGAGACGGGGATGCGCTCGGAAGACGACATCACCCACAAACTGGTGGACCTGCTGCGCATCAACCAGAGGCTTAAGGAGAGTATAGAGGAGGGAGCGCCCCAGCTGGTGATAGACGACCTCTGGAGCCTCCTGCAGTACCACGTCGCCACGCTGTTCGACAACGAGCTACCGGGGATCCCGCCAGCGAGGCACAGGTCGGGGCGCCCCCTGCGGACGATCGCTCAAAGGCTGAGGGGTAAGGAAGGGCGTTTCCGCGGGAGCCTGGCTGGGAAGAGGGTCGACTTCTCCGCCCGGACGGTCGTGTCGCCGGACCCGAGGTTGAGCATCAACGAAGTGGGGGTCCCCATCGAGGTGGCGAAGGTTCTGGTCGTGCCCGAGAAGGTCACTCCGTGGAACCTGGAGGAGATGAGGGAGCTTGTGAGGAGGGGTCCTCTCGAGTACCCCGGTGCGAACTACATAGTGAGGCCCGACGGCGCTAGGATCGACTTGCGGTTCGTGAAGGATCGCGACGCGATAGCCGAGGCGCTGAAACCCGGCTACATCGTGGAGAGGCACCTGAGGGACGGCGACATCGTTCTGTTCAACCGGCAACCGTCGCTGCACAGGATGTCCATAATGGCCCACAGGGTGAAGGTCCTACCCTACAGGACGTTCCGGTTAAACCTCCTCGTCTGCCCGCCGTACAACGCGGACTTCGACGGCGACGAGATGAACCTCCACGTGCCTCAGAGCGAGGAGGCTAGGGCTGAGGCGGCCACCCTGATGCTTGTCCAGGAGCAGATACTCTCGCCGCGCTATGGGGCGCCGATTATAGGGGGTTTGCACGACTACGTGACTGGCGCCTACCTACTGACGAAGAAGGGCACGCTGCTAAATAGGAAGAGGTTCGCGCAGCTGGTGATGGAGGCTGGCTACGAGGGAGGGTTGCCGGAACCGGCTGTACTGAAACCGGGCCCCTACTGGACGGGCAAGCAGCTGGTCGGCCTACTCCTGCGCAAGGATTTCAACTTCGAGGGGAAAGCGTCTATCTGCCGCAAGTGCGGAACGTGCGTGAAGGAGCTATGCCCGTACGACGCCTACGTCGTCGTGAGGAACGGCGAGCTGATGGTCGGCGCCCTAGACAAGAACACCGTGGCTTCGCAGGTTCCGCGCACGCTCCTCCACGAGTACGTTAGGCGCTACGGCAGCGACGCCGGGAGGGAGCTCCTCGACGGCCTTTACAAGGTCTTCATCGCGTACTTGGACCTTTACGGCTTCACGATGGGGTTAGACAGCCTCGACATACCCCCCACGGTCGAGAGAGAGGTTGCCGCGATAATGAGCGCGGCGGAGAAGGAGGTGGAAGAGCTTGTCAAGAAAGCCGAGAGGGGGGAGCTCGAGCCGCTCCCCGGCAGGACTCTCGAGGACACGCTTGAGCAGAGGATCCTGGAGGTGCTGTCGAGAGCGCGAGACCGGGCCGGAGAGGCAGCCGGCCGGATACTCGGCATGCTGAAGGAGGCCGTAATCATGGCGAGGACGGGGGCGCGAGCCAACATGCTGAACATCACGCAGATGGTGGCGGTGCTAGGGCAGCAGTCGCTCCGGGGCGAGCGCATAAAGAGGGGGTTCACCGGCAGGGTTCTACCGCACTTCAAGTGGGGCGACATCGGCCCCCGCGCGAGGGGCTTCGTCTACTCGTGCTTTAAGAAGGGGTTGAAGCCGACGGGGTTCTTCTTCCACGCGATGGCCGGCAGGGAAGGCCTGGTGGATACCGCGGTGAGGACGGCGCAGAGCGGCTACATGTACAGGAGGCTGGCGAACGCCCTCCAGGACTTCCACGTCGCGTACGACGGAAGCGTGAGAACCTCCGAGGGCTTCATAGTTCAGTTCCGCTACGGCGAGGACGGCGTAGATCCCGCCAAAAGCGACCACGGCGAGCCAGTCAACGTGGACGAAGTGGTAAAGGAGGTGATAGCGGAAAGGGGTGGTTGAGCGTGGCCGAGAAAGTTACCGAAGAGGTCGCTAGGGCGCTGCTCGAGCCGTACGCGCACGTCCTACCCGAGAGGCTTGCGGAGGAGGTGGTCAGGAAGGTGGTCGAAGCCGGGTTGACGGTGGACGAAGCTCGGAAGGTCGTCGACCGGGTCGTGCTCGAGTACATGAGGAGCCTGGTCGAGCCGGGGGAAGCGGTTGGGATGGTCGCCGCCCAATCGATAGGGGAGCCCAGCACGCAGATGACGCTGAGGACGTTCCACTTCGCGGGCGTGAGGGAGCTCAACGTAACCTTGGGGCTCCCCAGGCTCATCGAGATCGTTGACGCGAGGAAAACGGTGGCCACGCCGATAATGGAGGTCTACCTGGAGGGGGAGTACGCGCGCAGCAGGGAGAAGGCGCTGGAGGTTGCAAGGGAGCTGGAGCTGACGACGATCGAGAACGTGTCCCGCGCGATCACTATAGACTACGTGGACTACGCGATAATAATAGAGCTGGACCCCGAGATGCTTGAGAACAGGGGCGTAAAGCCGGAAGACGTCGTCAAAGCGCTCAACCGGATTAAGGGGAAGAAGGGGAGCGTAGAGCTGGACGGTCTAACCGTCGTCTTCAGGACGGGGCTGGACGACGCCGTCAAGCTGAGGCGCATGTACGATAGGGTCAGGGCGCTGAGGGTGCGCGGCGTCAAAGGGATAAAGAGAGCGATCGTGCGCTACGACGAGAAGCTGGGCGAGTACAAGATAATAACGGAGGGCTCCAACCTCGTGGCGGCACTGAGCATCGAAGGCGTCGATCACAGGAGGACCATCAGCAACAACATCTACGAGGTGGCGGAAGTCCTAGGGATCGAGGCGGCGAGGGCGCTGATCGTAAGGGAAATGAAAAGGGTATTGGACGAGCAAGGTCTCGACGTGGACATACGGCACATAATGCTGGTGGCAGACGCGATGACGATGACGGGGAGGATCAGGCAGGTGGGAAGGCACGGCGTCGCCGGCGAGAAGCCGAGCGTGCTGGCTCGCGCCGCTTTCGAGGTCACCGTGAAACACCTCGTGGACGCCGCCGTGAGGGGCGAGGTCGACGAGCTCAAGGGCGTGGTTGAGAACGTGATCGTGGGCTCCCGGGTAGTGCCGCTGGGCACCGGGATGGTCAAGTTGATGATGCTCACGGAAGTGGGAAGCGGCAGCGCGTCCCAGACTCAAAAGTAGCGCGCGCCTAGCTGTACGCGCGCTCACTTTCTGCTAAGCGCGCTAAGTTTAAGGGAGGGGATCCCCGCCCCTAAACGTCGTGCGCAACGTTAGGATGCCGAAAAACGTGGATGGGGCGAGGGTGGCAGCATGGATTTGGTAAGGGAAATCCAAACGGCGGTGAGGACGGGAAAAGTGGCGATGGGCTTCAGAGAGTCGTTGAAAGCGATAGTGAACGGCAGGGCGAAACTGGTGCTCATAGCTTCCAATGCTCCCAGCGAGATTAGAAGGGACGTCGCGAAGTACTGCAAAGTCTCCGGTACCCCGCTGCTAGAGTTCCCGGGGACTTCGTGGGACCTGGGGGCAGCCTGCGGCAAGCCATTCATGGTGTCCGTACTGACAATACTGGATCCTGGCGAAAGCGGGATCTTAGATTTGGCTAAGGGTGAAGCTTGATGGCGGGGATCAAGCTGACTGAAACCGAGATGCAGTACATGTCGCTCTTCGAAGCTGTTACGCAGGTGGAAGCTCGCGACTGCGTAATCGACGAGGAAAACAACAGGGTCATATTCCTAGTGGGGCAGGGGATGGCGGGAAAAGCGATAGGGAGCAACGGCGCAAACGTGAAGTTGCTTCGAAAACTCCTCGGTAAAGATGTGGATATCGTTGAGGAAGCAAGCACGCTCGAGGGCTTGATCCAAGCGGCGCTGTTCCCGGCTAGAGTGAAATCGATCGAAGTACTTGAACGCGACGGTGGAGAGAAGGTCGTCGTGGTGGAGGTCCCCACCGAGCAGAAAGGCCTTGCGATAGGGAGAGGTGGGCGCACAATAAAGAGAGCCAGGCTGCTGGCGAAAAGGTACTACGGTGCAGACGTCGTGCTCAAGTAGCGCGCGGTCGAAATCGTCCATCTCGCGCTAGCTTGTGGATCCCCCCGATAGCGCTGCGTCCGCCGGTAAGGCGGCGCAGGATGATGGCGCTAAAGCTTTTAAGCGAAGGAGGAAGGCCCTCCCGGCATGCCGGGCTCCAAGTCCCCCAGAGGTCTGTTCGCGGCTAGGAGGTTGAAGAAGAAGAGGCAGAAGTTCAGGTGGAGCGATGCAGAGTACAAGAGCAGAATGCTCAGGCTGAGGGAGAGGTTCGACCCTCTCGAAGGGGCGCCGATGGCGAGGGGCATTGTGCTCGAAAAGGTGGGCGTCGAGAGCAGGCAACCCAACAGCGCGGTCCGCAAGTGCGTGCGGGTGCAGCTGATCAAAAACGGTAAGGTCGTGACAGCGTTCCTCCCGGGCGACGGCGCCCTCCTTTTCGTGAACGAGCACGACGAGGTGGTCATCGAGAGGATCGGCGGGCCTGAGGGAAGAGCGTACGGCGACCTACCGGGCGTCCGCTTCAAAGTGATTAAAGTCAACGGCGTTCCCCTTAAGGAGCTACTGAGAGGTAGAGCGCAGAAACCGCAGAGGTAGCGTCGAGGTCTCGATCGAGAGCTTGAAGAATTCCTCGCACCCCCTTGAAGCGCGCCTGCTGCTGAGGGGCGCGCCCTCAGGGGCTCAAGATCGGAGATGCTGCAGTTTAGCTGCGACTAAACTGCCCGAAAAACGGTGCGTCCAGGTGCCTGCCCCCCGTGGTGAACGTTTATTATAGGGTCCGCGAGCGGGGCGGGGTGAGAGCTGTGCAGGCTCCGAGCATTGCGATACAAAAGTTGGGGGAAAACGAGTGCCGCATGGTACTGAAGGGGGTTACGCCGGCTGTAGCGAACGCCCTGAGGCGCGCGCTGATGTCGGACGTGCCGACGCTGGCGATAGACGAAGTAGTGGTGGTCGAAAACTCCTCGGTGCTTTTCGATGAGGTCCTCGCTCACCGCCTGGCTCTGATACCGCTTAAGGTTGATGTGGAAACGTACGAAGCGCTGCTCAGCTGCTTCGAAGAAGGTAGGAGAGATGATTGCGTTGCGTCTTTTACTTTAGAGGTTGAAGCTGATAGGCAAATGACCGTGTATTCAGGCCACTTGAAATTCGCTGGTTTTACCGGAGAGTTCAGCTCTCTCGCGTACGCCGAGGTGAAGCCGGTCTCGGAGATCATACCCATCGTTAAGCTGGCCCCCGGCCAGAAGGTGGTGCTTGAAGCTTACGCGAAGATGGGGACGGGGAAGGAGCACGCTAAGTGGCAGCCTGTGTCCGCGGTCGCTTACAAGTACTACCCGAAAGTAACGGTCCTTAAGAGGGAGTGCGGGGAGGAGTGCAGGAAGTGCGCTGAGACGTGCCCGAAGGGGGTTCTCCGGTGGCGCGACGGGGTGCTGGAGGTTGTCGAGGAGAAGCTAGAAGAGTGCACAATGTGCAGGGCGTGCGAGGAAGCGTGCCCCGACGTAGTGAGGGTTTCCTGGGACGACACGAGTTTCATTTTTAGCATTGAAGGCCTTGGCGTGCTGCCGGTGAGCAAGGTGGTGGAGGTGACTATGCGGCGCCTCCTCAAGCGCCTCGACCGGTTGATCAACACCGTCGAGGCCAGCCTCAACGCTCTCGGCGGGGACCGAGCCTAGCCGGCGGCGGCAAGATTTATTTGCGCGTTTGGGGGCGAGGGTCGGCCATGAAGAGGACGGGTCCCACGAACGTCCACCTGAGGCGGCTGATACACTACCTCAGGAAGAAAGCTCGAGAAAACAAAGCGCCTATATGGCGGAGGGTGGCGGAGTTGCTCGAGAGACCCACGAGGATGCGCCCTGAGATCAACCTGAGCAAGATCAACCGCTACACTGCGGAGGGCGACACGGTGGTCGTTCCAGGCAAAGTCCTAGGGAGCGGTGCGCTCACCCACAAAGTAATCGTCGCAGCTTTCGCCTTTTCGAAGAAGGCCAGGGAGAAGATCCTAGCCGCTGGCGGCGAAGTGCTGACGATACCCCAGCTGGTAGAGCGGAACCCGCGCGGCAGCGGAGTCAAGATCCTTGTGGGCTGAGTAGCTGGAAAAACTTATAGGTGGCGCGTCCCGAGCCGCGGTGAGATTCGCGATGCAGAGTAAACCGATCGTCGTGGACGCCTCAGGCCTCGTGGCAGGCCGGTTAGCGAGTGTAGTCGCCAAACTCTTGCTGCGAGGCAACGCGGTGGTGGTCGTAAACGCCGAGAAAGCCATCATCACCGGGAAAAGGCAGCGCGTCGTCGAGTGGTACATGAAAAGGGTCAGCGAGTGGAGGACGCATTACAACCCGGAGAAGAAGGGGCCGAAGATCCCGAGGCGCCCCGACGCGATCCTGAGGAGGATGATCAGGAACATGCTACCGTACAAAAAACCTAAAGGGAGGAGCGCGCTTAAGCGGTTGAGGGTTTACGTGGGCGTACCCCCCGAGTACGCGAATGTAGAGAAGCTGGTTCCCGAGGAGGCTAGGCTGCAGAACGTCAAGGTTCAGTACGTCACTTTAGCTGAGCTTTCGGCTGCGGTGGGCGGGTGGAATTATGGTTAAGGTGGTTATAGCCAGCGCTAGGAGGAAGACGGCTAGAGCGAGAGTTGTCGTGAAGGAGGGGAAGGGCAGGGTATTCGTAAACGGCGTGCCGCTGGAAGTGCTCGAGCCGGAGCTTGTGCGGCTTAAAATCTACGAGCCGGTATACCTGGCGGGCGAAGAGATCGTGAGCAAGGTGGACATTTACGCTGAAGCTCAGGGAGGGGGGATCATGGGTCAAGCGTCAGCCATAAGGACGGCTATCGCGAGGGCGCTCGTCGAGTGGACAGGGTCTGAAGCTTTGAAGGAGCTGTACCGCAAGTACGACCGGCACCTGCTAGTCGAAGACCCTAGGCAGGCGGAGCCTAAGAAGCCCGGAGGGAGGTCTGCTAGAGCCAAGCGCCAAAAGAGCTACCGTTAGGAATTAGAATTTCGATCATTGCGTGTAAACTTCGTATTTGAGTACGATATCTATCAAATCGACGTGGGAGAGGAACATGCGACGGCAGCAGTACCTTCTCACACCGAGGTCGTCCAGCACCTTGGCGGGGTCCTCCCCCTTCGCAACTCTCTCCGCGAACTTCGCCCATTTATCGGCGATCAGCGCTCCGCACGTGAAGCACCTGATCGGGATTATCACAAAGCACCTGCCCCTGCGCGCTTTTAAGGCTTCCCCACCCCCTAGCGCGCGACTACAGGGAGAGCGGAGGGGCGCGTGCTTCTTGGCAGTTTCGCAGCCTAGCTCCGCCGGCGCCTTCCCTATAGCTGCTGGTGCGTTCTCTATAGTATGCTTGCATATTCTTCGTTCATTTCTTTATCTTTTTGGTTAGAAAAAATAATTTCCAGTCTTTTCAACATCAATTTTTTAAAGGGCTCGCTTGTACAAGCCCCGTTCCCGATGGGGCGGGGTTCCGCCATCGCAGCCTGTTCCCTGAAGGGCCCTGCGCGCGGGCTGAGCCGTGGCGGGTGAATCCGCCGCGAGGCGGGCGAGGAGGGTCCTGCCACGAGGCGGGAGCGCCCCCCTCAGGAGGGGCGGGGATGCAGGCGCGCGAGCGTTACGGCATTTTCGATACCTCCATTTCTAGCCGCGCTAACCGCTCCTTCGCCCTAAGCAGCACCGCGTTAACCCGCTCCACGAGCAGATCATAGTGCTCGGCGCTGAGCAGATGAACCCCGGCTAGGCGGATGGGGGTTTCGACCCTGTCGGAAGCTGTGATCTCCACTACCACCCGCCGCCCGATCCAGAGGATCCCGCTGTGCTTGAGCCCGGCTCTGCGCGCTGCCGAGAGGATGCTGAGCGCCGACGTCTGGTCTCTGCAGACTACGTGCAGTATTGGGCCTTGCACGGAGAGCCAGAGATCGCTGTAGCCTTCCGCGGAGGACACCGCTCGAGCCAGCTCCCAGCTCTCGACCGGCCTGTGCCACTTGGCGAGCACCACCATGCGGCGCTTCTCGCCCGGCAGTCTCGTCGCGGCCAGCTGCACCCTGCCGCTGCAGCTGCTGGTCGTATAGTAGCAGCGCTTCGCGTTCAGCAGGGCGAGCAGAGGGACGATGTCCGGGTCCACGGTGCCCTGCTCCAGAGCGCGGAATAGGGCTTCCAGGGCTTTCGCTTTCTCGGCGTCAAACCGCGTGCTCATGCGCCGTAGAAGCGGGCAGCGAGCTTCCACGCTTCAACCACTTTAGGCGCTGGGCTCGCCTCCTTCACAGGTCTCCCTACCGCCGCTCTCCGGTAGGTGTACTCGCCCAGCTTGTCGAGCAGACCCCAGTCCTCTAGGATCCTGGTGTTGTAGTCGCCGCTGACGAAGGGTTCGCTGTTAAGCACCAGGTGGAGGAGCGCGAGGTTCGTCGCCACCCCCTCTACCACGGTTTCCTCGATCGCGGTCACCAACCTCCTCCTCGCCTCCTCCCTCGTAGCCCCCCAGCACACGATCTTCATCAGCAGCGGGTCGTAGTACATGGGCACCTCGGATCCGGTGTAGTAGCCTGAGTCAACGCGCACCCAAGGTCCCTCGGGCGGGCGGTACGCTTTCAGCACGCCCGGCGACGGGGCGAAGCCGTTAAGGGGGTCTTCAGCGTACACGCGCGCCTCTATCGCGTGGCCGCGGAGCTCGACCTCCTCCTGCTTGAAGCTCGTGCCCTCGCCGGCGGCCACCAGTATCTGCTCTCGAACTATGTCGATCCCCGTGATCATCTCGGTGACGGGGTGCTCGACCTGGATTCGCGAGTTCACCTCCAGAAGGTAAAACTTGTCGGTCGACGGGTCGTAGAGGAACTCGAAGGTGCCGGCGTTCACGTACTCGCAAGCTTTAGCGGCTTTCAGAGCGATCGACAGGAGGCGTTCCCTCCTCTCGTCGTCGAGGGCGGGGGATGGAGCCTCCTCCACGACCTTCTGGAAGCGCCGCTGCACGGAGCACTCCCTTTCGAAAAGGTGGAGAACGCCTCCGCGGCCGTCGCCGATCACTTGGACCTCTATGTGGCGTGCCTTGGGTAGGTACTTTTCGAGGTACACCTCCAGCCTCCCGAAAGCTTTACCGGCGAGCTCGCTCGCGTCGCGCATGGCTTTCACCAGCTCTTCCTCGCTCCACGCTATCCGCATCCCGATACCCCCTCCCCCGCCAGCCGGCTTCACGATGACGGGGTAGCCCAGCTCCTCGGCGATGCTGGGAGCATCCTTCGCCTCCACGGCCGTAAACGTGCCCGGCACGACCTCGACCCCCGCTCCCTGGAAGAACCTGCGCGCGCCCAGCTTATCCCCCACAAGCCTCTGTATGCGAGCTGGCGGGCCGATGAACGTGATGCCCTCCTCCTCGAGCCGCTCGACGAAGTCGGCGCGCTGGGCCAGGAAGCCGTAACCCGGGTGAACGGCTTCGGCCCCCGTTTTCTTCGCGGCCCCAATCACGGCCTCGATGTTGAGGTAGCTGTCCCTAGGCTCGGGGCCCCCTATGTACACCGCCTCATCGGCGACCAGCGCGTGCAGCGACGACCTGTCCGCCTCCGAGTACACGGCGACCGTCCTGATCCCCATCGCCTTAGCCGTCCTGATAACCCGCACCGCTATCTCTCCCCTATTCGCCACGAGGATCGTGCGGAAAGGGGGGTCAGCGTAATCCACGTTATCGAGAGTGTAATCGGACCCTTTTAAGGGACGTTGCGTGGTCGGTAGGTTTCATTGCGCTTTCTCGCCGGAGGCGTTTATGTACGCCAGTACCAGGCGCGCGATCTCGCCCGGTATTCGCTCTCTGTTCGACAGGTTTACTTCGAGAAGCGCGATGTCTTTTCGCGATAGCACGCTCCTACCGAAGGGGTCTTCCCGGGCTCTAACGTGTATCGTCGCTACGACAGGCTTGGGGGAGTTGAGGGCGCCGGCGACAGCCTGCTTGAAGCTCTGGGAGAGCAGCTCCATAGGCCCTATCTCGTCGATGACGACGACTTGCGCGCTCTGCAGGGCGCGCCTGATCGCTGCCACGCCCACCCTCTCCAGCTCGCCCACCAGCACCACGTACTTGCCGATCCTCGGGCCCCCCTCCCCCACGCGCGCTAGGTACGCCTCCTCCGACGTTTCCAGGTCAACTATCACGAACCCCGTACGCACGCCCCCCTTCCTCTCCTCGCGCGATACGAAGCCCCCGACGCGCAAACCGGCCTTCCTCAACTCCCCGACAGCCCGCAGGACAGCCGTGGTCTTGCCGATCCCGGGCCTACCGGTCACGAGCACGTTCTTGGCGATCACGCGACTCCCTCCGCAGCCCCTAATATTTTGCTTAAGCGCTCCAGCAGCCTCAAGGTCGACGCGATGGCCTCATCGTCGCTGCAGCCGCGGCACGCGACCAGGATCGCCAGCAGGGGGGCGCCGCGCCTCAGGTTGCTTACAAGCTCCCTGCTGATGTCGGCAGCAGCTTTATCGCTCCTCACGGCGACCGTGCGCGAGTCTACGTAGCTGCTGCGGCGCACGACGATCGACTTCGGGTCCTCGAACGTTAGCAGCGAGCTCCCCCACGCGCGCACGATCTCCGAGACGCCGCCGCTCCTTAGGGCTATCACCACGCGCGCGTCGTCCCGCGACGCCAGCGAGCGGAAGCTGGGCGCTAGGGTGCGCGCCGATTTGTCGGCGCCAACCCCTATGATGCAATCACCCCGCGCTGTCAAGTGGCTCTCGGTGGTTATCTCGAACGTAGACCGGTGCAGAGCCTTCACCAGCGGGTGCCCCCTGGCTCTTACGACGTCCCACGCGATCATTCCTCGTGCCCGTAGCGCCCCCTCAAGGCGACGAATACGCAGTAGGTCACGGGCTCGCGGACGAGCTCCCCTTTCTCCTTTTTCACCTTCACGAGCAGCTGCTGCCAGCGGGGGCCGACTGGTATCACTAGGATGCCGCCCTCCTTAAGCTGCTCCAGTAGGGGCGGGGGGACGCGCGGCGCGGCTGCCGTCACGAGAATTTTATCGAAGGTCGCCCTCACGGGCGCCCCCGCGCTGCCGTCGGCCACGATTAAGTGCACCCTATCGTAGTAGCCGGCGCGCTTCAGGTTCTCCTTAGCGAAGCGCGCCAGCTTCGCGATCACCTCCACGGTCACCACGAGCCCCTCTAGCGGCTCGCCCGTGGGGGACACGATCTCCGCGCAGAGAGCTGCGTGGTAGCCGCTCCCCGTGCCGATCTCGAGCACCGAATCCCCCCTCTTGATCTCGGCTGCCTCGCACATGATCGCGCACATGTGCGGCGCCGATATCGTCTGCCCCTCGGGTATCGGCAGGGGGTGGTCCTCGTAGGCTTCGTCCCGGTACTCGGGGGGCACGAACTCCTCGCGAGGGACTCGGAGCATAGCCCTCTCCACCTCTTCGCTGACCACCACCCCCTGGAGCTTCAGGAGCTCCACCAGACGACGCCTAGCCCCCTCCACGATCCCAAGGCTCGAGGGCTCCCTCGCCTAAAAGCGCTTTCGCACCCTGTTCGCCGGCGGTTGGCGCGTGCGCTTTATAAGGGCCCTTGCGAAGGGGCGGCGACCATCTATGCCCAGGGTCTTCGACGTGGGGAGGGTTTGCGTCAAAATCGCTGGGCGCGAAGCCGGGAGGAAGTGTGTGGTCGTCGACATAGTGGACGACAACTTCGTGGTCGTCACGGGGCCGAAAGCTCTTACGGGCGTGAAGAGGAGGCGCGCGAACGTGAAGCACCTGGAGCCCCTGCCGCACAAGGTCGATATACCGAAGGGGGCTAGCGACGAGGAGGTGCTTAAAGCATTGGAGCAGGCTGGCCTGCTGGAGGAGATGCGCAAGCCCCTCAAGCCTCTGCTCCAGGCGTGAGCGCGCGCCGCGAAAGAGTTATCCTATCCTTCTAGCCGACGAGGACGGGTGCTGGCGTGTCGCGTGCTAGAGAGGTTCTCGTCAGGGACGACGAACCCCCCTCCAACTACGGCAAGAGGCCGGAGGAGCGAACAGCGGAGGAGCTGCTGGAGTACGGAGTCATAAACTTGGACAAGCCGGCGGGGCCTTCGAGCCACGAGGTGGTCGCGTGGATAAAGCGGTTAACCGGTCTAGAGAGGGTCGCGCACGGTGGGACGCTGGACCCTAAGGTTACGGGGGTTTTGCCCATACTGCTCAACCGGGCTGTGAAGGTGCTGCCCTATCTCCTTACAGAGGATAAGGAGTACGTCGGGGTTATGCGGCTTCACGGCGATGTGCCGGGGGAAGAGGTGAGGAGGGTGGTCGGCTTATTCAAGGGCCCGGTTTACCAGAGGCCCCCTCTCCGCTCTGCGGTTAAGCGCGAGCTGAGAGTTAGGAGGATATACGACGTGAAGGTACTGGAGATTTCCGGGAGAGACGTGCTTTTCTGGATGTGGTGCGAAGCCGGCACTTACGTGAGGAAGTTCTGTCACGACGTGGGGGTGATTCTAGGGGTCGGCGCCCATATGCAGGAGTTGAGGAGGGTCAGGAGCGGCAGCTTGAGGGAGGACACGGCGGTGACCTTGCAGGACGTCGTTGACGCTTTCGCCTTCTGGAGGGAGGATGGGGACGAGAGCCTCCTGAGGCGGGTCGTTATACCGGTCGAGCGGGCTGTCGAGCACCTACCCCGCGTCGTTGTGCGCGATAGCGCGGTCGACGCGATAGCGCGTGGGGCGGCGCTGGCGGTCCCCGGCATACTGAGGGTTGACGCGGGCATAAAGGTGGGGGATGCCGTCGCGATCTTCACGAAAAAGGACGAGCTCGTCGCGATAGGGAGAGCGCTCATGAGGAGCGAGCAGATGGTCAGCGCTAAAAAAGGCGTTGCGGTGCAACCGGAGGCTGTTCTCATGAAGCCCGGCGTCTACCCCAGCCTCTGGCGCGGAGCGCGAAGGAAGCAGACCCCCTGAAGCGCGCGACAGCTTAAGCTGCGCAACTTTTATAGGTAGTCCTCGAACAGCTAAAGCAAGCCGGGGTGGCCGAGCGGACTAAGGCGGCGGACACCGGCGGGGGCCGCAATGGAGATCCGCTGCCCCTCTCGGGGCGCCCGGGTTCGAATCCCGGCCCCGGCGCCATTGCCGCATCGAAGCTTTTTCCGCATCGCTAACCTTATAGGTGTGCCTTTCCAACTCTCAGGCGAAGGGATCGAGGGTGTCCAAACCGTACATGGTTAAAGTCAAGAGCGTAACAGACCTCGTGAACGTAGCGGTGGCGACACAGGTCCTGCTAGTGCACCGCTTGAATACGGATTCTAAAAGCATTTTTTACATACCGTTTCCAGCGTACGACTCCTTGGCGATTTACTACTACGAGGCGGAGGAGGCTTTTAAGGGAAAATACTTCCTTTTCAACACGTTCACAGGCGAAGTGCAAGTTAGCGAAAGCTACGTTAATGATAGTAAATTCATAGTAATACCGATAGTGGACGTTGTTGAGCAGGAATTTTTACCAAAGGATTTTATTGAAAAATACTATATCAAGAAAAAGTCTAAGAAAAAGAAAGAAGAATGTTTAGGAGAAATAAAAGCGAGTATTAGTTAATGAATTACAAAAATGCCTCTAAACCAGATTTGGTAATAACCACTTGAGTAACGGCTCGAACGGCCGGAAGGGCGACGTTGTACACTTTAGCCGCCCCAAGCTGAGCTTGAACTCTTAAGCTGTTGTGAGCGTGGCCGTGCACCACTACATCGACGCGTTTCCTGAGGATTAATTGCGTAAGCAGCCTAGAACCCATCTGGCTCCATATCTTCGGGTCCTCCCCCTCGAGCGTTGGGCCGAAAGGGGCGTAGTGGGTTACCAGGATGACCCTATCGGAGCTTTCGGCCGCGCGGTTCAGCAGTTCGCCGAGCTTTTCCAGCCTCTTCGAGTACAGTTCCCTGATACCGGGGATGTGGCGTTCCTGCCAGCGCGTAGGCTTGTCGAGGACCCCTCTCGTCCCCACGATCGCCACGTCGAGGCCGTCGACCTCCACCGTCGTGTACTCGTCGTCCAGCCAGAGAACGCTCTCATCCGCTCCCTTTATCTGCTCTTTCCTTTCATCGTACTCCTCGTTGCCGAAAACGGCGATCACCGCGCCAGCGTAGGCTTCGCGAACGGTTTTCATAACCAGCTTAACGTGCTCGGGCTCTCCTTTATCGACTATATCGCCAGCCAGCAGCAGTAGCTTAGCGCTTTTCAGCGTCTCCAGCGAGGCTCGGAGGTACCCGATGTAGCGGGGGCCGTGCACGTCGCTGAGCGCGGCTATCATACCGCTACACCTCCGCGGCAGGGCCATTTAGGCGTTAGCGCGCGGTCGTTGGGGTGCAACGGCGCGCGTTGAGCTCGCTTAGCTTCTGGTCTCAGCGCCACTTTCCTGTAGAGCGCTTTGAAGGCTTTGCCGAAGGGGTCTCCCAGCGGAGGCTCTGAGGGGTTGAGCGGGCTCAAAACCCTCGAGATTTCGCTGAGGTTGGCTCTCACCGCGACAGCGAAGTACAGCAACCCGATTACCGGGGAGAGCTCGGCGCGGGCTACCACCTGAACTCCCAGCAGCGCCCCCTCCCTCGACGCGACGGCTTTCACTACAATGTCCCTGTACACCCCCCACCCTCTAACTCTCGTGGCGGAGCAGTCGATGCCCAACCCCTCCGCCTCCCTCTGGGTGAGGCCCAGCGAGGCGTACACTCTCTCGCCGACCCTAGCAGCAGCGTACCTCCTCACAGCCGGCGTGCTGGCGTCCACAGCCGAGGAAGCGAAGTTGAGCGCCTGCAGGATAACCTCCTCCTCGCTCCCCACGCGGTGCGCCAGCCCCTCAGGCTCCACAACCTCGGTCGCGAGCCCCAGCGCGTACACGTCGCGCGCGCACCCGAGGACCTTGCAGTTGCGGTCGACCCTGACCCCAGCGCCCCCCAGCCCCAGCTGCGGGGGGCCGAGCGCGCGCCCCCACCCGTAGTTGACGACCACCGCGCCCTGAGCGGGGCGCGGGATTTCAGGTACCGTTTTGACGCCCAACCTCTCCAGGTCCTGAAGCATTAGGCGAGCGATGTCGTCGTCGAAGCTTTCGCAGCTCCAGACGAGCTGCACCTTCACTCCGGCTCGCAGCATGGCGTCTACCACCGGAAGCGCTGCGCAGCCGCCGGCTACGGTGACGCATCGGCCTTCGTCCACTCTCTCGCGCAGCAGTTCGGCGTCCTCCGGGGTCAGCAAGTCGATCACTCCCTGTTCGCGCAGCGCCGGCCAGAGCGAAAAGAGCAGGCGGGGGTTAGCGTAGTACTTTCCCCCGATCTTCGCTTCTCCGCTTTCTGTTAGCTCGAAAGAGCTAGCTTGGACCACTTTAACCAGGTCTGCTACCGATAGCAATTCTTCGCTAAGTAAGACCGGGCTCTTCACCAGGCCAACCGCGTAGTAAGGGAGCAGCGTGCGCGCGTAACCGACGTAGGCGCTGTCGGTCACCAGGATCACCTCTTCCCGCCGCACGAGCTTCCGGTACTCGTGAGCGGCGTAGCAGGCCCCCAAGTCGCCGCCTACTATTACTAGCACCACGCGGCTCAGCTCGCACGAAAGTATAAATCCGTTCCACGGTCGGGAACTGGAGGTATGCCAAGCCTCTCCGGCGTCCAGCTTGGTATCGTGGGAAAACCAAACACGGGGAAGAGCACCTTCTTCGCTGCGGCGACGCTCCAGAACGTCAAGATAGCTCCCTACCCCTTCACGACGATAGAGCCTAACGTGGGTGTGGGTTACGTCAGGTTCGAGTGCGTGTGCAAGGAGTTTGGTGTGAAGGACAACCCCGTGAACTCCCTGTGCATTGACGGGTGGCGGTTCGCGCCGGTCGAGCTCATCGACGTAGCCGGCCTGGTGCCTGACGCGTGGCAGGGGAGGGGATTAGGCAACCGGTTCCTGGATCACCTCAGGCGGGCGGACGCGCTCATCCACGTTGTCGACGCGTCGGGGAGCACTGACAGCGAGGGGAGACCTGTGGAGCCGGGATCTCACGATCCGCTGGAGGATGTGGCTTTTCTAGAAAGGGAGCTCGACATGTGGGTCTACGGGATGCTCGAGAAGGATTGGAAGCGTTTCGCGATGACGGTGGAGGCCACCGGCTCGAAGATCGACGAGGAGTTGTACAAGAGGTTGAGCGGGCTTGAGGTATCCCGCGGCGCCGTGCGGGACGCTATCGAAGCGGCCGGTCTGCAGGGGAAGCGGCCGACATCCTGGTCCAGCGAGGATCTCCTGCTCTTCGTCCGAGAGTTGAGGGCTAGAGCGAAGCCCATGGTAGTGGCGGCCAACAAGGCGGATCTGCCGACCGCTAAGCCGAACATCGACAGGATGAGGGAGGCTCTCAAGGGTCGCTACGTAGTTATACCGACGTCGGCCGAGGCCGAGCTCGCCTTAAGAAGGGCGGCGGCCGCCGGTTTGATAAAGTACCTGCCGGGCGATCGGGACTTCGAAGTTACCGGGAAGCTCACAGAGAAGCAGGTTGAAGCGCTCGAGTACATCAGGAAAAGGGTTCTGAAGGTTTACGGCAGCACGGGCGTTCAAGAGGTGCTCAACGCGGCCGTGTTCGACGTCCTGAGGTACGTCGCGGTTTTCCCTGTGGCGGACGAGCAGAAGCTGTCGGACAGCGAGGGTAGGGTGCTCCCCGACGTGTACCTGATGAGGGAGGGATCCACCGTGCGCGACTTGGCGTACGCTATCCACAGCGAGCTCGGCGAGAAGTTCATAGCGGCCGTAGACGTAAGAAGCCGGAAGCGCTTAGGCGCGGAAACCCCTCTTACGCATCGGATGGTGGTGAAAATAGTAGCGGGGCGCTAGATGAACAGCTTCACGTTTAAAAGTGGTGTAGCTGGGGGTTCCGGGTGCTGCCGAGTGGCGCTAGTGGAGCTGAAGGGCGTCCGCTTTAGGTACGCGGGCAGCGACCGCTACGCGCTGGACGGCGCATCGCTATCAGCTGAACGAGGGGAGTTCGTGCTGCTGGTGGGCCCCTCGGGCTGCGGCAAGAGCACGCTGCTACGCGTGCTGAACGGGCTGGTGCCCCACTTCTACGAGGGGGATTTCGAGGGCGAAGCGCGGGTCGCCGGCTTGGACGTGGGGAGCACGCCGACGCACGTTTTAGCTAGGCACGTTGGCATGGTGTTCCAGGACCCCGAGAACCAGTTGTTTCTCTCGAGCGTGGAGAGGGAGATAGCCTTCGGGTTGGAGAACTTGGGATTACCGCGGGCTGAGGTGAGGAGGAGGGTGAGGGAGGTGCTCAAGGAGTTCAACCTCGAAAGCATCAAGGATAGGGCGCCCTACGAGCTGAGCGGCGGGCAGCAGCAGAAGGTCGCTATCGCATCGGTGATGGCGCTGGAGCCGGAGATCCTAGCCCTCGACGAGCCCACAGCGAACCTAGACCCCCTCAGCGCGCTCGAGATCCTATCGCTCGTGAAGCGGCTGGCGAGCGAGAGAGGGGTGCTAGCGCTGGTCGTCGAGCACCGGCTAGAGCTGGCGCTGAAGTTCGCCACTCGCATGGTCGTAATGCTCGACGGGAGGATCGTAGCCGACGGCGCGCCGCGCGACGTGCTCCTAAGAACCGGAAGCATCGTGGGGTACCCGCCGGTCGTGGTGACGCACCTGCTGCTGAAGCGCAGGGGGCTCGTCGAAGGTAGCATCCCCCTCACTTCGGAGGAGCTCGCGAGGGCGGTGATCGGGAGGTGGGCGACGCGATACTCGTAGAGGACGTTCATTTCTCCTACGAAGGCTTGCCCGTGCTCAAGGGAGTTACGCTGACCGTAAGGACTGGAGAGGTCCTAGCTATCATGGGCGAGAACGGGGCCGGCAAGACTACCCTCATCAAGCACTTCGTGGGCTTGCTGAAGCCGGAGCGCGGAAGGGTGCTGGTCTTCGGCGTTGACACGCGCGAGGCGAGCGTGGCCCAACTCGCTAGGCGCGTGGGCGTGGTTTTCCAGAACCCGGATCACCAGCTTTTCGCGGAGAGCGTTGAAGGCGAGATCCTCTTCACGCTCAGGAACATGGGCTACCCTCCCGACGAGGCGCGCGCGATCTGCGAGCGCGTTCTCAAGCTCTTCGAGCTGGACCGCTACAGGGGGAGGTCCCCCTACAGCTTGAGCGTGGGCGAGAGGAAGAGGCTGGCGATAGCGGCGGTCGTAAGCTACAACCCCGATGTGCTGGTGTTGGACGAGCCGACAGCGGGGCAGGACTTCTTCAACAAGTCGAAGATCTCGAGGCTGATATTCGGGCTGAAGAGGCAGGGTAAGGGCGTGGTGGTGGTTACGCACGACGTCGAGTTCGCAGCCCAGGTCGCCGACAGGGTGGCGCTCATGGTGGACGGGCGCGTCATACGCGAAGGACCGGCCGGGGAAGTGCTGACGGACGCCGAGGCCCTCAAGCGAGCCCGCCTCACGATGCCTCAAATCCCCGCCGCTGCCGCGCTACTGGAGGCCGAAGGCCTGAAGCTGCCCAGCAAGCCTCTGCTGCCGGGCCCCTTCTACCTCGAGCTCTTGGATCTCTTGAACCACCGGTGGGTGGGACCGTGAGCGCGCGGGTTCTAGACATTTTCAGGTTTAGGCGCAAGAGAACCCCGCTGCACGCGCTAGACCCTCGAGCCAAGTTCGTCATGCTTGTAGCGTTGAGCGCCGCGTCGCTGGCGTTGAGCGACGCCGTCAGCCTATCCGCTTTGCTGGCTGTGGAGGCGGCGCTGCTAGCTGTCGCGAAGTCGCTCCGAGAATGGGCGCGCTCGCTGGCAGGGCTCTCGACCCTCCTGCTCCTCATTTTCGCGCTGAACTTCTTAACCCTCCCAGCGGACAGGCTGTTCGTCGCCGCGGCGATGACGCTCCGCTTCCTCTGCCTAACGACCGCCTTCTCCATCTTCTTCCTGACAACCACGGCAGACGAGCTCGCCGCCGCGTTAGAGGTGTCCGGCGTACCGCGAGAGTACAGCATGATGTTCACGATGTCCCTGCGGTTCGTGCCCTCGCTCGCGAGGGACCTGCAGACGGTCGCCGACGCGCTGAAGAGCAGGGGGTTTGAGCTCGAGAAAGGGGGCTTAAAAGAAAGGGTGAGGAACTACACGTACCTCCTCATCCCCCTGATAGTGTACGAGCTCAGGAGGAGCATCATGGTAGCTGAAGCGCTTGAGGCGAGGGGCTTTGGGGCCGCTAAAAAGGTTGAACCCTACGTTGACCTCTCGCTGAGGGCAAGGGATTACGTTGCGATAGCCGTGAGCACGATCGCGCTGTGCGCCGTGATCTGGGTAGTTGCCAGCGGGGTCTACGGATCCTTCGTTAACCAGGTGCGCGCCTACTTCCCTCAGCTTTAGCGCGCTTCGCCGCGGGTTTGGCGGCGCGGAGCCGGTGCCGTGAGGGCCGCGCTAGCCGAAACGGATATTTCGCAGTGTGGGGCGCGTAAGACCGTGAGCGCGCGCGTGCTCGTTTGCGACCCCGTACCGGGGCGTTTCGTGGAGCTGTTGAGAGAAAGGGGTTTGGCGGTCGATTTCGCGAGCAGCCCGCCGCCGGAGGTGCTCAAAGAGCTCGCGAAAGGCTACGACGCGATCGTCGTCAGGAGCGCGACGAAGGTCACCGCGGAAGTGATAGAGGCTTCCCCCAGGCTCAAGGTCGTGGCGCGCGCCGGGGCGGGTCTCGATAACATAGACGTGGAAGCAGCGGCGAGGAGGGGCGTCAAGGTGGTGAACGTTCCGGAAGCCGTGGCCAACGCCGTGGCCGAGCTCACTCTGGCGTTGACGCTCTCCCTCCTGAGGTCGATACCTCAGGCGGTTGAAAGCCTGAGGGCCGGCCGCTGGGACAAGAAGGTGTTCGTCGGCCGCGAGCTGGCGGGGATGACGGTGGGGGTTGTGGGTCTCGGCAACATAGGCACGCTAGTGGCGGAGAAGCTCGTCGCCCTGGGAGCCCGTGTGATCGCCTACCGCCGCAACCGCCAGCTGCTGGAGAGGGAGGCCGCGAGGATCGGGGTCCACGCCGCCAGCAGCCTCGAGGAGCTGCTTAGGAGGAGCGAGCTCGTAACCCTCCACGTCCCCTACACGGCTGAGACGCACCACTTGATCAACTCCGCCAACATCCGGCTGCTGCCGAAGGGCTCGTACCTGGTCAACACGTCGAGAGCGTGGATCGTCGAAGGTAGAGCCTTGCTCGAGGCGCTGAACAGCGGCGTGCTGGAGGGGGCGGCGGTCGACGTGCACTACCACGAGCCCCCGCGCGAAGGGTGGGAGTGGGAGCTGATTAGGCACCCGCGCGTCATAGCGACCCCCCACATAGGGGCTCAGACGAGGGAGGCGGGGGAGCGCATCAGCGAACTTCTGGCGGAGAAGCTGCTCGCTGAGCTTTCCGGCGGGCGCGCGCAAAAAGCTTAAGTGGGAGAGCGAGGTAGGCGGCCCTACGTATGGGATACTACAAGTACGTGGCTGAGCTGTGGAAGCGCCCCGATAAAGGGCCGATCGCCGAGCTCTACAGGAAGCGGCTAATGGAGTGGAGGAAGCAGCCGTCGATAGTGAGGGTTGAGAGACCCACGCGCATAAACAGGGCCAGGGCGCTCGGCTACAAGGCCAAGCCGGGTTTCGTCGTGGTGAGGGTTCGAGTAAGGAAAGGCGGGTTGAACAGGCCTAGGCCCAGCTCGGGCAGGAGACCGAAGAGGATGGGCGTGCACGGCTACGCTCCGCACAAGAGTTCCCAGCTCATAGCTGAGGAGCGCGCGGCGAGGAAGTACCCCAACCTGGTCGTACTGGGATCCTACTGGGTGGGAGAGGACGGGATGTACGAGTGGTACGAAGTCGTCATGGTGGACCCGCACCACCCCTGCGTTAAGAACGACCCAGAGAGGAACTGGGTCTGCGGCGTCCGCAGGAAGGTGGACCACTCGGATAAGGTTAAGAAGGTTCTCGAGAAACTTAAGAGGAAGCTCGATGAGCAAAGTAGCGCTCAACGCTGAAGTGAGCGCCTTCTGCCATGCTACGGAAGACCTCGAAAAAGTGAAGGTTGCGCTAACGAACGTTCTCCCTGAAGAGATTCGAGCGGAACTGGAAGATTTTCTCAGTGTTTCGATGCTCGAAGGTCACTATGGAAACCCCATCTTCGTCCTGAAAGTGAAGATAGAGAAGCCGGAGCTGGCCGAGGCCCTGCTTAAGCATTTGCTCGCCGCCTTGCCGCCCGGCGACCTGCTGGCGCTGGAGAGGACGCTGAGGCACCGGCTCGACCCCTCAGGGCACCTTTACCTGAGGCTCGACAAGCAGCGGGCGTACCTGGGCGAAGTCAGGGTGTACGACGGTGACGACGTAATTAGGGTGAGGGTCAAGCTGAGCCCCCAAGCTCGGCAAGCCCTGCAAAACAACAAAAGCCTGAAGGAGCTGCTCTGAGCGATCATGCGGGCTTTCATTGACCTCCTAGTTTCCGCCGAGGTTTTAACGCGCGAGAGCCTACGCTTACTAAGGGAACTGGGCTTTTCGGGGGTTGGAGCTTCCGTCAGCGTCAAGCGCTTAATCTCCGATCCCGCAGCGTCGCTAGAGGCTTTGAGAAACCTCAAAGCGGAAGGCGAAGCGGAGGGCATCGACGTGATTTCCAGGATCACGGTCGACGAACCGATGGGGGAGGGTTCACTCAAAAAGATTCTCCGGAAGTTCAGGAGGCGCGTCGAAGTGGTATCCGTGTACGCGCTCGACCGCAAGCTGACCGCGTTCGCGTGCAGGGACGCCAGGGTGGACGTGATCACGCTGCTCCCGGGCTCCCGCTTGCTAAGGGGCGACCTAGCGTACATACGGGAGTACGGTAAAGCGGTTGAAGTGCTGGTAGCGCCCCTACAGGCGGAAGACCCGCTAGCGAGCGCTAAGGCGCTGGCGTACTACTCCGGCGTAATGGAGCTTCTGGGGAGGAAGAAGATGGTGCACGCGCTCATACTTTCGTCCGGTGCGACAAGCCCTAGCGCGCTCCGCGATCCCCGCTCGATGGCCTCACTGCTGAGCCTGATGGGGTTGAGCTACGATGCAGCGCTTGACGCGGTGTCCGCGAACGCCGCCCGCCTCGTGGCCGAGTGCCGCGATAAGCTGGCGGGAGCGGTGCCGGTCCGTGGAGTTAGGGTATTGAGAGTGGGCGGCGATGACCGCTAGAAGGCCCGTGTTCAGGTACGTCATCGTAAAGGTTGCTGATGCGGACGCTAACCTTCTCGAAAGCAAGCTCGCGGCTGCCGTGATGAGGTTGGGCGGCGTGCTAGGGCTCGCGCGGGTGGAGCCCGCTGTCGTCTACGTGCGCGCGGATAAGGGGCTGGCCGTGGTTAGGGTTAAGCGCGAAGGGTTGCCGCTCTTTAGAGCTGCGCTCGCGGCCTATAAAGAGCCTCTGGCGAGGGTCGTCAAAGTCGCTGGGACGCTGCGTAAGGCGCAGGCCATATGCTCCTCCCTCCCGGGAGCGTCGGCTGAGCTTCGCTAGCGAGCGAGGGGGGTCTCGGTGGGTGGGCAGCGCACGCAAACGCTTTTAGCGCGCGCCACCCGGTTACCCCGCCTTTACGCGGGGCTACTGCTCTTCTTTCCGTTGACCGCGATCACCTTGCTCGCTGTAGGGATGAAGCTGAGCACCTTCACTCGCGTAGGCACCTTTCCTCCGCCTCGCGCCAGGATGTTCATCGCCGCGTTTACGTCGCTGTGCATTACGTGCCCGTGGGGGCAGCGAACCAAGCCGCGCGGCCCCCGCTGAACCTTGCACCCGTGCCTCGCGCAAGTCTTCGACGTGTTGTCCTCGGGGATCTCGAACACCGGTATGCCGTAGTTCTCGAACGTGACCGCCAACCTCTGCTCCAGCTTCCGGTAGCTCCACACGTTCGTGTTCCCCTTCCCCGGCTTGTCGTGCGCAATCCCGCGCAAGCCGCCGATGAACACGGCGCCCACGCCGAGCTCCAAGCATATCCTAGCTAGGTGCGCCGCGCTGTTGGCGAACAATTGGTTCCTGCGCTTCCTCCTCTTCTCGTAGAAGCGCCTCCGAATCTCCTTCAACACGGCTCTGTCCGCTTCCTCGAGCTTGGGATCGGACAGCATCCCGTCGATATTCGGTAATTCTCCGCTCGAAGTGGAAGTAGTCGGATTTCAGAGGCCCGCCACGGTACAGCAGCGCGACGCCTTCACCGCTCTCGTTCAACGGCTCCGTGACGAGCGCGATCAAACGCTCCCTGCCAAGGTCGATGCCCGCCTTCAAACCGCCGCCGAGCCCCCTCTCGAGCGCCACCTCAACGCTCACGCGGGCGTACCAGCGCTTCTTCACCGGGTCGTACACGATGATTAGCCGACCCTGCTTAGCGCCCGGCTTCGCCAGCCAGCGCGGCTTCCCCTTGAAGGGTACTTCGATGTTCCAGTAGCCGAAGCGAATCACCCTCTTCTCGAGGTCGACCCTGTAGTTGTCGAACCTTACAACAACTATTGGCACCCGCTGCCCGTCGCGCTTCCTGTAGCCAGGCGGGCGCACTTTCTGCCAAGGCTCCAGCCTACCCTCCTTCGCCGCCTTCAGCAAACCGACAAAGCTCCTCCACTGCCCCCCGATCAACCGGCAGGCTTCGTGGAAGTTCTTCGAACCGAGCAGCTTGTAGATATCGAAGTACTCCGCGAAGCGGCGCGCCCACGCGCTCATCCAGCTATAATCGATTTTCCCTGTCTCGAAGAACAGGCGCCTCCGCCTAAAGTTCTCCATGTTGATTAAGCGCGCTGTGGCGTCTCCTATGCGCTGTAGAAACTCGTCGATCTCAGACGTCGTAAGCAGGCGGAGCGTGTCCGTCCGCTGCACGCGAACCCTCTGCAAAGCTTGGGCCCCACTCCCCCCGCTGCAGCGGGGGTCACCAAACTGCTCCAAGAGGAGCCGGGCCCAAGCGTTCAACGGGACAACTTCCCGCTCGGGGCCCGGAGCTGAGACCCCTTCACAGCTCGCGCCCTCACCGCGCCGTTCCCGCGCGGCACGGGCTTAAGGCGAACGGGGGCTTTATAAATTCGACGTTGAGAAGCCCGAAAGTAATCTTTTATAAACAGAAAGTTAAAGAAAAAGATAGAGAATACGCAGGAACGCTGCGGGGGGCGCGCCACGCGCGCTAGCTGTGGAAACTTATAGAAAGCGAGCTCGACGCAGGGTCGCGCGCGCTAGTTCCGCTGAGAAAGGTTTTTAGCGCACGCGCGCGGCGCGCTAGTGGTGAAAGTCTGTGTTCACGCCCCCAGGCGTCGGTTACGACAGGGCTGTAGCGCTGTTTAGCCCCGACGGTCGGTTGTTCCAGGTCGAATACGCGCACGAAGCCGTGAAAAAGGGTTCGATAACTCTCGGCATAAAAACGCGCGAAGGTGTCGTGCTGGCGGCGGAGAAGCGCTGGCCGTCCATTCTAGCTGAAAGCGCCGAGAAAATAAAGAGGATTGACGACCACGTGGGCTTGGCGTTTTCGGGTCTCTTCGGCGACGCCCGCGTCCTAATAGACGACGCTAGGGTTTACGCCCAGGTGTACAGGCTCACGTACGGTGAGCGGATACCCGTTGAGCTCCTGGCGAAGAGGATATGCGACATAAAGCAGGTGTACACCCAGCACGGCGGCGTGAGACCTTTCGGGGTAGCCTTCCTGATCGCGGGTGTGGACCGGCGCGGGCCCCACCTCATCATGACGGATCCCGGAGGCAGCTACATGGGCTACAAGGCAGCGGCTATCGGGGCGAACTCGCAGACCGCGACCGAGATCTTGGAGAAGAGCTACAGGGACGACCTAACGCTTGAAGAAGCTGTAACGCTCTCGCTCAAGGTGCTGGATAAGTGCATTGAGGGAGGTTTGACGTCCCCGATGAAGGTGGAGATGGGCATCGTGACCGTTAAGGACCAAGAGTTCAGGGTACTAGCGCAGGACGAGATCGCAGCTTACTTCAGCAAGCTCCGCTGAGAAAGGTTTTTAGGTGAAAAACCGTTGCGCCTGTGGGATGACGAGGGTTTCGCGCCGCGACGTGTGAGCGGAGGCCCTTGAGCTCCTGACCGTGAAGCGCGGCGCTGGGAAACGGGCTTTCGAAATCCTCCGCAAAGCCAGCAAACCCCTCTACTGGTGCGATCGCTGCAACGTGCCCCTTCTGACCAGGGTCTGCGGAGTCTGCGGTGGTGAGGGGCGTCCAGTCAAGCTCACGCCGCCAGCAGACGCTAGGCCGGCGCTGGGCCTCGAGCACGTCCAGCTGTGGAAGCTTATAGAAAGCGAGCTCGACGCTGGGTGCCCCTACCCCCGGCGCAGGATCGTGCTGCTCAACAAGGTGCCCTACGTAGACTCGGCCGACGAGGTGATAGTCGACGGTTACGTAATCGGCCACCGCTATTACGATTTGGTGCGCGGCTCGTGGAGGTTTAAGCCGGTCTACTACGGCGTTTCAGCCATCCTGAAAAGCAAGGTTGGCTACTACGCGGTAGCGGACGTAGAAATTCTAAAGAGAGGCTTCGAGCTCCACGCCGAGGATCTCCTGGAAGCGAATCTGCCGCGGAGGGGTTCCGAGAAGTTCGTGGCGATAGGCACGACGAGCGGCTATGAAGGCGTCGGGGTTTACACGAAAAGAAAGAGGGTTAGGGTGCTGAAGAGCTGGAAGGCGAAAAGTTTCGAGTGGAACGCCGCTAACCCGTCGTGGTTGGACGCCGTTAGGGCTAATGAGGCGAGGCTCGCGATCTTGGAGCAGGAAGCTGTGGATTTCTTGAAAAATGTTGCGGGGAAGTACAAGCTCCCGCCCGTTGTCTCCTTCAGCGGCGGGAAGGACAGCTTAGTCGCGTTCTGGTTGTCGCAGAAAGCCTTCGGGAAAGTGACTTTACTATTCAACGACACCGGGTTAGAGCTCCCCGAAACGGTCGATTACGTGAAGCGCGTAGCCCAGAGCAGCGGGTCGGAGCTCATTGTCGCGTCCGCCGGCGACGCCTTCTGGAGGGGGCTGGAGGTTATGGGGCCGCCCGCTAGGGACTACCGATGGTGCTGCAAGGTAGCGAAGCTCGTGCCGACGGCTAAAGCCGTGAGGGAGCGCTTCGCCGGCGGCGCGCTCAGCATCGTCGGTCAGCGCAGGGCGGAGTCCGCGAGCAGGGCTAGGAGCCCGCGCGTGTACAGGAACAAGTGGCTCCCCGATGTCGTTGTCGCTGCCCCCATCCACTCTTGGTCGGCGCTGGAGGTCTGGCTCTACATCTTCAAGGAGCGTCTACCGGTTAACCCGCTCTACTTCAAGGGGTTCGACAGGCTCGGGTGCTGGCTGTGCCCCGCCATCGAGATGGGCGAAGCTGAGGCTGTGAGGGAGCAGCACCCAGAGCTCTGGGCTAGGTGGGAGAGTTACTTGCGAGCGTTCTCCGAGAAGGCGGGTCTGGGCGAGGCTTGGGTTAAGCTGGGGCTGTGGCGGTGGCTCGCGGTTCCCGGCGACATCAAGCGCGTTGCGCAGAGGTTTTCCGGGCAAGAAGCCTCGATCGTTTCGCGGGGGCCGCGCTTCTCCGTTGAGACCGAAGACGGCGAGGTACGAGTCGAGCTGAAAGGCTTCGGCGGGGCTCTGAGCCCGGAGGGTTTAGCTGAAGCTCTATCTTCGCTAGGTACCGTGGAGGTGAGCGAGGGTGGGCTCAAGCTGAACGGCGCGCCTGTGAAAGTCGAAGGAGCAAGAGGAGTTCTTAGGGTTTCGGTAAGGAACGCTAAGCGGGCCGACGACATCGCTAGAGCGGTTATCAGAGCCGCTTATTGCGTGGGGTGCGGCTCGTGCGAGCTGTGGTGCCCCAAGGGCGCGGTAAAGGTTACCGGCGGGAGATTCCGGGTTGACCTCGCGGCCTGCGCGCACTGCGGGATGTGCAACGCCGTGTGCCCAGTGGCCGAATACGCCGTGCGTGCGCAGGTTTTAGAAGAGGCCTTAAGCTCGCACCGCGCTAAGCGGGTTCAAGCTGCGTGAGGCAGATTTGGCAGCGGCCGTGCAGCTTCTTGTAGCAGATGGGGCAGTACAGCACGTCGCATTTAGGGCAGCGGTACATTTCATCCCCCCGGTAGAGTCTCTTACCGCACCGCACGCACCTTCCTACCATCAGCAGCTTCGGTACGTGTACCATACTCGGGGCCGAACCCCGAGCCTTTTATGAACGTTTCGCGCAGAGCCGCGCGCGCTGCGCTTAGTTTAAATAGCCGGCGCCAGCCAGCGATGGACGTGCCCAAGAAGAGGAAGAGCCGCGGTAGGCACAAGGGAGATAAAGGAAAGGAAGCGATGGTGCAGTGCGACGAGTGCGGTGCGCTCATCCCGCGCTCGAAAGCCGTGAAAGTGACGAAGCGGTACGCTCCGATAGACCCTCAGCTGGCGAGCGAGCTGCGAAGCAGGGGGGCGATAATCCCCACTTACGAGGTCACGAAGTACCTCTGCATACGTTGCGCGGTCTACAGAGGGATAATCAAGATACGCCCTGAAGAGGAGAGGAAGAAGAAGGCGTCGCTTGGCGCTTAAACGCCTGTGGCGCCGTGCGCGGCACCGAGGCTTTTCGTTGCCGGAGGGCGTCGCTAGATGGTGTTTTGGCCTGCGCTTCGCGCAGATGAGAAGCTATTCCGGACCTTCCAGAGTGTTCGTCGTTAAAGCTTCTTCCGCGTTCGTGAAGCCGGGTCTGAACATTAAAGCTTTGGCATCGTACGGGCGGCTCGATGTGGTGGCGCGCGCTGCGATCGCAGCCCTCTCGACGAGGCGCGGTCCAAGGCCCGACACGGTGTTCTACGCTGTACTAGAGGGATCGACGAAGCCCGTTACGGTGGAGTTCAGGGGGTGGGAGGTGCCGGGACGCGCGCTCGCCAGCGAAGCTCAAGTGGGCGAAGTTCTGTGCGCGCTAGCGCGCGGGATGAGCGTTCCCGGCGCGAGCATCGTGGAATGCGACTTTAAGCGGCTGGTCCTGCGCCTGCTATCCTCGCTGGGTCCCACGCGAATCTTCTACATGCACGAGCACGGCGTAGATATTTCGCAGGTGGAGCTCGGCGAACCAGCCGCGTTCATCCTAGGGGATCACAGAGGAGTGGAGCGCAGCGTAGAGCAGTGGTTGAAAGACCTCGGCGTCCGCTGGCTGAGCCTAGGTCCAACGCCTTACTTCACAGAGCACTGCATCACGTACGTCCACGCGGTTCTAGATCGCGCACCAGTAGTGTAGAAAGTTAGCGCGCGTGATGCGGCTCGCCCTAGCGCACGCTTAAAGGAGTGAAAAGAAACGGATGGTAAAAGGATTATACGGGTTGACAAGCGAAGAGACGGGGAGCGATAAAGAATAGACGACGCGCGCTAGCGCACTGCTGTTAAAGCGCGCAAACGGAGAAGAGCTAGCGCACGGATACGGGTGTTGCTGGGGAGAGTTGGCAACTAGTGCGCGAGTTCCAGCGCGCTACTCGAACTTGGGGCGTATTTCCACGTTAAACCCTAGGCGTCGAGCCAGCCTTTCTAGCTTGCGCCGCGGCTTGCCGACGACGTAATTGTAGTATTCCTCATCCACCAGAACCACCGCCCTGTCCTCCTCCACAATTATTTCGACGCCGCTGTCGGGGAGGTACTTGCGCAGCAGAGTTTCGAGGCGCGCTTTGATCCGCTCCTCGCCGATCGGCGCCGCTCTCTTAATGGGTACCACGAACGTCCTCTCTCCGAACACGTAAAGCTCGTACTCGGGTTCCCCGGTCATGAAGTCTCTAACAACGACGACTGGGCGCGCCAGCTCGGCTTCGCGCAGGCCGTGAGGCACTTTCACTACCGTTTCAAGCTCGTAAACTTTCTTGACTTCGCCGTTCTCGATGAATATCACGGTGTCCACGATCGAAGGAATCATCCCGAGCTCCACCCTACCTACGAACCGTTGGATAGCGTCGATGGGGCTAGTCGCGTGGACCACACCCACCATGCCGACGCCAGCCAGCCTAAGGTCAGCGTAGAGCTCGAAGTCCCTCGTATCCCTCATCTCGTCAAAGAACGTGTAGTCGGGTCTCGAAAGCAGCAGCACGTCGTGGAGCTCCTCGGAAGTAGCGTAGCTCTTAGAGTACTGGGTTACGTCGGGCGGTAGCTGCATGTCTCTCGGTGATTCGATGGTCTTGATGATCTTGCCTTTCCTCCGGTAGTACTCAGCGAGCGCTTGGGCGAACGTTGTTTTGCCCATGCCGGGAGCGCCGGCGATGAGTATCCCTTCAGCCTGCTTCTCGAGGCGCTGGAGCAGCTTCGGCGGCAGGTTGTAGTCTTCCAGCTGGAGCCTGACGATGGGGCGCACGGCGGTGATCTCTATGCCGTCCGAGAGCGGGGGTCTCGTGATTACTATCCTGAAGTTTTCGATCTGCAGTATCGTGGAGCCCGGGCGCTCGCTCTCTATGAAGGAGTTACCGTTGGACTTAGCGTACTCCATTATTTCGTTCGCGATCTCCTCGAGCTCCTCTCGAGTGAGGGGCTCCTCCCTAATGGCTACGAACTTCCACCTACCGGGCCTTCCAACTTTAGCGTACGGTTTCGCCCCCTCCTTCAGGTGTATCGAGAGGGTTTCGCTCGTAAAGAAGTTCTTTAGAATAAACTCTCCTTTGCTGGGTTCTAGAAACATCACTTCGACGCCGATCGCGCGCGCTGCATCTGCGTTGATCCGGTCCGATGTTACGAGAACCGCGCCCGCGTCGTAAGCTAGCTCCCTTAGAAGCTCATCGACGCTGGCGTCTTTGGACCACCTGTAACCTTCCGGTATATCCTTGACGTACTCCAGCTCGATCGCGCGGGTCTTCGAAGCGACATCCCTCAATCTGCCGAGCTCCCTCAAGCCGACGAAACCCCTGTAAACCCCCTCCTTCGCGAGTCTCTCGAAGTAGGAAACCAGAGCTGAGTGGATCGCTACTCTCCCGGAGAGTTTACCCTCTTCGATCGCCCTCCGTAGGGCACCGCTCACGATGCAGGAAACATCCGGTACGTAGATCCGCTCTTCCATCCCGTACGCGCGGCATGCGCCTCGGAGCTCTTTTAAAGTTTTCGTTGGGGAGGAGAGAGCGGCGCGCTACTCTCGCAGTACCGGGAAGCTACATTGGTTATACTCTTACGTTGTGCGCGGCTCCCGCATAATTCCTCGGCGCGAAGCGAGTAAACGTGGCGTCTCAGCGTTTCAGCCCCGAGATATACAAGGACTACGAAAGGTTGCAGCGCACCGTCCTGGTGACGCTCGCCAAGATGATCAGGGCGACAAAGGGCTCAATGCTTACTTTTAACGCGAAAAAGATAGCGGTGCTCGCCGGTCTCCCCACGCACCCTGTTGTCCTAACGCTGATAAAGGAGGTCATAGAGCAGCTCAACGAGAAAGGTTTAGTGCGAAGGATCTCGCGCTCATCCCACGGGGTCAAGTACGCGGTGAACAGGGAGAGCCCCCTCTGGCTTGCTGCCAAGTTGGGTGACTCTTCTCTGTCGCTCGAGGCGCTTGCCGCCGAGGCTGTGCGAGTCGAGCGTAGAGGAAGCTAGAAGAGGCGTTGCTGCAGCCTCGAAAAGCGTGGGTTCCGCGCGTTTAAAGAGCGAGAAAACGCTCACGGAATGGGTCAGAAAGGTACTGGAAGAGCTCGAAGCGCAGGCTGCCAAGCGCGGTTTGAGCACTCCCGCCGTGTACGTAGTCGCGATTTTCGATGAGAGGAGCGCGCCAAGCGAGCGCAGCGCGCTGAAAGTATCCGACGACGTGTTCGTGGCGGAAGGTTTCATCGCCGTCAGATCCACTGAGGTGTTGCCGCTGCTTGTGGAGCGCGTGGCTGCGGGTTACTTCGCCCTAAGCTTCATCGCCTCCGGCGAGACCCCAGATCCAGATCGTGTGCGCCGCCTCGCCAGGGAAGTCGTGGTGCCCGTCCTCGCTCGGCTAGCTTTAAGCTCTAGCGGAGCGTGAAGATCGATTATAGTGGAATTTCGAAGGGGCTGGTCAATACTTTCACTTTCCTTATCTCTACCTTCCTCGGAGGGTATATCTTTTTCACCAAGCTCTCTATTTCGGATGCCATTTTACCCAATACTATCTCTTGGATCAGATCGTTAAAGTTAGTGGACGAAGCTTTTTTAATTATGTACTCGGCGGCCATCTTCCGTATGGCCTTCTTCTGGCTCGTCTTAACTCTGCTCTGCGTGGCCACCATGCACATTATCCTCAGCTTCACGTTGTCCGCCGTCGTTACGTCCACGATCGTGTCAACCTTCGACGTACCCCTCCTCACGAGGCTCCTGATGTAGTCCCTGGTCAGCTCGATCTGCTTGAGTTGCGTGTAAGCCGTACTCCCATCAACCTTCACCACCTGGAACTTGAGCTTCGTAGGGAGCTGCGAGATGTCCTTCGTTATGTCGTAGAAGCTGATCTCCAGGGTTCTCCCCAGCACGCTCTTAGCGTCGTTCGCGGGTATCGCTCCCACTTCGGCGAAGCCGAAGGCTTTCGGCGCCAGCACTCTGAACCACACCTTGGCTTCCCACTTGCCTCTCGCTTCGCGCGTCAACCTCTGAGCCATAGCGCGCGGGCTTGGCGCTCGCGCCTATTTAAGGCTTAGCGCTCGGCGGCAGCAAAATTATTATCGAGGAGCCCCCCGGCGGGCGGGTCGAGATGGACGTACTGTGGGCGCCCTGGCGCATGAAGTACATCGAGTACGCTAAGGTGCGCAAGGACTCCAGCGAGTGCTTCATATGCGACGCCGTTAGGGCGGAGAACCTCGAGGAACACCTCGTGCTCTACAAGGACTCGTTTACAGTGCTCCTCATGAACAAGTTCCCGTACAACACAGGGCACTTGCTGCTAGCCCCCTCGCGCCACGTCGCGGATTTCTCGCAGCTCACGAGGGAGGAGCTGCTCAGCCTGGCGGAGCTGCTCCGGAAAAGCCTCGCGCTGCTGAAGCTCGCGTTATCGCCCGACGGGTTCAACGTGGGCGTGAACTTGGGGAGGGTTGCCGGCGCTGGTTTGGAGACGCACCTTCACGTGCACATAGTGCCTAGGTGGAATGGGGACACGAACTTCATGCCTGTGATCTCCAACACGAAAGTGATACCGGAGGCGCTGAAGGACACGTACAGGAGGCTGATGGAGCACGTGCATGTGCTGAAAGGTCCGTAAACGCGGTAAATAAATTGGCACCGCGAGAGCCTGCGATGTCAGCCGATGAGGGACCTGCTAGCCCTGCTGGCTGGAGCGCTGCTCGGTAGCGGCATCGGGCTCTTTGCGGGTCGCCCGCTCTTAGGCTCGCTGCTCCAACCGCTCATCATCTCGGTGCTGAGCGTCGGCAGCGCCCTTCTCAAACCGCGCAGCAAGTACTGGGCTTCGGCGCTAGCCCTCAGCACCGTATCAGCGGTCACCGCCGCCAGCCTGCGCAGCGCGGTTACAGCGCTGTACCTCTTAGCCACAGGGGATCCCGCCGCCAGCCTCCTCCACATGCTCCCTGAAACCTTGCCGCAAGAGCTCAGCGCTCAAGCGCTGCTCGCGCCTTTGCTGCTCGCGTCCCTGGCTTTAACTGTGGGCCAAGCGCTGTTGATGGACGGCTTCGCGCGCTTAGCATCCCCGCTGTGGAAGGGGTTGGAGGCTGTGCGCCCGTCTGTCGCACCCGCGTTAGAAGTGGGTTTGCTTGACCTAGCGGTGGGAGCCCCCCTCGGGGCTCTGGCGGCGTTCGCGGACGCGCGGCTCGGTTTAGGTTACTCTCTTTTCGCGGCGCTCCTCACGGCGCACAGTGCGCTAGCGACGGCTTCTACGATAATCGTCCACCTCCCCCTGCTACTGCTCTCGCGCTCTCTCGGAGAGGTGGTGGTCAGCCTCGAGGTTGGCGTGCAGATCGGCGTGCTGACGGCTACTGCGGTGGCAGCGTTCTTGCTCCACGCGGCGGGTGGGGCCGAAGCGTATCGGGGCGTCTTCGTAAGCCTAGCGGCGGTAATGAGTGGCATTCTCCTTTTGCTCATGAGCTTTGCGGCGCTTGCGGGACCGCAGTGGGCTGTGTACGTGACGTTGGTCGCGGTCGTGACCTCGTTCCTCTCGCTCCTCGCGGTGGTGCGGTCGGAAGGGGGTCTCTTAACCCCTCTCCTCTCTCCCAACCCTCTCGTGCCGAGCGCGGTGTGGCTGGCGTGGTTTTATACGGTAGAGTGGTTTGGCCTGAACCCCCGCTTAGCCGCGATCGTCGTGAACCCGGTTCTATCCTCCATCCTAGCTTTGATGGCGGTATGGGGGTCCAGCTTGTCCGATGACGGTCGCGCGATGGTCGTCTCGGTCGTTGCGCTGGTACTCCCGGCGGTGCTCACTCTGGCTAGGAACTCTGCGAGGCCGGAGGCAGCGGCTCTACCCGACTATTACGCTTGGCGGCTCCCCTGGGGGGTTCGGCCCAATGTGGATGCCGCCTTCGTCGCTTCAACCGCTGCGGTGGTGGCGCTCCTCTGCGTGCTCGTGTACTACGTGCTCCCCCCTTCCTCGCCTGCGAGCTACGCGCGCTTCCTCGTGGATCCGAGTGGGCTCTTTTTCGTGTACAGCTTCGGCAGAAGCTTGTGGGGAACAGCGGGGGAGGGTTACGGAGCCGGAGGGCTCGCGCTCGCAGCCGCGGCGGGAGTTGCGGTAGCCGCAAGGGTGGTATTCATCCGCAAACCGGACCAAGGTGAGAGGTTGAAAGCGGTCGCGCGGGGGGCTTTGGGCGCCTACTGGCCGATACGCGCGCTCCTTGCGCTCCAGTGGTAGCAGCTGTGGGCGGATGGAAAACATTTATCACGCCCGGTGCGCCGCATCGGCGTGCTGCGCGCCTCCCAGGCTCTGAAGCGTGCGGAGGAGCTCGTCAGGAAGGCGATACCCCTCTACGTGGTCAACGCGCTGCTGACCCCTCTCGCGATCTTCGCCCTTTCCCGCGCCGATAGCCTGGTCTACTTGCTCCTCGCCCCCCTCGTGATCTACGAAGCCCTCTGCCTGCTGTCGCTAGCGCTGCTTCTCGCGGGCCGTAGCGCGCTAACCGAGTACTCCGTCAGCTCAGCCCACCGACTGCTGCTGGCGGCTGGCGCGCTCGGCGTTTTCACTGCGCTCGTAGCCGGGGGTTTACTCGTGCTGAAGGCTCGGGAGAGCGTTGCTCAGGCGCTCAGCGCGCGGGAAAGGGTTAAAAAGGAGGGCTCCGCGAAGTGAGCGCCATGGCGGCCGAACAGGGCCCTCCCCCGCCGATAGTCAAAGTCCCGCTGCTGAGACGGTTCGGAGGCGTAGCCCCTAGGCCGACGAAGGTGGGAAGAGGGTATTCGGTAGGAGAAGTGGAGGCTGTGGGGCTCACGGTGGAGGAGGCTAGGTTGCTCGGCATATACGTTGACGAGCGCCGGAAGAGCGTTCACCAGCACAACATTGAGAGGTTAAGGGAGTGGCTTAGCGCTCTAGTGCGCGGGGAGGTGCCGCTCCCAGCGCCGAAGCTTCCTAAGGTAATCGCGGTAAAACCGGACAGGGGCCGCGTGTTTAAGGGGAAGACAATGGCCGGGAGGAGAATGAGGGGTTTACTCAGCGTCAAGTACCGGTACACCCACAACTACAAGTGGGCTAGGAAGCAGAGGGAGCGCGAGCTCCGCAAGCGGCACGAAGCTACGCGCCACAAGGGCGGGGATTAGAGGGGTCGCTACGCTTGCCGCACCAGCCCCTTCTTCTCCAGCTCTTTAAGCAGCGACAGTATGTGCTCCCTCACGAGCTTACTCCCGCACTCGTAGCAGTAGTACTTGCCACCTATTTTTGCTAGAGGTTTTCTGGCCCCGCAAACGCTGCACCGAGGCCCTTCGCCCACAGACAATGCGGCATCTCGGGGGGAGATAAACGCTCGCTTAAGTGGCGTGCTAGAGCACCCGCTTACGCTAAGTTTTTAGCGCGCGATGTGAAGCCTCCCGCGCACCGGTGCTGTGTATGAGCGTGAGAGCACCCCTTGAAGTACTGTCGAAGCTTAAGGAACTGGGGATGGAGGTCTCAGTTAAGCTGAAGGATGGAACGGAGTACCGAGGCGTCGTGGAGGAGATAGATGTCGCCATGAACCTGATACTCGGCAAGGCGGTGCAAGTGAGCGAGGACGGAAACCCCCTCGTGAACTACGGGCGAATATTTATTCGTGGCAGTAATATCGTTTACATCGCTGTGCAGGGAAGCAAGTTGCTGGTGTAGCGAACCCAAATATTATCGATGCATAGATGAAATAATGGAGGTAGCCTTATAGAGGGATGCGCGCGGACCCCCGCGATGGCGGGAGGCGGCATAGTAGTGGAACGGTTTGAAACCCCACCGATAGCGAGGAGGAACGTAGAGTTTGTGGAAAGGAAAGGTCTCGGGCACCCTGACTACATCGCCGACGCGGTAGCCGAAGCCGTGAGCAGGGCCCTGTGCAGGGAGTACCTGAAGAGGTACGGGGAGGTGCTCCACCACAACGTCGACAAAGTGCTGGTGGTGGGTGGGCAGTCGAGGCCCAAGTTCGGCGGGGGGGAGGTTCTAGCGCCGATATACATCCTGGTAGCCGGCAGAGCGACGACGGAAGTTAGAACGGAGGGCGGAGCCACCGAGACGGTGCCGGTAGGTCCCATCGTGCTGGAAGCGTCGAAGGAGTGGATAAGGAGCAACTTCAGGTTCTTGAGCCCTGAAAAGCACGTGATCGTCGACTACAAGATAGGTAAGGGGTCCGCCGACCTCGTGGCGATCTTCAAGAGGAGGAAGGAGTACCCGGGCGCTAACGACACGTCGCTGGGGGTGGGTTTCGCGCCGCTGAGCGACACGGAGCGCCTCGTGCTCGAGGTGGAGCGCTACTTGAACTCGCCGAAGGTCAAAAGCGAGCTGCCGATGGTGGGGGAGGACGTCAAAGTCATGGCGGTGAGGACGGGCTCCAAAATCGAGCTCACGGTCGCTGTAGCGTTCGTCTCCAAGTTCATAGCCGGCAGGGAGGAGTACCTGAACGTGAAGGAGGAGGTGAAGCGGAGGATAGAGGACTTGGCGGCCAAGATCACGGACAAAGAGGTGATCGTCCACGTGAACACGGGCGACGATCCGAGCGCGCTCGACGAGAGCGGTTACTACCTCGTGGTCACGGGGACCTCGGCCGAGCACGGGGACGACGGAGCCACGGGGCGCGGGAACAGGGTGAACGGTCTGATAACCCCTATGCGCCCGATGTCAATGGAAGCGGCGGCCGGCAAGAACCCTGTCAACCACGTGGGCAAGCTCTACAACGTCGTCGCTCACCGCGCGGCAGCTAAGATCGTCGAGGAAACGGGGGTCGAGGAAGCGTACGTCAAGCTGCTAAGCCAGATAGGCAGGCCGATCAACGACCCGCTTGTGGCTTACGTAGGCGTGATAGCCGATGAAAGCAGCTTTGCCAGAGCCAAGGGCGAAATCGAAGGCATCGTTCGCGAACAGCTCGATGGCATCAACAGGTTGCTCTCAGAGTTCGTGGAAGGAAAGGTGCAAATCTTCTAGGAGCGGCGCGTAGCGCTTGGCCAGGTTTATACAGTTCGATCGTAAGATTTAGCTAACCGCTTTCGGTCGCTTCTATAATCCTCCAGTACGTTCTTCACGATTATTTTCACTCGATCCTTTGCCGCTTCTTCCAGCCTCTTGAGCTTCTCAGATATTGCCCACTCGATATCTTCTCGCTTAAAGACGTACACATCTTTCACGCGCGCTAAAGGTTTAACTTCGCTTAACGATAATAGTGCTATGTCAAAGGAAGCCAATTCTATGGCGAAGCTATCTGGGAAATCCTGTTCGCTTATTATCGCTTTCAAGTTAACTTTATTTTTACTTCTTATTTCTAGAAAGTTTTTTAAATCTTCTGGACGAAGCGTTCCAACAACGGCAACGCCGCTAGCATGAGGTGCGCTTAGTGCGCGATCGAGCGTGCTGAACCTGAGTGCTAGAATCGCTTCCCCCGCCGCCACTTTAAGCATTACGTCCTCCATCACCGAAAGCTCATCCTCTTTTCTTTTAATATATTCTTTCAGCATATTATTTTCCTTTAAAATCATATCAATTTTAATTTTTAATGATTCTATTTCCTTTTCTTTCCTGACTTCGTATGCTTGCGCATTTAAAAGTTTCTCATATTGATCTTCCAAAATTTTGATTTTCTCTAACAATTTTTCCCTTTCAAACTCTAGTTTTTGTATCCGTGTGTAAGCATCGTTGAGCTTGTCTATCAAGCTTTCTACGAAAGCCGAACTCGCTCTGTCTGTCGGTCTGGGGATGCGCTGCTCACGCACTGGTACAAGGCATGCGCGGGACACCTGCCTTATAGCGTCCCATATCGCGAAGCCCTTAGCTACGAGAGCCTCTACTTCTTCAAGCGGAATGCTGAGCCCCAGGCGGCGCACCCTCTCGCGCGCCTCCGCGAGTTTCGGCTGCAGCTGCGAGTAGGCGTTGAGGGCGGCCGCTAAAGCGTCCCTCTGATGCGCGTCCCTCACCTTGAGCTGCTGAACCGAGGAGCTCACGTACTCGCTCACTAGGCGCCTCTTCTCCTCTACAGTCAGCGGCTTCTGAGGGGCGACGAGCGCAGCGTCGAGCATCGCGGCCAGCTTCTTAACGTACTCGGGCGGCGGGGACGCGTCAGTGGCTACGATTACCGGCGTGCCCATCTCTAGGAGGATTCTAGCGACCTGGCCGCGCCCCAGCTCCTTAGCGGAGAAGAGCGCTTTCAGCTCTCCGTTGAGCGTGAGCGCGGCCACGCCTGTGGTTACGCCCGGGTCGATGCCCACTATCAAGTACTCGGGCTCGCTGCGCGCTCTTCTCGGCTGCGATGCAAGAGGCGCGAAGAAGGGCTCGCGCTTTTCGACCAGCTCAACGCGCACTTGGATATCGTGGTCGCGCACGGGTTTTACGAGCCCGAAAAGCTCCTCGCGAGGCGCGTAAACGATGAAAACACTGCGCTCAATACCGTAAGCACTTTTAGATATAAACATATCGTAATCGATGCCTTTAGAATCTAAAATATTTTTAATTTCTTTTGTTTTCAGCAGGATCCTACCCTCTATGTTCCTCCTGTACCGTTCCGCGCTCATTCCCCCCTGGACCGGCTGGCGCCCCCTAGAGACTACAACGCGAGTCTCACCCCTCTCGAACAGCACAAGCTCCGAGCCGACCCCCATGAAGCAGAGCCGCGCGCATACCTCCGCCGCCTGCTCGGGACTCAGCTTCCCGCCCCCCAAGCCGAGCGAGGCGGCTAAAGAGGACAGCTGGTACACTTTGTCGCCGATCGCCGTTACTTGAACCAGCCTCGGCGTGTGCACGGAGGAGTTCAATAGGCTTTGCAGCTCCTCGAGCGAGGGCGCGAGCTCGTACACGTTGTCAATCGCGATCGCGTCCGCGCGCATCCTCTGCGCTAGCGCCAGCAGTTCCGCCAAAGTGGCCGTACCCCTCTCTTTCACAGCCCCATCTACCATCACGACGTAAGCGAAGCGCGGCGCTTTCGTGGAAGTAGGGGCCTCCCCCGGCAGTAGGTCGACGCCTATGATTTTCCTAAACAGCGCGACCCCCCTCCTTCCCCTCGGGGTCTTTCCAGGGGAGACGCGCTATCAAGTTTTTAAGGGCTTTGGTTGTGGTTCACGTGGCTGCGCCCAGCAGGCGCTCTAGCGTGGCCTGAAGATCATAATCTAGGCCGTACTTCCTCTTGAAGAACTTCAGTATCGTTTCGACGTCCCTCTTCAGGTAGTAGAGCGCCGAGGGGTGCGCGCTCGAGACCCATTGCGGCCAGTCGAAGAGCACTGGCTTATCCCCCGCGACGAGCACGTTGTACTCGCTCAAATCCCCGTGCACTACACCGGCACGATAGGCTTTCCCCACTTCCTCCAATAGCTGCTCCCTAAACGAGATCGCGTCGCTGAGAGGCGGGATTTCGCTGAGCTCTACACCATCTATGTACTCGCACACGACAACGTGACGGTTCCAGTCCACCGGCTCTGGAACGGATACTCCAGCGGAAAAGAGGATTTTCAGCGCCTCGTACTCGCTCTTGGCCGCAAGCCTCGACTGGTAAAGCCACGATATGTGGCGCCTATCGCCCACGTAAGCTCTCAACCGCCTAGTCTGCCTGAACGACGTGCGACCCACCCGGTGGAACTTTACCGCGACCAGCCTACCGGCTGGAGTGACCCCCTTGTAGACGTCCGATTCCTTGCCCCGACCTACGGGTGATGCCGAAACGCTCTCCAGAACCCCCCTTTTCACTAGCGCGTTTAAAGCCAGGCAGTCGTATCCTCGCGCGGTGAGTATGTAGCCCGTGTAGCTGCCCCTCCACCGCTGGACCAGCCCGAACGAGTGCAGCTTCTTCAGTATCGCGAGAACCTCTTCGGGGTCTAAACCGGAGAGCCGGCTAAGCTCCTCCACAGGGACGTAGAAGAACCTCGCCATCCCCCTTTCCACCGCGTTAAGCAACCTGAAATCCTCCGGGGCAAGAGCTTTAAGCGCGTTGAGCGTAGCCTCCATACACCCCCGAAGCAACCTCTCCCCCTTCTATAAAGCGTGCGCCCTAAGCGGTACACATTTAAGTTAAAAGTGGGCAGAGAAGGGGGGATGAGGCAGCTCGCGACTGAGCAGTGATGATACCTTCGATAGCTGATCCCTGCCGCGCGCCGCGGAAGGCTGCGCTCCCTCCTCGCTCGGCGTTGGGGGCGAGCAAACGCTTAATAACAGGTCTGGGGCTGGAGGCCCGAGGGGATACTCTGTGAGCCAAGAAGGCGAGTACATACAGTGTGTGTGCGGAAGGATAATAAAAGATCCGTCCGAGTACAAGGTTGTCTACATTAAGAAAGAAAACAGGGAGATAGACATCTTATGCCCTAACGATACGTGCTACCTGAGGGAGTTAGGCTTCATCCAGTTCACTTTAGAAGGAGATAAACCAAAGATATTGAAAGCAACCTTTTACTCGCCGTTCGTCACATGGAACGTTGCTAGGTTGGGTAAGGAGAAGGCGAACGAGCTTCTTAGGCAGCACCTGCAGACCCTAATTAAAAGGCACATCGACTGGAACAAGATAGTGGAGGAGACTAAGAAGCAGATAGAAAGGGAGAAAGCAGCCGCCGCGGCGGCTGCCGCGAGTAGCGCGACGCCAGAATCCGGCGAGACCGGCGGAGCGTAGGGCGCCAGTTCGCCGATGGTGGAACGTATTTCTTACAGCTCTCTGGTTCCTAGCGCGCGCCACGCCGTTACCCCGCCCCTTTTTGCGGGGCTATCGGGCTTCCCTCTTTCTTTGCTCGATGACTTCGTTGGGGGTTAGCGCGCGACGCCGGCTGCGCGGTAAGTTTTTTAACGCGTGAAACCGCACGCGGGGTGCGTATGGGTTCGAAGGCTACGTCGAAGCAGCCTAGGAAGGTGCGGAAGCGGATGGTGTACCAGGCTGCGCTCCACGCAAAAGCCAAGCAGCTGACCGCCCCGTTGTCTGAAGAGCTTCAGAAAGAGTTAGGAATAAAGAGGTTAAGAGTTAGGAAAAACGACACGGTTCTGATCGTGAGAGGGAGCTTCAAAGGGCACGAGGGCCGCGTCGTCAAAGTCGATGTAAAGAAGGTTAGGGTGTACGTCGAAGGAGTCACGCGAGTCAGGTCCGACGGGAGGGAAGTCCATATACCCATCCATCCGTCCAAGGTTGTCATCACCAAGCTCGACATGGGCGATGAATGGAGGAGGAAGGTTATTGAGCGCCGCAAAGCGGTTCAAGCGGAGGTGAAGGAGGGATGAGCGAGCGCGGCGGCTCGTTAAGGCACGTGAGGAGGAGCGTTGCACCGCCGTTCTGGCCTATCTCAAGGAAGCAGTTCGTGTGGGCGGTCAAACCAATACCCGGCCCCCACCCGGCTGCTAAGTCGATCCCGATAGGGGTTTTGCTGAGGGACGCGCTGAAGTACGCTTACACGATGAGTGAAGCTCGTAGGATACTCGGGGAAAGGAAAGTTTACGTGGATTGGAGGGTTGTGACGGACTACAAGTTCCCCGTCGGGTTGATGGACGTCATCTACCTGAAAGGTGCTGAAGAGTACTACAGGGTGCTGCCCCACCCTACGAAGTTCTTCATGCTCCACAGGATAGATGAAAAAGAGGCGGAGCTGAAACCTCTGCGCGTGAAAAGGAAGGTGACCGTGAAGGGTGGCCGGCTCCAGTTAACCTTCCACGACGGGAGAACGCTCCTTGTTGGAGACTCTTCGGGCGCTGAGCTGAGAGGGCTCAGGACGTACGACACCGTGCTGATGAATTTGAGGTCGAAGGCGGTTGAAGGGTACATCAAGCTGGACGTGGGCGTGCTAGCTTACGTGATCGACGGGGGGAACGTAGGTTTCATCGGAAGAGTCGAATCTATCCAGCAGATACTTAAGAGAGCGAAAGCTGTGACCGCGCTCCGCGGCGAGGGAGGGGAAATCGTGCGCACGATACTCGAGTACGTCTTCACAATAGGTGCTGAGAAACCCGTCATCTCGCTGCCAACTCCCGAAGAAGTGAAGTCGTGGGAGGAAACGTTGAGCAAGGTGCCCCCGCTCTAGCGCTAACGTTTAAATGGTGGGGTTTGCGGGTCGCGCGCAATGCCGCAAGTGCCGAGCCTGGATGTAGGGCATCCGATGCGGAGGGTGTTCATCGGGAAAGTAGTAGTGCACATAGCGGTGGGGGAGTCTGGGGAGAGGTTGCAGAACGCGGCTAAAGTCCTCGAAATGCTTACCGGGCAAAAGCCGACCTTCAGGAGAGCTAAGAAGACGATAAAGGAGTTCGGGGTTAAGAGGGGCGAAAACATCGCGTGCATGGTCACGCTAAGAGGCGCTCGCGCTTACGAGTTCCTGAAGAAAGCTTTGGCTGCGGTCGACTACGCGATCAAGAAGAGCAGCATCGACGAAAGGGGGAACTTCGCTTTCGGCATTAGGGAACACATACACATTCCCGGAGTCAAGTACGACCCCGCGATCGGTATTTTCGGGATGGACGTGATAGTGGCGCTGGAGCGACCCGGATACCGAGTAGCGCGCAGGAGGCGCAAGCGGTCCAGCATAGGCAAGGAGCACTACGTTGCGAAGGAGGAGGCTATAGAGTTTATAAGGAAGGTGCTCGGGGCCCAGGTGGTGTAGACATGGCCAAGCTAAGACCGCCTAAAAAGAGAAAGTTCGGCAAAGGATCGATGAGGTGCGTGAGGTGCGGGACCCACGAAGCGATAATCAGGAAGTACGGTCTGTACCTGTGCAGGAGGTGCTTCAGGGAGGTGGCGCCGGAGCTCGGCTTCAAGAAGTACAGCTGAGGAGGTGGGAGCGTGGTCGTGTTCGACGTCCTGGCGAACGCTTTAGCGACGATAAAGAACAATGAGGTGAGAGGTAAGAGCGAGTGCGTAATCTACCCCTCCTCCAAGCTAGTGCTGGCGGTCCTCAGCGTGATGAAGAAGAGAGGCTACATCGGCGATTTCGAGTACATCGAAGACGGCAGAGGGGGGAAGATCAGGGTGCAGCTGCTCGGCAAAATAAACAAATGTGGCGCGATAAAGCCCCGCTACCCCGTCAAGCGCAAGGAGTTGAGCAAGTGGAGGGAGCGCTACCTCCCGTCGAGGGACGTGGGGTTCCTCATACTATCGACCTCTTACGGCGTCTTAGACGATAGGGAGGCGGAGGAGAAAGGTTTAGGGGGCGTCTTGCTGGCCTACGTGTACTGAAGGTGAAGAGCATGGCGGCGCAGCAGGGTTCAACGCAGGCTCCGGAGCGCGAGATCGAGAGGTTGCTGAAGCTTAGAGCCGAGATGAACAGGAGGAGACCCGAGTTCGTCAGGATGAACTCTTGGTTCCTAGCTAGGCTGGACGACTCGTGGCGCAACCCGAAGAGGAGCTTAGACAACAAAATCGGGAAAGAGCGTAAGGGCTTCCCACCGCGCGTAAAGGTTGGCTACAGGGGCCCGAGAGCCGTGAGGCACTTGCATCCGAGCGGGAAAGTCGAGGTCCTAGTGAGCAACCCCTCGCAGCTCGAGGGGTTGGATCCTAAAGTTCACGTGGTAAGGATAGCGTCTACCGTAGGAGCGAGGAAACGCGGCGAGATCCTGAAACGGGCGCGGGAGCTCGGGCTCAAAGTTGTCAACGCGAGCTAGAGCGCGCAGCCGCAAGCTTAAAAGGGGCATCGACCGAACGCCCCCAGAGTGAAAGCGCTATGAGCGCCTTCATACGAACGGTAAGGCGCTTGGCCGCGGATCTGCTCAAGGTGGGGGAGAGCAGGGTATGGATAGACCCCGATCATCTCGATAAAGCTGAGGCCGCTATAACGAGGGAGGATGTGAGGCGGCTAATCAAAGAGGGCGTGATACGCAAGGAGCCCCCCTCCACTCCCAGTAGGGGCAGATGGAGGGTCAGGCACGAGCAGCGGAAGAAGGGGAGGCGTAGAGGCCCTGGGCGCCGCAAGGGGCCTCGGATTAGCGAGAAGGAGCTGTGGATAGCGAGAGTCCGCGCCCAGAGGAGGTTCCTGAAGCTCGCTAAGGAGCGGGGTTTGATCGACGCTAAAACTTACAGGAGGCTGCGCTCGCTCGTCAAAGGCGGGGCCTTCAAGAGCGTGAGCCAGCTGAAGGAGCACGTCAAAAGCATGGCGTCTCAAAAGCCTGAGGGGCAGGGTGGGGCGAGTGGCTAGAAGCGGAAGGTACAAGGTCCCCTTCCGCAGGCGGCGCGAAGGGGTCACGAACTACTACAAGCGGAGGAAGCTGCTGCTGTCCGGCAAGCCCCGACTCGTTGTTCGGGTAACGAACAGGTACGTGATCGCGCAGATCATCGAGGCGAAACCGCAGGGCGACGTAACGCTGGTGTCGGCGCACTCGGGCGAGCTCTCGAAGTTCGGGTGGAAGGGCGGGACGAAGAACACCTCCGCTGCATACCTTGTAGGCTTGCTCGTCGGCCTGCGAGCCCTGCAGAAGGGCGTGCGCGAGGCAGTGCTCGATATCGGCTTGCGGAGAGCCACGCGGGGCGCGCGGGTCTTCGCGGCGGCGAAGGGAGCTGTAGACGCTGGTTTGAACGTGCCGCTCGGCGAGGAGGTGGTGCCTGACGGTGACAGGATAGCGGGGAAGCACGTTGCCGAATACGCTCGCTTGCTCAAAGAAGCGGGGAAGTTGGAGGTGGTCTTCAGCCACTACCTTAAGAGGGGGTTAGACCCAGAAAAGCTTCCCGAGAACTTCGAGGAGGTGAAGAGCAGAATCCTAGAAGCTTTTCAAGCCGTTTTACAGCATCCTTCTTAGGAGCTCATTTATTTTGGGGCCTCGGTACCCCAGCTCTCCCCCCTCGCTGAAGTGCTTCTTGACGCTGCCCTTAAACCCACCTTTAGGTGGGTGGAGCCTGAAGACGGGTTTGAAATCCGGCAGGTCTTCGAGCGTCACCTTACCATTTAGTAAAGCTTCCGCTAAAGCTTCGAAGCTTTCGAAACCTAGGCTTTTCAGGTATTCCAGCGTTACGCGCTTGCGGCCCTTCAGCTCCCCCCTTTTCTCGATCAGCAGCTTTAGCGTCTCCGCGTCCACTTCGCCGTACGTCACGGCGTATTCGACGGTCTTCAGCATTCCGCGCACCGAAGGCGTGTCGGGTACTAGGACGCAGTGGTAAACTCTGTGCAGCCTCAGCAGCTTTAGGGCGGTCCTCTCCTCCGGGCGCCGATCGGGCTGCCCTCTAACCCTGATAACCGCTAGCAAGCTCATGGTGATCACGCGTTGAAGCTGTAGGTTTGCTTGAGGGCTTCGTAAACAGCCTTAGCCATGTTGTGGTGGGTGCGCGTCTCGCCCCGGGTCCGCGTCCACACGTCCTGTATCCCGGCCAGCCTCAGGACGACTTTGGCTATCTCGCTCGCCACCAACCCGACACCCTTAGGGGCGGGTAAGAGCACTACTTCCACGCTGCCAGACTTGCCGCGCACTTCAAAGGGTACGGAGTGCGCCTCGCCGCAGAGGCAGTACCAGCTGCCGCAGCCTCGCCTCACGGGCACGATGTTCAGCTTCGCATCCCGTATCGCTTTTTCGATCGCCACCCTGATCTGCCTGGATTTCCCCATGCCCACCCCCACGTAGCCGTCCTCGTTCCCGACGACGACCGTTGCTTGGAACTGCCCCACTTCGCCGGCGTCCGTCTGCCGTTGCACGAAGTTTATGGACACGATCTCGTGCTTGAGGTTGGGCAGCAGGGCGTCCACCACCTCCACCTCCCTGATCGGTAGGTTAAGCTCGAACAGCTGGTCTATGCTCGTCACTTTACCTTCCTTCACCAGCTTACCGGCGAGCGTTCTCGGTATCCACTCCTCGGGCGCCGACATAGCGCGGGAGACCCTGAAGGTACCGCTTTAAATGTTGTGCGCGCGCCGCGCTAAGTTTTTAACGAGCGCGGCTACGAAGCCGCTCGTGTCCGTACGGCGTGAGAAGAAATCCAAGTATTACAGGGGCTCGAGGACCCATGGATGGGGTAGGGTGGCGCAGCACAGGAGAAGCGGAAGGAAAGGCGGAAGGGGGAGGGTCGGCTACCACAAGCACAAGTGGACGTGGGTTATGGCGTACGCCAGAGACTGGTACGGCAAGCACGGCTTCGCCCGCCACCCGTCGCTGGTTGCCGAAAAGAAGGTCATCAACGTGGGGGAGCTTGACGAGCGAGCGGACGAGCTCCTGAAAACCGGGCTGGCCGTTCTCGAAGGCGATGCGATCCGCGTCGACATAAGAGTGCTTGGCTACAACAAGCTGGGCGGGAAGGGTAGAGTGACGAAGAAGCTGGTAGTGGTTGCGCCCGAAGCTACCGAGGCTGCGGTCCGAAAGCTTGAGGCAGCTGGAGGGGCGCTGATGAAGGTGGAGGGTGGAGGGGCTTGAGCTCCGTTGTCGATGCTCTGCTCAGGTTCGTGCCCGAAGTGCCGCGGCCGCCCCGCAGGCTGAGGTTGGGCGAGAGGTTGTTCTGGACGGCGCTCGTCCTACTGCTTTACATGGCGCTGAGCCAGGTCCCGCTGTACGGTATACGGTGGAGCGAGCAAGGGTACCAGCCGATGCTTCTCATCCAGGTGATCATGGCATCGCGAAGAGGTACGCTGATGGAGCTGGGCATAGGCCCCCTCGTAACCGCCGGCATCGTGTGGCAGCTGCTCGTCGGTAGCGGGATAGTAGAGCTGGACCTGACCACGAGGGAAGGCCGCAGGATTTACGCCGGAGTTCAGAAGCTCCTCACGATTTTCTTCGCCCTCTTCGAGGCCTTAGCGTACATCTGGGGAGGGGTTTACGGCGCGCTTTCGCCGGCGGCTCAGCTCATCGTGCTGGCCCAATTGATGGTCGCCAGCCTCATCGTGATGCTGATGGACGACATGCTCGAGAAGGGCTGGGGCTTGGGCAGCGCGGTCAGCCTCTTCATCGCCGCGGGCGTCGCGCAGCAGATCTTCTGGGAGCTCTTCGCCCCCATAGGTCCGGTCGGCGACGGGCTCTTTGTCGGGGTGGTACCCTCGCTCTTCCATGCAGCGTTCACCTACGCGTCGACGGGCAACAGCACGCTGCTGCGCGAGGTCGTCGCCCGCCGGACGGGGTACCCCGACCTCGTCGGGCTGATCTCGATGATCGTTTTCCTCGTTTTCCTCACGTACTTGGACAGCATGAGGGTCGAGATACCGGTCGCAGCGAGCAGGTACGGGGGGTTGAGGGCCCGCATACCTCTCAAGCTCCTCTACGTCTCGAACCTCCCGGTGATCCTCGTGTCGGCGCTCTACGCGAACTTGTTCATCGTGGCGCGCGCGGTGTGGTCCCGCTTTAACCCGGACAACGCGAACCCGTGGCTGAACGCGTTCGTGATGTACAACGCCACGACGATGGAGCCGCTGAAGCCATCGCTCATCTACTACCTGACGCCACCGCGCGGCCTCTACTCCCTCGCGCGCGACCCCCTGCAGGTAGCGGTGTACACGCTGGTGTTCGTGGGTCTCTCCGTTGCATTCGCCCTGATATGGGTTGCGGCGACGGGCATGGACCCGAGCGGCCAAGCCGAGCAGTTCGCTAAGGCGCAGCTTCAAGTGCCGGGCTTCAGGCTTTCGACGAAGGTTTTGGAGGCGATCCTGAGGCCCTACATCTGGTCGTTAACCGTGGTCAGCGGCGCCTTGGTGGCGCTGATAGCGGTGGTCAGCGATTTGCTCGGCACGCTGGGGTCCGGCATAGGTCTGCTGCTTACGGTCGGCATAATAACGCAGTACCAGCAGCTGCTGGCCAGGGAGCAGCTGCTGGAGATGCACCCAACTCTAAGCAGGCTGCTTGGAGCGGAGTAGCGCGCGCTGCGAGGACGGAGGGTTGAGCACGACGCTAACCCGTGCGTCGAGAAATTAATATTAGATACCAACTCCCGGGGCTGTCCTTGAAGTGAAATGCCCAGGAGAGTCACCGCGCAGGTCATAGACAGGAAGGATAGAGTGCTAAAGTTCTTGAAAGAGCACGGCGAGGTGCCGACCTCGGCGCTGGTTAAGGAGCTGGGCTTAACGCATTCTCAAGCGTTCTACGTGCTCCGCCTCTTGCTGAAAGAGGGTAAAGTGAGAGAGATTAAGAGGGGGAAAGTGGCCTATTGGGCGCTCGCCGAGCAAAGCGAGTAAGCGAGAATCGCGCGGCGCGCGCGAGCTCAAACCGAGGCTTTTTTCCCCGCGCGAAAATTTAAACGTCGGCACGCCGGGGGATCGGGGGTGACGCAAGATGGGAGGTAGGCAGAGGACTTCGATATTTTTCGATGTGGGGGGCAAAGAGGAATCACAGAGCACGAAATCTCGAGCCGAATCCGAGAAGGAGAGGAAGGAGAAAGGTAAGGAGAAGAAAAGCTAGCTTGTTATGAGCCTAGAGGGCGACCGGGCGCGCGCACCACCACCGCGCCCGGTTGTGAAGCGTTGCGTAGCCATACCGGCATCCATCTTCGTGGGAGAGGATCGTAGGCTCGCAACCTTGCGTTTGGGGTTGCTGGCTAGGTACATTTCAATCTTTAGGGTGGAGGAGGTCGTGGTTTTCGGCAAAGGCGACGAACTGGTCGTCGAAGTCCTTAGGTACGCCGAGACGCCCCCTTACCTGAGACGCAGGCTGATACCCCTGCGCCCCGCCCTCCGTTACGCCGGTGTCGTACCCCCTCTTCAGAGCCCCCATCACCCCCCATCGCCGCGGGGGAGAGGCTTCTCGTGCGAGTACAGGGAGGGGGTGGTGCTGAGCAGCGCTGGGTCCTACTCGCTGGTGGACGTGGGATTGAGGGAGCCGGTGGTCGCCGAGGGCGCGGGCAGGGTGGGCGAGAGAGTCACGGTCCGGCTCGGCGATAGACCTCGGATAGTCAGCAGGAGTGAAGTCCCCTACTACTGGGGTTATCGCGTGGTTCCCGTGCCGGATCTTCGTGGCGCCCTGAAACTGTGTGAGAGGTACCTTAAGGTGGGCACCTCGAGGCTGGGCGTACCTTTGAAAGAGGTGGCGGGTGAGCTGGCTTCGAAAGCTCGGGAGAGGGGCTGCGTAGCGCTGTTTTTCGGGGAGAGGGAAAAAGGTTTATTCGACCTCGCCGCCGAAGAGGGCCTAAACGCGGCGGAAGAGTTCGATTACATAGTGAACATCGCTCCGAGGCAGGGATCCTTCACGATAAGAACGGAGGAAGCCGTACCCATAGCGCTCGCGCTCCTCGATTTCATCCTGGCCGATTGAGGGCGGGGTTCCGCCGTAAAAGTGAGCGGTAGCGCAATGGCGACCGGCGGCGCGTGAAAGGTTTAAAAAGCGGCTTCTCTCGTGCGCGAGAAGCTGCATGGTCAAGGATCACAAGCCGCGCAAGGGATCGATGGCGTACTACCCGCGGAAGCGAGCGCGCAGCATAGTCGCCCGCGTTCGTAGGTGGGTGGACGTAGGTAAGGTCCAGCTGCTCGGTTTCGCCGGGTACAAAGTGGGCACCCTACATGTTGTTAGGCTTGAAGATAACCCCAACAGCCCGCTCTACGGCCAGGAGGTGGCTAAGGTTGCCACAGTAATCGAAACGCCGCCGCTCTTTGTAGTGGCGGTAAGGGCTTACGAGAGAACGCCGTACGGCTTGAAGAGTCTCACGGAGGTTTGGGCGCGCGAAATCCCCAAAGACCTGGAGCGCCTGGTGACGCTGCCTAAGGAGGAGGTGCAGGAGCAGCAGAGGAAGAAGCTTGAGGAAAACCTGGACAAGGTGGCTGAGGTGAGAGTCTTAGTCTGCACCCAGCCTAGGAAAGCTGGGATCGGCAAGAAGAAGCCCGAGTTCTTCGAGATAAAGGTCGGGGGGAACCCCAAGGACGCGCTAAACTACGCGTTGAGCTTGCTGGGGAAGGAGGTTAGGGCGAGCGACGTGTTCTCCGCAGGGCAGTACGTGGACGTGGCGGCGATCACGAAGGGGAAGGGGTTCAGCGGAGTTTTGAAGAGGTTCGGCGTTAAGGAGCTCCCGCGCTGGCACAAGCATAGGAAGGGGAGCAGGCGCATAGGCAGCGTGGGCCCCCAGAAGCCGGCCATCATGTTCACGACTCCCTTCGCCGGGCAGCTTGGCTTCCACCAGAGGACCGAGTACAACAAGCGCATACTCAAAATCGGGAACGCTGAGACGGACAAGATAAACCCGGCCGGGGGGTGGCCTCACTACGGTTTGGTCAGGAGCGACTTCATCCTGCTCGAGGGTACGGTGCCAGGACCGCCGAAGAGGTTGGTCAAGCTGCGCTTTGCCGTTAGACCGCCTAAGGAGAAGAGAGAAGAGCCTAAAATTGTGTACGTGAGCATAGAAAAGGTTGGTGGGTGAAGATTATGGGCAAAATCGTGAACGTGTTCGATCTGGAGGGAAACGTTGCCGGGAGCGTCGAGCTACCCGAGATCTTCTCGGCTCCTGTCAGGCCGGACTTGATCAGGAAGGCCGTGCTAGCCCTCCTCACGTCGCGCCTGCAGCCGAAGGGTACTGACCCCTTAGCCGGCTTGAGGACTACAGCCGAGAGCTGGGGCGTCGGTTACGGCATAGCGAGAGTGCCGCGCGTCAAGGGGGGCACTAGGGCGGCCCGCGTCCCTCAAGCCGTGAAGGGCAGGAGGGCGCACCCTCCCAAAGTTGAGAAGAAGATAAGGGAGTACATCAACGAGAAGGAGAAGCGGTTGGCCACCGTATCGGCGCTAGCGGCTACCGCGAACCCCGACCTCGTGGGGGCGAGAGGGCACAGGATAGCGTCGGTGAAGCAGATCCCCATGGTAGTTGTGGACGATCTGCAGGGGGTTTCGCGCACCTCTGACATCAGGAAGGTGCTGAAGGCTCTCGGCCTCTGGGACGACGTCGAGAGGGCTATGGACGGCACTAGGATACGGGCTGGGAAAGGCAAGATGAGGGGCCGCCGCTACAAAGTCCCGAAAAGCATCCTGATAGTCGTAGCTGAAGACCGAGGCGTATCGCTCGCGGCGAGGAACCTGCCGGGCGTTGACGTGGTCACCGCTCGGAACTTGAACGTCGTCCACCTGGCGCCCGGCGGGCACCCGGGAAGGTTGACCCTCTACACCGTGTCGGCGCTAAAGGAGCTGGAAGCCAGGTTTAAGGAGGTGGTGGTATGGAACCCGGCCGCATTGTGATTAGGCCCCACGTGACCGAGAAAGCCCTAATGCTTGCGGAAAAGAACAACGTGCTCACGCTCATAGTTGAGCGTGGGGCGACAAAGCGTCAGATTAAAGAAGCCGTCGAAAAGCTCTACGGGGTCAAGGTGGAGAAAGTGAACGCGCTCATTACCCCCTTGGGGGAGAAGAAGGCGTACGTTAAGCTGGCCGAGGGCTACAGCGCGATGGACGTGCTAACGAGGTTGGGAGTGCTGTGAGGTGGTGAGGGATGGGAAAGAGGCTTCTGGTTCAGAGAAGGGGTCGGGGCGGCTCGGTCTTCAGGAGCCCCTCCTGGAAGCGGGTGGGACCCGCTAAGTACAGGCCCTACAACTACGAGGAGATCTACAGCAAGACCATAGCGGGGACCGTGGTGGAGCTGCTGCACGACCCAGGTAGGGGCTGCCCGCTAGCCAGAGTGAAGTTCGAGGATGGCGTTGAGATGCTGATGGTTGCGCCGGAGGGCCTGGCGGTCGGTCAGCGGATATACTACGGCGCAAACGCGCCGATATCCGTCGGCAACGTCCTTCCATTAGGCAGGATACCCGAAGGTACGATGGTTTGCAACGTGGAAGTCAGGCCGGGCGATGGGGGCAAGTTAGCTCGAGCGAGCGGAACATACGTCACCGTTCTGGCCCACAGGGGCGACAAGACCCTCATCCAGCTGCCGTCGAAGAAGGTGAAGGAGGTGAGCTCTCACGCTAGGGCCACGATCGGGATAGTCGCCGGTGGAGGTCGCGTGGAGAAACCTATGCTGAAGGCCGGGAAGAAGCACCACCTCTCCAGGTCCAGGTCGTTCAAGTACCCGACGGTCAGAGGCAAGGCTATGGGGGCTTACGCGCACCCAGCCGGCGGAGGCCACCACCCGAAAGGGTTAACGCCGGCTGCGCGCACCGCCCCGCCGGGTCAGAAGGTCGGGCACATCGCGCCGAGACGCACCGGGAGGAAGAGAGGCGGAGGGCAGCAGGCGTAGAGCTTAGCAGCGGAGTCGGCCTGTGCTCGTTAGAGCTGGCGCTCGCGCTAAGTTTTTAACTCTGTCCCGCGCGGCAAACGCGCATGAGCTTCGCAGGGAAAGAGTTCAGGTACAGAGGGTACACCCTGGAGGAGCTGGTGGCGATACCGCTGGACAAGCTGGCGGAGGTGCTTCCGGCGAGGCAGAGGAGAACCCTCAAGCGCGGCCTTAAAGATAGTCATAGGAAGTTTCTGGAAAAGATAAGGAGGCTAAAAGCGGCGGGCGAGACGGGGAAGAGGAAGCCCATCAAGACGCACCTGAGAGACATGATCATCCTCCCTGAAATGGTTGGCATGACGATACACGTTTACAACGGGAAAGAGTACGTTCCGGTGGAAATACGCCCCGAGATGATCGGGCATTACCTCGGCGAGTTCGCACCCACGTGCAAGAAGGTCGAGCACGGCGAGCCGGGTCTCAAGGCTACGAGGTCTTCGATGTTCCTCCCCCTGAAGTAGATTTTCGAGTGGCGCTGCTGCGTTCTCGCGATTGAAGCGCGGGCAACACTTTTAAGTTCAGAGGGGGGAGGGCGGCTTCGCGTAATGGGGTGACAGTGTGTCGTCTAATGTCAAGACGTTCCAGTTCCTGGTCGAGGGCGGGAAAGCGTCTGCCGGACCGCCCATAGGGCCGGCGCTCGGACCGCTAGGCATAAACGTATTGGAGGTGGTTAAAAAGATAAACGAATTAACGAAAGAGTTCTCTGGAATGAGGGTCCCGGTGAAAGTGACCGTTAACGTTGAAAGGAAAACCTTCGACGTGGAAGTGGGAACTCCGACGACGGCCGCGCTCATAATCAGGGAGCTGAAGGCGGAGAAGGGATCGGGGCAGGCGGGTCGCGAGTACATAGGGAGCATACCCTTCGAAGCCGTTGTAAAGATAGCCGCGCTGAAAAGGAAAGATATTGGAGCTAAGACGCTGAAAGCCGCTGTCAAGAGCGTTGTAGGGACCTGCCAGAGCATGGGCGTGAAGATCGATGGCAAAACTCCGAAGGAGGTGCTTGCGGAGATAGAGGCCGGCGCGTACGACGAGGTAATAAGCAAGTACGAGGGAGGAGGGGGTGGGGTCGCGTGAGCCTGAGGATGGAAAGCCTAGTGAAAGCGATCGAGGAGGCGAAGAAAATCGCTAAGCCGCGCCGCTTCGTTCAGAGCTACGAGCTGATAATCAAGCTCAGGGATGTGGATACGAAGCAGCCCGAGAACAGGTTTTCAGAGCTCGTCGCGCTGCCGAACCCTCCGCCTCGTAAGCTATCGAAGGTGGCCGTGATCGCCGACGGCGACATGGCGTTGAAGGCTAGGGAGGCTGGTGCGGATCTCGTCATAACTAGAGAGGAGCTGGAGAAGATCGCGGGGAGCAAGAAGGAGGCGAAGAAGGTGGCTAAAGCCTTCGACGCCTTTTTGGCGCAGGCGGATCTGATGCCCGTCGTAGGCAGGCTCATAGGCCGGTACCTGGGACCTCGCGGCAAAATGCCCCAGCCAGTGCCCCCCTCGGCCGATCTTAAAGCGTTCATAGACAGGGCGAAGAGGTCGGTGCGCGTGCGCCTCAGAGACCAGCCGCTCATAATGTGCAGGATAGGCACCGAGGACCAGAACCCCAAAGAAGTCGCCGAGAACGCGATGGCGGTGCTGAACTTCCTTTTGAACAGGTTTAAACCGCAGAACATAGAGAGGGTGTACGTAAAGCTGACGATGGGTCCCCCTGTGAGGGTGGTTTAAGATGGCCGCTGGAGCGGTACTCGGGTACGCTAGGAGGAAGCCGTACCCCGCCGCTAAGGTGAGGAGGTTTGAGGAGTACAAGCGGTTGCTCTCGGAGTACAGGTACATGGTAGTGAGCGACATAACCGGCATCCCGGCGCAGGCTCTTCACGAAATGAGGCGCACGCTGAGGGAGCGTGGCGCCGTGTTGAAAGTCATAAAGAACAGGTTGTTCGCGAAGGCTTTGGACGCTTCGCCTAGGAAGCTGACACCGGCGTTCAGCGGGCTGCTATCGGGCCAGAACGCCGTGATCTTCACGAACGAGAACCCCTTCTCGCTGGTGACGACCCTGAGGAAGGAGTACAAGATGACGCGCGCCGCGAAGCCGGGCGACGTCGCCACTAGCGACATCGTAGTCCCAGCAGGCAACACCGGGATCGCGCCTGGACCTACGATGAGCCTCTTTAACAAGCTGAAAATCCCGATCAGAGTTCAGGAAGGCACGATATGGGTCGCCACCGACACCGTCGTCGCTAAGAGGGGCGACGTGATAACCCCCGAGCTCGCCGAGCTCCTCGGCAAGCTCGGCCTGAAACCCATCGAGATCAGCATACCGATCAAGGCTGTAGTTGTCGACGGCAAGGTGGTTAGGCTGGAGGAGGTGGAGCTCGAACCGGAGGTTTACGCCAACTACATCGTCGACGCCCACAAGAAAGCCGTGAACTTGGCGCTCAACGCGTGCCTGCCGATACCGGACGTGCTGGGGCTCCTCTTTGCGAGAGCTCGCTTCGAGGCCGAGGCGCTGGCGACCGCGCTCGCCCTGCCCTTACCGGGCGTTGTCGAGCGCTTAATCGCGAGAGCTTACGCGGAAGCGACAGTGCTGTTAAACGCGCTGAAACAGCGGAACCCCTCGATAGCTTGAAAGGCGCTTAAGGGGGAGAAAAGATAAATACGTTCAACGGCCTCCGCCGAGGCAGTGGCGGGGACCAGCATGCGCGCCCTTTTACAGGCCTGCACGAAAGCAAAGCCTTCGGTGCAGAAGCTTGAGCCGACTTCGGGGGGATAGGTATGGGGAGGGAGGAGTTCCTGAATTTGCCGTTCTTCAAGGAGCGCGGCTTTGTTTTGAAGAAATGCAAGGTGTGCGGTAAGGAGTTCTGGACCCTCGACCCTGAGAGGGAGGTTTGCGGAGACCAACCGTGCGTTGACTACGAGTTCATCGGTCGGCGCGGTGCCGTTGGTTTCGAGAGGCCGGCTGACGTGCGGGAAGCCTTCCTATCGTTCTTCGAGCGGAAGGGGCACGCCAGGGTGCGCCGCTACCCGGTTGTCGCCCGGTGGAGGGAGGACGTGTACTTGGTGGGAGCGTCGATCTACGACTTCCAACCCTGGGTGACCGAGGGCATCGTTGAACCACCGGCGAACCCGCTCGTCATATCTCAGCCCAGCATCCGGCTGACAGACGTGGACAACGTCGGCAGGAGCGGGAGGCACCTCACAGGCTTCGAGATGATGGCGCACCACGCGTTCAACATTAGAGGTAAGGAGGTTTACTGGGCTAACGAAACGGTGGAATATGCATTCGAAGTGTTAACAGATGTATTCAAAATACCGCCGGAGGAGATAACGTTCAAGTTCGATTGGTGGAGCGGCGGCGGTAACGCGGGGGAGGATTACGAGGTCCTCGCTAGGGGTTTGGAGCTCGCCACCCTCGTGTTCATGCACTACAAGGTTGCGGACGACGGTCGTCTCATCGAGATGCCCAACCGGATAGTGGACACCGGGTACGGTCTAGAGAGGCTGCTGTGGTTCCTCAAAGGGACTCCCACGGTGTACGACGCGGTTTTCGGAAGCCTCGTCGAGGAGCTGCGCGCGAGAGCCGGGTTAGCCCCCCTCGAGCCCAGGATCCTGGAGGCTTTAGCCCGCAAGTCGGGGAAGCTGGACTTCAAGGAGCCCGAGAGGGCGTTCGCGGCTTTTAGGGAGATAGCGCGCTCGATGGGGATGAAGCCGGAGGAGCTGTGGGAGCTCGTGTCCCCCTACCACTCCCTTTACGCGCTGCTAGACCACGCGAGGTCGATCATGTGGATGCTCGGAGACGGCGTAGTCCCCTCGAACGTCGGGGCCGGCTACCTAGCACGGCTGCTGGTCCGGAGAGCCCTAAGGCACCTCTGGAGGCTCGGTCTGGGCATCCCGCTGGCTGAGGTCGTCGCGATGCAGATCAGGGCGTGGGCCAGCGACTTCCCCGAGTACGAAGAGCTCGAGGACGAGATACTGGATATGGTGCACTACGAAGAGTCTAGGTATAAGGAAACGCTCGACCACGGTAGAAAGGTTGTGGAGAGGGTTGCGAGAGAGCTGAAAGCTAAGGGGGTGGGTGCGGTGCCGGTCGACACTCTGCTCACGCTCTACGAGTCCCACGGCTTGCCGCCAGAGTTCGTCGCGGAGGAAGCATCCAAGTTCCACCTTACCGTGGAGGTGCCCCCCAACTTCTACTCGATGCTCGCCTCCAGGCATGAAGCCAGCCCTAGGAAGCCGGCTCAACTGGATGAGGCGCTGCTCAAGTTGGCGGAAGGGCTCCCGCCCACCAGGAAGCTGTATTACGAAGACCCGCGCGCGCTCGAGTTCGAGGCTAAAGTCCTGCGGGTTTTGGGGAGCGCCGTTATCCTCGACCAGACGGCGTTCTACCCCGAGGGCGGTGGTCAGCCGCACGACGAGGGCACGCTGGAGTGGGGTGGGGGTTCTTGCCGCGTGGTTCGAGTCTTCAAGGTGGGCGACGTCGTCGTGCACGAATGCGAAGGTGAGCTTCCTCCCGAGGGGTCGCGCGTAAGGGGGCGCGTCAACAGCGAGAGGAGGCTGGCGCTCATGCGCAACCACACCGCAACCCACATACTGTTGGGCGCGGCTAGGAGGGTGCTGGGCAAGCACGTCTGGCAGGCTGGGGCCCAGAAAGGCGTCGAGCAGAGCAGGCTCGACATCACCCACCACAGGAAAATAACGGTGGAGGAGCTTCGGGCGATAGAGGAGCTGGCCAACCGGGTAGTGATGGAGAACAGGCCCGTCAACGTGTTCTTCGCCGATCGAACGGCGGCGGAGATGAAGTACGGCTTCGTCCTCTACCAAGGCGGTGTGGTCCCGGAGCCGAAGCTGCGGATCGTGGAGATCGAAGGGTGGGACGTCGAGGCTTGCGGCGGCACCCACTGCTCGCGGACGGGCGAAGTCGGTTTGATAAAAATAGTCAAAGTGGAGAGGATCCAGGATGGAGTTTCCCGGATAGTTTTCAAGGTCGGGGACGCCGCCCTGAAGCACGTGTGGCAGATGGAGGACGCGCTAAACGAGATCGCGCAGGAGCTCGGCGTCGACGTTGGAGAAGCCGCGGCGTCCGTAAAGGAGCTCGCGCAGGAGCGCGACCGCCTAGCTAAGGAGTTGAGCAAGGCGAGGGAAACGCTGCTGGAGATCGCTGCGAGCGAGCTGGCCAGCAAAGCGGAGGAGGTGGCGGGCGTTAAGCTCGTCGCCGGCGTCGTCGAGCTCGAGGACGTGAGGGAGTTGGCGCTCCGCGTCGCCCGGCGCCTGCAGAGGGCGGTCGTCGGCCTCGTGAACGGTAGAGGCGAGTACGCCGTTAAAGTGGACGCGAGCCTCGTGAGAGAGGGGCTCGACGCCAGGCGGCTGAGCGGCGAGATATCCAAGCGCGCGGGCGGCAGAGGGGGAGGCGCCCCAGACCTCGTCTCGGGCAGGGTCGAGAACCCCGGAAAGTTCCCCGAAGCTCTGCGAGATGCCCTCCTCGAGGCCCTCGCCGCTAAAGCTTGAGGTCACCGAGAGGCTGGCGAGCGCGGCCGCCGACTTCTTCTACCTTCTAGAGCGCGGCTACGACCGGAAGGTCTCCCTGGATCTCGTGACGTCCAGGTGGGGGCTCAGCAGGCTCGAGAGGGCCGCTTTGTACAGGAGCGTTTTCGACTCGAAAACTCTGGCCCAGCGCGCGTCGAAGATCGTGGCGGACCCTCCCGAGAAGCTGGCAATCGACGGCTTTAACGTGCTGTCAACGGTCGAGTCAGCGCTCATCGGTGACAGCCTTCTGCTGGCGATGGACGGCCTCGTGAGGGACCTCTCCGCCTCGGTCCGGAAGGTGGCGGTGGATCGGCTCCTCGCGGCTGCGCTCAGCGTGCTCCTTTCAACCCTCTCGAGGTTAGGCGTGAGAGAGGTGGTGTTCGTCTTTGACGCTCAAGTCAGCAGGAGCGGCGAGTTCGCTAGGGTCGTGAGGGGGCTGCTCCCCTCCTACGTCGACTGCGGAGAGGTTCTGGTGAGCAGCCGGGCTGACAACAGCCTGATCGCGTTGAGCAGGAGCTACCCGGTGGCGTCGAGCGACTCGCTGCTCGTTGATCGCGTCGCGGCAGTCTTCGACGCGGGTGGCTTCGCGAGCTTCGCGGTTGCCGCGGAAAACGTTATTAATTTCAAAGAGCTGGTGGAGGCCGAGGTGAAGCGGGTTGCTGCGCGTCTCGCCGAGGGAGCTGGAGCGGCTGATGCGTAGGATGGGCGTGAAGGTCACCGAGATCGAGTGCGAGGAAGTCATCTTCGTGCTCCCCGACAAGCGGCTAGTACTGAAGGAGCCGCGCGTGATGGTGATCGAGGCGCAGGGCGAGAGGATCTACCAGGTCACAGGTAAGGAGCACGAAGAGGCGCGCGAAAGCGCGGGAGAGGTTGAGGTGACGGAGGAGGACGTGAAGCTGGTCGCGGAGCAAGCCGGCGTTTCGCTGGAGGAGGCTCGGAGGGCGTTGGAGGAGACGGGCGGGGATCTAGCGCAGGCGATAATCCTCCTCCAAGCGCGGAAAGGGTAGGGTGCCGTGCTGTCCCGCCTGAAGCACCTAATGGAAGCCGTACTGGACAAGGTCTTTGGCGGTAGGCTCCCTCTCGATCCCAACGCCATCACTCTGCTTTCGCTGGTACTTTCCGCAACGGTCGTCGCCGCGGCGCTCCTCGGCCTACCGCCTCTATCCGCCGCGCTGCTGCTTCTGCTTTCCGCGCTGCTCGACGCGCTGGACGGCTACGTCGCTAGAAGGACCGGAAAAGTTACAAGCTTCGGCGCTTTCCTCGACTCAACCGTGGACAGGGCTAGCGACGCGCTCCACACGTACGCTCTTCTCCTCTACGGAGTGCTAGGGTTCCAGGCAGCGTACGCTCTGCTCGCCTCGGAGCTCCTCGCGAGCTACACGAGGGCCAGAGCCGAAAGCTTGGGCGTGAACCTCAGCGGGGTCGGCCTAATGGAGCGAGGTGAAAGGGTTTTGGCGAAGGCGGCCGCGCTGGCCTCCCGAACCGTGGACCCGACCGCGGCGCGGGCTATCGCGTACGCGCTGCTCGCGCTCACCGCGGCGACCGTGCTCCAGCGGGTGGTCGCGGTCGCGCGCAGGCTCCGAGCTGAGGCGCGCTTAAAAACGGCGGGGTTAGGGAGCACCCGTGAGCGCTAGAGCTTTCGTGGAGGTTGACGGGTCGTACGGGGAAGGGGGCGGCCAGCTGTTGAGGTACAGCGTGGCGCTGGCGGCTCTCCTGGGTAAGAGCTTGAGGATATACAACATAAGGGCGAAGCGCGACAACCCCGGCTTGCGGCCGCAGCACCTCACAGCGGTGAAAACGATAGCGGAAGTCTCCGGCGCCCGGGTGAAGGGCTTGGCGGTGGGGTCTACGGAGCTCTACGTGGAGCCGGGCGGTAGGCCGCGGGGCGGCTCATTCGACATCGACATAGGGACGGCTGGGAGCATATCGTTGCTCCTCCAGGCCACGCTCCCCGTTCTGGCGGCAGCGAGCGGTGAGGTGCGGATGACTGTTAAGGGGGGGACGGACGTCAAGTGGGCGCCTCCGATACCGTACTTCCAGCACGTCCTTCTGCCTCTCCTGCGGGAGTTCGGCTTGAAAGCCGAGCTGAAGCTGCTGAGGCGGGGTTACTACCCGCAGGGGGGCGGTCTCGTGGAAGTGCGAGTGGAGCCCTCCTACCCGCTCAAACCTGCGCGCTTGGTGGAGAGGGGGGAGCTCAGGGAGGTAGGAGGCGTATCGTACGCTTCGGGCTTACCGAGGCACGTCGCCGAGCGGCAGGCTCAAGCCGCGCTCGAGCTCCTCAAGAGGGAGGGTTACGGCGGCTACGTGAGCGAGATAGAGATCGACGTCGAAACACCGGCGGTGGGGGTGGGCAGCGGCATCGTGCTGTGGGCGAAGTTCGAGAGGGGGATCGTCGGCGGCGACGCGCTCGGCGAGAAGGGGAAAAGGGCTGAGGTCGTCGGTCGCGAGGCGGCCGAGAGGCTGCTGCAGTCGCTGCGCAGCGGAGCGCCCGTCGACCCCCACGCGCTGGACAACCTGGTGATCTACATGGCGCTCGCCGAGGGAAGCTCGAGGGTCGCCTCAAGCGAGCTCACAAGCCACGCTGAAACCGCGATTTGGCTCTGCGAGCGGCTCTCGGGCGCCCGGTTCCGCGTCGAGCGGGTAGGGAGCCTGTTCGAAGTCGAAGCTGAAGGCATCGGGTTCAAACCCTCTTAGGCTAAAAAGCGCACGATCAGCTTGTCGCCTGTTTTCAGCTGGAAAGCTTGGGCGGCGCTACCCCTGTTTACAGCTAGCTCTAGGTGCCCCTCGCTGTTCACCAAAAGAAGGGGCTCGCCTTCGCCGGCGTAGCCGTACGACGGCAAGAACCTCATCGCGAGTTCCCGCCCGCGGACCAGTACGCTGCAGGTCGCTCCGTAGCTGGCGCCCACCTGTAACAGGTGCTCCTCTCTAGCGTTGAGAACGACGTTGCCGAAATCGTCGATGTAAATTACCTCGCACTCCAGCGCGCGCCCATGCACTTTGGGCTCCGCGAACTCGGGCACGTTGAAGCCATCACGCACTAGCGGTCCCACGGCGGCTAGGGGAACCCCCCTCGCCAGGTGAGCCGCGACGGGGGCGAAAACGTCCCTACCGTGGAAGGTGCGCGACACGCGGGGTAAGGTTAGCGCTCTGTTTTCGATGACCCTAACCTCCTCCACGCCGTCTTCGAGGGCGGCAAGCGCCAGCACGCCGTTGTCGGGTCCTACGAACACGTAGTTCCTCGTTTTCACAACGATGCCCCTCCTCTCGGTGCCGACGCCCGGGTCGACGACGGCTACGTGTATCGTGTGGCGTGGGAAGTACTTGTAGGAGGCCTTCAGCAAGTACGCACCAGCTCTCACGTCGAACTTGGGCACGCCGTGCGTGATGTCCACGACCCTTGCATGCGGGCAGATCGACAGGATCACGGCCTTCATCGCGGCTGCGTAGTGATCTTTGTAGCCGAAGTCCGTTAGCAGCGTTATTACCGGCTCGCGCGCCACGGGGGGCCACCCGCTAACTATTCTGCGGTGCCGCTTAAACTTTCTTCAAGGATCACGCTGAGGTGGATCCGGGCAAAGATTTATGTATTACGCGCTCCCTTGAGGTGTGAGCTGGAAAAAGAAACTCTTCATACCGGGGCCGGTTGACGTAGAGGAGGAAGTCCTCCTGGAGAGCGCTAAACCTTTGATCAACCACCGGGGTGAGGTGTTCCACGAGCTGTTCGAAGATGTAAAGAGGAAGATTAAGGAAGTTCTTTCCACGAAGAACGAGGTGGTCGTGCTAACCGCCTCGGGGACCGGCGCGGTCGAAGCCCTCGCGGCGAACTTCGCCCCGGGGAGGCGGGCGCTGGTGGTGAACGCGGGGGAGTTCGGGTCTAGGTTCGCGGAGGCGCTGAGAGTCTACGGGGCGGAGGTCGTGGAGGTTAGCGCCGAGCTCGGCTCGGCGCCCGCCCTCGAGACCGTAGTCGCTCGAATAGACGCCTTCAAGCCGGATGTGGTGGCTTTCGTGTACAACGACACGTCGCCGGGCGTGCGCCTGAGCTACGCGCAGGAGCTCTGCAGGGAGGCAAAGGCCCGCGGTGCTCTAGTCCTCGTTGACGCGGTGTCGGCCGTCGGCGGGGACGAGCTCCACGTGGACGCGTGGGGCATCGACGCGCTGGCCGGCGCGTCGCAGAAGTGCTTGGAAGCCCCGCCGGGCCTCTCTTTCGTGGTTTTGAGCGAGGAGGCTCGGGAGAAGCTGAGTAAGGAAGCCAAGAGCGTCTACTTCGACCTGCGGAGGTACCTAGAGTACTCGGCCCGCTCGGAAACCCCGTTCACGCCTGCTGTGACTCTGCTCTACGCGTTTAGACGCGCGCTGGAAAGGATCTTAGCCTTCGGGGTTCAGAAATGGGTTTCGATGCACGCGGAGCGCGCGGCCGCGCTCTACCGGGCGTTCGAGGCCCTGAACCTCACACCGTTCGTGAGAGAGGAGTTCAGGTCCCGGACTGTCCTCTCTTTCACTACGCCCGCTGGCGTGAGCGCGGTGGAGCTCAGGCGCCCCCTCTCTGGCAAGTTCGGGATAGAAATTACTGGAGGCTTGGGCAAGCTGAGGGAGAGGATAGTGAGGGTGGGGCTCATGGGCTACGTGCCGCTGCGCGACCTCGTGGCGCTCGTGGCGGCTACCGGTTTGGTGCTGAAAGAGCGCGGCGTGAGGGTGGACCTCGAGAGAGCGTTGGACGAGGTCTACAAGCTGACCGCGCGCCTATGAGAGTGTTCAAGCTCGACCGCGGGCGCCTCTGCGCGATTGCGTGCACGTTGAACCTTGGAGCCGGGCTGCCGTGGGACAGCGTCGCCGAAGCCGTAAGCGGCGTCGGAGGGGTTAAGATCGTGCTGTTTAGGCGTGAGTTCGCCGTAGGGCCGGCTCACCTGCTAGCGGCGGTCGACTACGCTGCTCGAGCCTTCCGCACCGGCCGGAACATCGCCAGGTCTTTCCACGTGGAAGCGTTCCTCTTCGCCGCAACCACCAACGAGATCGCGGAGGCGCTTAGGATGTTTCAGCCATCGTCCAGCGACAGCTCCCTGCACGCGGTGATAGTCGCCGACGAGCCCCAGCGCTGCACCGATGCGCTCGAAGCTCTCAAGAGGGTAGCCGAGAGCGTGGAGCCCCTTTCACGCGACGAAGCGGCCGCTAAACGGGCGATCAGGGAGCTGGGCATAGACGAGCGCGAGCTGCGCGCCACGCGCGCCTCGAGCTTAGCGGAAGCTGTGGAGAAGTGCATCCTCTCGCGCATGGCAATGGCTTTTGTAGCTCGATAACCGATAAAAAACCTAATTAGTTAAATATCACCGAATTCGGAGCTCGCGCCTAATGAAGCCTGCCGGCGCACGCGCTGGATGGACACTATGTGCCGTGGCTCGATGACCGAGATTCCCGTCACCTTACCTATCACCTCCACCAACACGATCTTGTCCGGGTTCTCCAGTTTAACCTTGTTCGGTAAACCGGATGCGATCGCCGAGATCACGTCCTCCCTACTGAGGTCGGTGAGCCTCCTCCTGACTTCTACGCGGTACGTGTCGCTCGCGGATAGCTTCTTCGACGCCAGCTCGAGGGCTGCGCGCCGGATCTCTGCGAGGTCGGTTGGCACGCACAGCTCTATCGGCTCTATCCTCAGCAGGAACCTAAAGAACCAGGGCTCCTGCGCTGCTTTCTCGGCAACCTTCTCGACTACGAAGACGGGGTCCAGCTCGGAGAGCAGCACGACGAGGCCCGGCAAGCCCGTGGGGCTCGCCCTCACCCCCTTGTCTCCCAGCTCCCTGAGGAAGTACCATAGCTCGCTGATTAAGTCGTTCTCCCTCCTCCTGTACGTTGAAGCTAAGAGGTTGAACCTATCGAGCATCTGCGCTATAGCTGGAGCTCCTCGGCGCCGAGCTCGATTGCCGCTCTCTCCTCCACCCTCTCGACCGTACCGTCTCGGATCCACACGATCCTGTCGCTCACGTCGATCATCTTCAGGTCGTGGGTGGCGGTGATCACGGTAACCCCTCTCTCCACGTTCAGCTCCTTCAGGAGGTGAACGATCCTCAAGCCCGTCTGCAGGTCGAGGTTCCCGGTGGGCTCGTCCGCCAGTATGATGGCGGGGTCGTTGGCGAGGGCTCGCGCGATCGCAACCCTCTGCTGCTGCCCACCGCTCAACTCGGTCGGCCTA